>Ga0209702_10004142_pt1 | contig 21599 bp, 16 predicted proteins | sample FRY01_FD_187210 | JGI IMG/M metagenome (GOLD analysis project Ga0209702, IMG submission 187210) | Freshwater microbial communities from Lake Fryxell liftoff mats and glacier meltwater in Antarctica - FRY-01 (SPAdes) (version 2) | ecosystem: Environmental > Aquatic > Freshwater > Ice > Glacier... | reverse complement strand
TATGGCTGGCGTCGTTTTAAAGGCCAGCAGACCAGCGTGATCAGCATGTCTACCGACGAACCAGAAGAGCGCGGGCTCCACGAGTAGAGCCATTGCACCGTTTGCGTAACTTTGTGATACATTAATTGTATGAATTTTTTCGCACAGCCAACCCTTTCTAGCCTACTGCTAGCAAGCCTACTGACCAAAGGGTCGGTTTGGTGACGCTTGCGCGATACTGAATCAACGGCCCGTTTGCCAGCGCAGCGGGCCGTTTTTTTTTGCACCTGCGCTATTTCGTAAAACCTCTCGGAGTAAGTCATGACCGATAAACTTGTAATTTTTGATACCACTTTGCGCGATGGTGAGCAGTCGCCTGGCGCATCCATGACGCGCGACGAGAAGCTGCGCATTGCGCGCCAGCTGGAGCGTTTGAAAGTTGACGTGATCGAGGCCGGCTTTGCAGCCAGTTCAAATGGTGATTTTGAAGCCGTTAAAGCCATTGCAGAGGCTATCAAAGACTCTACGATCTGCTCGTTGGCACGTGCCAACGACAAGGATATTGGTCGTGCGGCTGATGCGCTGGCCGGCGCCGTGTCGTCGCGTATACACACCTTCATTGCCACCAGTCCCTTGCACATGGAAAAGAAGCTGCGCATGACAGCAGACCAGGTGTTTGAACAAGCCAAGCTGTCCGTGCGCTACGCCCGCAGCCGCGTGGCTGATGTGGAGTTCAGCCCAGAAGACGGCTACCGCTCAGACCCGGACTTTCTGTGTCGTGTGATTGAAGCTGTGATCAAAGAAGGTGCTACAACCATCAACATACCCGACACCGTGGGCTATGCGGTGCCAGAGTTGTACGGTAACTTCATTAAAAATTTACGCGAACGCATCCCCAATTCTGACAAGGCCATCTGGTCTGTGCACTGCCACAACGATTTGGGTATGGCCGTGGCCAACTCTTTGGCCGGTGTGCAAATTGGCGGCGCGCGTCAAATTGAATGCACCATCAATGGCTTGGGTGAACGCGCAGGCAACTGCTCGCTGGAGGAGGTGGTGATGGCGTTGCGCACAAGGCGCGACTACTTCAACCTTGATGTGGGCATTGATATCAGCCAAATCTTGTCTGCGTCTCGCATGGTGAGTCAAACCACAGGATTTGTGGTTCAGCCCAACAAGGCCATTGTGGGTGCGAATGCGTTTGCGCACGCCTCCGGCATTCACCAAGATGGCGTGCTCAAAGCGCGTGACACATATGAAATCATGCGTGCTGAAGATGTAGGGTGGAGCGCCAACAAAATGGTGTTGGGTAAGTTGAGTGGACGCAATGCCTTTAAACAGCGCCTGCAAGACTTGGGCATTGTGATGGAATCTGAGGCAGACGTGAACACGGCATTTGCCAAGTTCAAAGAGTTGGCTGATCGCAAAAGTGATATTTTTGACGAAGATATTTTGGCTCTGGTCAGCGAGGAGCAAGCCGGAAGTGCTGCCGAGCTTTATAGCTTGGTGTCATTGTCACAACGCAGTGAGACTGGCGAGCAGCCACAGGCCAGTGTGGTGTTCGTAGCCAAAGGTGCGGAAATCTCCACGGCGTCCAGCGGCAATGGGCCCGTCGATGCGACCCTTAAAGCGATTGAAAGCCATGTCGACAGTGGTGCCGAGTTGGTCCTGTATTCGGTCAATGCCATTACCTCTGGTTCAACTGAGAGTCAAGGTGAGGTGACAGTTCGCTTGCAGCACTCTGGGCGAGTGGTCAACGGCGTGGGCTCCGATCCAGATATTGTGGTGGCTTCTGCCAAGGCTTACCTCAGTGCATTGAACAAGCTTCACAGCTCCTCACAGCGGGTTGCAGCACAGGGTTGATAAAGGTGACATAGCTATGGCTTAAGCCGCGCGACTTAAATACCGCTGATTCACACAGCCTGTTCAGCGGTATTTTTTCGCCTGTTGCATTTGTGTGAATGTGTGTTTTTTTAATGCTTCATGCCTCAGGGGTACGGTCTTATTTAAAACAAAGACCGGCTAAATGTTTACTTAGGCGCTCATTTTAAAAGTGAGACAAAATCTAGCTAAATTGTTTAAATGCTTGAAAACACTAGACTTTTTTAAAATTAAAACTAAACTAACCCTTGGCAATAATTAATTTGCGTAGGGATAGAGAATTTTGAAAACACGTCAAACACTGTCAAATGCAGCCTTTTTAGGTCTGTTTATGCTGGCTGTCGTCACAGCAGGGCAACACACCCAAGCTGCAGAGCCTGGTGTTGTTGCTAAGAATTACGCTGGTACAACGGTTAAAGCCAGCAGCCGTTTCACGGGTACCAAGACATCTGTCATCGGTGCCACAGCTGTCGCTGCTGTATCTGCAGCCAACCAGTCTGGTTTGGAGTCCAGAGTCGACCCGTTGAAGTTGAAATCAAGCGTGGCCTTGGTCATTGATCAAGACACGCATGAAGTGCTGTTCAGTAAAAATGACGAGGCTATCCTTCCCATTGCATCTTTGACGAAGTTGATGACTGGCCTCATCATCAACGATGCTGATCTCAATATGAGCGAGAAAATTGTTATTACCCGTGCGGATGTTGACCGTATCAAAGGCAGCTCTTCGCGCTTGCGTTTAGGTACCAAACTCACACGCGGACAGGCCTTGCACTTGTCCCTGATGTCGAGTGAAAACCGCGCAGCCCACGCGTTGGCCAGAACATTCCCAGGGGGCGAAGTCGCATTCGTGGCCAATATGAATGCCAAAGCCAGCCTGCTGGGCATGACCGATACCAAATACGTTGAACCAACAGGTTTGTCCAGTCAAAACAAATCCAGCGCGAGAGATTTGGCTATTCTTGTCTCTGTCGCCCACGACCGTCCTTTGTTGCGTGAGCTGTCAACCGCCGAGTCTGCCTCAGTGCGTTCTGGCAGGAGACGTATTGAGTACCGCAACAGCAACAGTTTGGTACGCTCAGACGATTGGGATATTGGGTTGCAAAAAACCGGCTACATACGTGAAGCAGGCCGTTGCTTGGTCATGCAAACGTCAGTGGCTGGACGTAACCTGATCATGGTGTTCTTGGACTCTAAAGGTAAGTACACACGGGTAGCAGATGCACGCCGTGCTAGGCGCTGGGTAGAGGCCACATTCCCAATTGGTGGTCACGCGGCAACCGTTGCCAAACGCAGCCAGTCTTAAAATTAATGCCCCGAGCTAGGTTGTATTGATGTGCAACCCACCCTGGTCAAGGCAAGTGAACAGCGCCTGCGCGTGGTGGCCCTGATTGTGTTGTTTACAAGTGCTCGTGGTAGCCTAGCGATTTTGAAATAGCTTGCGCTGTTGCCTTCAGTTTGGGCAGCCATGCCTCGTCTAGCCGCCCAGCTGGCGCTGAAATCGATAGGCCAGCTATCAAACGACCCTGGTCATCGCGTATGCCTGCTGCCATACAGCGCACACCCAACTCCAACTCCTCATTGTCTCGTGCGATGCCGCTGCGTTGTGCTTCTTGCAACTCGCGTTCAAGCATGGCCAGTTGCGTGAGGCTGTTGCGTGTTTGACCCGCTAGCCCTGTTCGTGCAGCGTAGCTTCGCAGTCTGGGCATGTCTTCACTGGCTAAAAATAATTTTCCGACAGACGTGAGGTGAAGTGGGGCGTGACCGCCTATGGCTCTGACCACCTGCATGCCTGAGCGCTCGCTGTAAGCGCGCTCCACATACACAATCTCGTCGCCTTGGCGAATACTCAAGTTAACGGCTTGTTGCGTGTGTCTGTGCAATTCACGCATGGGCGCGATGGCAGCGTCACGTACACTCAATCGCTCTTTGACCAAGTTGCCAAGCTCCAGCAGTCGCATGCCCAGGCGGTAGCTGCCAGCTTCAGGCCTGTCTATAAAGTGGCCGATGGCCAAATCGTTTAATATGCGGTGCGTTGTCGACGGGTGAAGGCCTGCTCTGTCACTGATGGTTTTGAGCGCCATCGGCTCGTGGTGCTTGGCTAAGACATCCAGCAACACAAAAATGCGCTCTATGACTTGGACTGTAGGCTTGATGGTTTCTGGCTCGGACATGTTGAATGGGGTAGCTGGTTTGGCGGTATGCCATCACGACGATTTCAACTCATCATTTTATAGCGTGAAATACAGTCTCAAGTGTTTTGATCTCTTTGGGTGGCGTTGATGGCCTAGAAGGCCCGCAATTGGAGTCCTAAGCGGCTGTCCATATCTCGTCTAGGTAATGTTCTTGCGGCGTGAAAGCGCGCTTGTAGTTCATTTTGTTGCTCTGGCTGATCCAATAGCCCAAGTACAAGTGTTCAGCGCCAACTTGGCGAGCTTGTTCTATTTGCCACAACACACCAAATGTGCCTAAGCCAGAGGTGATAAGCGCATCAAAAAATGTGTAAACAGCAGACAAACCGTTGTTGAGTACATCCATGATGCACACCATGACCAAGCGGGCTGGTCGTTCTGTGGTGGTGGGTTGCCAAAATTCCACAAGGCGGGTGTTGACTCGGCTCTGCAGTAAAAACTGTTTGTATTGGTCAACGCTGTCGTTGTCCATCCCGCCGCCTGCATGGCGCTTTTGTTGGTAGTCTTGGTACAGCGCGTAGTGGTCAGGATCAAAGGACACTGGCAGCACGCGCACTTGCAGGTGCTGGTGCTTGTTCCAGATGCGCTTTTGGCTGCGGTTGGGCTTAAAGGACTGTGCCAACACTCTGACAGGCACACATGCGCGGCAGCCGTCACAGTGGGGGCGGTATGTAAACAGGCCGCTGCGCCTAAAGCCTTGTGCGATCAAGCTGGCGTAAACGTCGTCGTGTACCAAGTGGCTTGGTGTGGCCACTTGTGAACGTGCTTGCAAGTTTGGCAAATAGCTGCACGGGTAGGGTGCAGTGGCATACAGCTGTACAGTGTTGACCGGGAGCTCTTGCTGGTGTGTCATAACAATCGCTTGTCCAGATATTGCCAGTCCGATGTCTGGAAGACCCATGTTGGAGCGGGTTGAGAGCAAGCTTGCTCCACGGTATTTAAAAATGCGCTGCGTGCAATGGGCGTGCCGCCCAAAGATGCCAAGTGCGAGGTGACTTGTTGGCAGTCGATCAAAGCCACGCGGTCTCTTCTGCTGAGCGCCACCAAAGCCGCCAATGCTATTTTGGAGCCGTTGGGGGCTAGGCTGAACATGGATTCGCCAAATACCATGCTGCCAATATTGATGCCGTACAAACCGCCTACGCATACGCCGTCTACCCAAGCGCTGATGCAGTGGGCGTATCCGGCCTCAAACATCGCTGAGTAAGCCAGCTGCATGCTGGGGCCAATCCAAGTGCCTGTCTGGTCTTGGCGAGCCACGTCGGCGCATGCGGTGATGACCTCTATGAAATGGGTGTCTATCTCTATGTGCACACGCTGTTCACGCAGCAAGGTTTTAAGCTGCTTGCGCAAACTGGTGTGGAGTTTGAAATCGTGGGGTGCCAATACCATGCGCGGGTCTGTAGACCACCACAAAATGGGCTCCCCTTCGCTGAACCAAGGGAAAATGCCTCGGCTGTACGCGTCTACCAAGCGCGCGACGCTTAAGTCGCCACCAGCGGCCAGAAGACCAGGGTAGGGGGCGTGTTCGGGCCAAGCCTGCTGAGCGGGGGGCAGCGGCTGGTGGCTTTCTAGCCAAGGTAAGTCGAGTTCTAGTGCGTGCGACATGTTTCTATGCTAACAAGCTACTGATAAATAGGGACCTATAGCAAATACCCGTTGTAATGTGGGGTGTTTGGTCCTGGTTCCAAATGGCTTGCACCGTTCATGCTGACGCCGTACCCCGCTGCACCAGCGCCAAGCTTCGAAGACGCGCAGCACAGACCAACAGTTGGCTGTACACCCACTGTGCACATGATAAATGTAGGCCTAATGTGGATTGCGTGGGCGTTTGCTGCCACATGGCCGCTTTCAGTTACAATTTGTTGACCGGTTGGTCAATAAGCCCTTCATTCTTGTTGTGTCCAAAAATTAGCGCTCACTTTTTAACACTTTCAGCGACTTTGTCGCATTTTTTATGCCCAGTTCATACCATTTCCGTCCGTTGGTCATTGCAGGTGTTGCGCTTGTGCTGGCCAGCTGCAGCCAGCAAGAGGCCAGGCAAGCTCCTGTGCGCGCTGTGCAGTTGGTAACTGTGGTCGCCAACGCACCAGCTACCACCGAATTCACTTACTCAGGTGAAGTCAAGGCGCAAACAGAGAGCATGCTTGGTTTCCGAGTGCCTGGTAAGCTGAAGAGCCGACTGGTAGACCTTGGCCAACGTGTTGGCAAGGGCGACGAACTGGCTAGTTTGGACAACACCGATTACAACTTGTCAGCAGCGTCCGCTGGTGCGCAGCGTGATGCGGCTGTAAGCCAATTTGACTTGGCCAAGGCTGACTTGGCTAGGTTCACAGACTTGGCATCGAAGGGCTTCATAGGCCAGGCCCAGCTGCAACGCTATCAAGTGAGCCTCAATATGGCCGCGTCCCAGCTCACCAGCGCCTCTGCTGGCGCTAGCGCACAAAAAAACCAACTTGGCTACACGTCGTTGCGAGCCCCATCCGCTGGTGTGATCACTGGTGTGGACGCTGACGTGGGCCAAGTGGTCAGCGCCGGTGTCGTGGTTATTCGACTGGCGCATGATGGCGCGCGTGACGTGCAGTTTGTGGTTCCCCAACAGCGTTTAAGCACTGTAGCGCTGGGCCAAGTGGTTCAAGTTTCCAGTCTGGCCTTGGGTGTTCAAGCGTCAGCCAAAGTGGTTGATGTGGCTGCCAGCGCAGATCCCATCACGCGCACGTATGTGGTGAAAGTGCGTTTGTCTGCTGATGCGCAGTGGCCTTTGGGCAGCTCGGCGCTGGTGCAGCTGGTGTCAACGCAAGCGTCCACATCGGCCCCACAGCACGCTGGTGCCAGCCTGTTGCCTAGCAACGCAGTGTGGCTAGACGGGGCGGCTTCATCGGTCTGGGTTTTAAACCCTGAGACCATGCGTGTGGTAGCAACAGCGGTGACTGTGGTTCAAGTTCTGAATGACGGCTTGCTCGTCAGCGGTCTGCAAGCAGGTCAAGAGGTGGTCAGCGCTGGTACACACGCTCTAACGCCGAACCAGGTGGTGAAACGCTATACCTTTTAACGTGTTGTTACTTCTTACTTTTTACTTCTACCTTGTTGCTGTTGTCTGCGTGTTAATTGCTTGTTTGCAATATGCAGCGCAGCCGACAGCTAACGTTGCTGCTTATTCGCCGGCTTAATGTGCCAATCAAGGCCACTTGTACCTATGTCGTCACCTCCTACAAAAAAAAGTTTTAATCTATCTGAGTGGGCCTTAAACCATGCGCCACTCACGCGCTACCTGATTGTGGTGTTGATGGTGTTTGGCATCACGTCTTACTTTCAGTTGGGGCAAGACGAGGATCCCCCGTTCACCTTCAGGGCCATGGTGGTTCGAACGTACTGGCCTGGTGCTGACGCGCAGCAAGTCGCCGAGCAAGTCACCAGCCGCATTGAGCGTACGCTGCAAGAGGTGCCTTATGCGGACAAGATTCGCAGCTACAGCAAGCCAGGTGAGTCGCAGGTCATTTTTCAGGTCAAGGATTCATCACCTGGGTCAGAGGTTTCTAACGTGTGGTACACGGTCAGAAAAAAGATTTCTGATACGAAAAGCTCGCTACCACCAGGTGTTATTGGCCCATTTTTTAACGACGACTTTGGCGATGTGTACGGCGTTATTTATGCTGTTCAGGCCGATGGTTTTTCGCCAGCACAAACCAAGGATTTTGCAGACACAGTCCGTGCACAACTGCTGCGCGTTCCAGATGTGGCCAAGGTCGCCTTGTTTGGTGTGCAGGACGAAAAAATATTTATAGAGGTTTCACAAGCCAAGTTGGCGCAACTGCGGTTGGATTTTTCACAGGTATTGGCGCAAATAAACCAGCAAAATGCAGTAGAAAGTGCTGGCCGTGCACGCGCGCAGACCAATCCGTCAGATGTGTTTGAAGTGCGCATTGACGGCGCTTTTGAAAGCGTGGATGCCCTGCGTCAAACGCCCATACGCGGCGCCTCAGGTCAAACTTTCAAGTTGGGTGATATCGCTCAAGTGACCCGTGGTTATTCGGACCCGCCCAACGTCAAAGTCCGCCACCAAGGGGCTTCTGTGATCGGCTTGGGCGTATCAATGGCCAAGGGTGGCGACATCATTGCGCTGGGTAAAGCGCTCAACAACGCGGTACCTATTATCGAGCAAGGCTTGCCAATTGGCGTTAAGTTGGTGCAATTGCAAGACCAGCCTAAGACCGTGGCGGCATCTGTATCAGAGTTCATAAAGGTGCTGATTGAAGCTGTGTTAATTGTGTTGAGCGTGAGCTTTTTAGCACTTGGTTTGCACAAAGGTGGTCGCTTTGGGTGGTACGTGGATGTCCGTCCTGGCTTGGTGGTGGGCATTACCATTCCGTTGGTGTTGGCGGTGACGTTTTTGTGTATGAAATACTGGGGTATTGGTCTGCACAAAATATCTTTAGGCTCGCTGATCATTGCTTTGGGTCTGCTGGTGGACGACGCCATCATTGCTGTAGAAATGATGGTGCGCAAAATGGAACAAGGTGCAGACAAGTTTCGCGCAGCCACTTATGCCTACGAAGTGACCGCCATGCCCATGCTGACTGGCACGCTGATTACAGCCGCTGGCTTTCTACCTATTGGTATGGCGCAGTCCACAGTGGGCGAATACACATTTGCCATATTTGCAGTCACCTCCGTAGCCTTGGTGGTGAGTTGGTTGGTGTCGGTGTACTTCGTGCCCTACTTGGGTACGCGCATACTGAAAGCCAAGCCACACCAGCATGTGGCCGCCGGCGTTGACTTAGACGCAGACCCAGAAGAGGCCGAGGTATTTGATTCTCCTTTTTACAACTGGTTTCGCGCTGCTGTGCAGTGGTGTGTGAGCAACCGTTGGAAAACCATTGCGGCTACCTTGGCGTTATTTGGAGCGGGCATCGTTGGTATGGGCCAAGTCCAGCAGCAGTTCTTTCCTGACTCCAGCCGCACAGAAGTGTTGGTTGATTTATGGTTCCCAGAAGGTACGTCATTTGAAGCCAATGAAGTCTTAACCAAACAGGTCGAGGCCGTGCTGATGCAGCAGCCTGACGCAGGTCCTGTGAGTGTGTGGATTGGTTCTGGTGCGCCGCGCTTTTACCTGCCACTGGATTTGGTCTTTCCACAAAACAATGTCAGTCAATTTATTTTGGTGCCATCCAGTTTGGAAGCGCGTGAGCGGTTGAGAGCTGAATTGCCCGGTTTGCTGGCGCAAGAGTTTCCGCAAGTTCGCGCCCGTATCAAGTTGTTGCCCAGCGGCCCACCTGTGCCGTACCCCGTGATGTTCCGCGTGTCAGGCGCTGACCCAACTGTCTTGCGCGTTTTGGCCAACGAGGTTAAGGCCTTGATGCGTTCAAACGCCAACATGCGTGGTGTCAACGACAACTGGAATGAGTCCATCAAAGTGCTGCGTTTACAGGTCGATCAAGTCCGCGCCCGTGAGTTGGGTGTCAGTGCCCAAAGCATTGCGCAAGCCACTCGCACGCTATTGTCTGGCAGCACCGTTGGGCAATTCCGTGACGGCGACAAGCTCATAGACATTGTCTTGCGTCAACCCATTGCCGAGCGCGATGGGTTGCAAGCATTAGAAAACGCTTACTTGCCCACAGCAACTGGACGCATGGTGCCCTTGACGCAGGTGGCCAAACCCGTGTTTGATTGGGAGCCTGGCGTGCTGTGGCGCGAAGGCCGCCAATATGCTGTGACTGTGCAAGGAGACATTGTTGACGGTTTGCAAGGCGCAACGGTGACGGGGCAGTTGTTGCCGGCATTGCGCGAGATTGAAGCCGCTTGGGCCGAGCGAGGTCAGGGTGATTACCGCATCAGCGTGGCTGGTGCCGTAGAAGAAAGCGCCAAGGGCACGTCATCTATTTCAGCAGGTGTGCCTATCATGCTGTTTGTGGTGTTTACTTTGCTGATGTTGCAGCTTCAAAGCTTTAGCCGTGCATTGCTGGTGTTTTTGACCGGTCCGCTTGGCATTGCTGGCGTGGCCGGCGCGCTGTTGCTGTTTGACCGGCCATTTGGATTCGTCGCCTTGCTAGGGGTGATTGCCTTGATGGGTATGATTCAGCGCAACTCGGTGATTTTGATTGATCAAATAGAGCAAGACAGGGCCAAGGGCGTACCAGCATGGGAGGCGATTGTGGAGTCTACCGTTCGGCGACTGCGTCCCATCGCCTTGACCGCTGCAGCAGCGATATTGGCCATGATTCCACTGTCAAGAAGCGTGTTCTGGGGGCCTATGGCAGTCGCCATTATGGGTGGTCTATTTGTCGCCACAGTGCTCACACTGTTGGCACTACCCGCCATATATGCGGCTTGGTTTAACGTGAAACGCGATTCGCTGTAGCCATTGTTGTGCCCCTACAGTTCACCAGTTTGGATGCTGTAGCGCTGTGGGGCTTGAACTGTGCAGCTAAACCGCAGCCACCACAAACAAGCCGACTACACACATCAATCCGCCAATCCACACCAGGCTGCGCGGGCTGGGTTTGTCGGTGATGTAAAAGTAACCATAGGCCAAGCGTAAAGCGACAAATGCCGCAGCAAGGCTGTTGATCCAAGTGGCATTACCGCCTGCCATATGGGCAATGATGACAGCAGCAGCAAATGCGGGAAATGCCTCAAAGGCATTGAGTTGCGCCCAGTGCGCCCGCAACTTGCGCCCAGTTTGCTGCTCTAAATAAGCGCGTGGTGCATGGTTGTCATAGCGAGGGGTTTTTGGTGCGTCTGGGTCGCGCTTGCCAAACTTGGCCATGCCGGTAAAAGCGTAAGGCATAAGGGCTGTAACCAGCACACACCAAAAAGCTAAGGTCATATATGTTTCCTAAATGAAAGTTATTTATTCAGCGTCAGACATGCCGCCGACCACGTTGCTAAAGCCGCCGTCAACATAGGTGATTTCGGCGGTCACACCACCAGCGAGGTCGCTTAACAAAAAGGCCGCCACATTGCCCACGTCTTCGCTGGTTACGTTGCGGCGCAGCGGCGATGTTGAGGCAACTTGCCCTAAAATTTTGCCAAAGCCTTTGATACCACTGGCTGCCAATGTTTTGATAGGGCCTGCACTGATGCCGTTGACGCGAACACCCTTGGGGCCTAGCGACTCGGCTGTGTAGCGCACAGAGGCCTCCAAAGATGCTTTGGCCAAGCCCATGGTGTTGTAGTTGGGCAATGCACGCTCAGCGCCCAAGTAGCTGAGTGTGAGCAAAGCGGACTTTGGATTCAAGTAAGGTCTTGCTGCTTTCGCCATGGCTGGGAAGCTGTAGGCGCTTATGTCGTGTGCGATCCGGAAGCCTTCGCGGCTAAGGCCATCTAAAAAGTCACCGCCAATAGCCTCGCGCGGCGCAAAACCAATGGCATGAACAAAGCCATCAAAGCTTGGCCAGGTGGCAGACAGGTCTTTAAACAAAGACTCAATTTGCGTGTCGTCACCCACGTCACAGTCAAATACCAATGTCGAGTCAAAATCAGCGGCGAATTCTGTGATGCGGTCTTTAAAGCGTTCGCCAACGTAGCTGAACGCCAGTTCAGCACCTTGTGCACGGCATGCCTTGGCAATCCCATACGCAATCGAGCGGTTAGACAGTACACCCGTGATGAGTAATTTCTTGCCAACTAAAAAACCTGTGCGTTCACTCATGAATGCCTCCTGATAATGGGTTGTAAAGCGCTACATGCATGGGTTTGTATCTACCACTAGGTATGCCTTGCGTGTGAGCAGAATCTCAAGTTGCTGAATTGTCGCATGCATCCATCTAAGCTTAAGCAAGAGAGTGTGTGGCGCTGATATTGCCGCCAGCGCAGGATCGGTTCTGGTGACTGTTGCTGACCTTCTCCACTAAGTGGTGGGCCAAACAATACAGCAAGCCGCATAACGTTGACCAATCCCTTGTGTGGGTGCAGCAGCTCAAGTGGCTATGAATGTACTGCAAAGTGGTGTTGGCGCAACACGGCTACGTGTTTGCATGTGTGTCTGTCGTGTTGCCGCGGGTGTCTGCCCGCTCAGGGCTGGTAGTTGCATGGCGCCGCATTCCTGTTCGCAAGACAGAGCTGAACGTTGCCAACAGGTTTGCGCCAACTTGTTACAACGAACCGATGAGGCCTCAACGGTACCGAACGTGCCTAGTAGGTGTTGACCACCTGTATAGCTACAAATTACTCATTGTGTTGCTGTGGCATCTCAAGCTGGCTGGTACAGCTTGGTATGCACATACCTTTTTGGTGTTGTCGTGTGGCTTGATTGGCTGTTGTACAAAGCGTTTGTGTAACAGTTTCAGGTCACTAGGGGTTCTGATTGCTGCAATACATTGAATAAGCTCAAAAATCGGGTTAAAATGCTAGCTTCACGACCAAATGGGCGGGTTTTTACCGCCCATTTTTTTTGGCTTCGCCCAACGTGCGGTGTGCTTGTGCTGATGTTGTTTTGTATAAATATACAAATTAACGGGTACGGCGTCGTGTGTTAGGGCGTTGTTTTGTTTGTGCAATAGATTATTTATTTGAAGGGCTGGTCCGGGTTCATGTCTTGGCAAGAAGCAACAACCACCAGCGTGACTGGTTTGGGTTTTGATTTGGTGGAAATTGAACGTTCCGCCGGCGGCATGTTGCGCATCACTATTGAGATGCCACACGAACCAGGTCAGCCAGAGCAATTCATTACAGTTGAAGACTGTGAGAGGGTGACCAAGCAGTTGCGTTTTCTGCTAGAGGTTGAAAACGTTGACTACCACCGATTAGAGGTGGGCTCACCCGGTATTGATAGGTTGTTGCGCGGCGATACAGATTTTGAACGCTTCTCCGGTGAGATTGTTGACATAGTCTTGAAAGAGCCAATTGGTGTAACCGACTCAGGGGTGTCGGCCAATCGCAAGAAATTTCGTGGCACTTTAGAGAACTTGGGTGTCACATCAGATGATGGTGCCAAGCAGTGGCAGCTGGTGTGGAGTGATGAGTCTCCTGTGAAGTCGGGTGTGCGTGTTAGCAAAAAACGACTTGCAGCTCCATTGCAAGCCATGCAGTTTGAATTTGCTGATGTGCGTGAAGCACGTTTGGCCTCTATTGTTGATTTTCGTGGACGTAAGCCTAAGGCAGAGTCCAAAACTCAGTCAAGCTCTGAAGCTTGAGGTGTTTTTTAAGGTTTACGTTTTGACAAAGTTTTTGAGTATTGAAAGGCAGGCGAGTTGACATGAATCGCGAACTGTTGATGTTGGTAGATGCGATTTCACGTGAAAAAAGCGTGGAGCGCGACGTGGTGTACGCAGCCGTCGAGTTGGCTTTGGCGTCCGCCACTAAAAAGCTGTACCCAGACGATGTAGATATTCGTGTGGCCATTGATAAAGACACGGGGGAATCTGAAACTTTCCGTCGTTGGTTGGTTGTGCCTGATGAGGCTGGCTTACAAGTGCCTGATGCAGAGGAAATTCTGTCTGACGCGCGCGAGGAGGATCCAGAGATTCAAGTGGGTGACTACATTGAAGAAGCCATTGAGTCCATGCCCATTGGTCGCATTGGGGCAATGGCAGCTAAGCAAGTGATTTTGCAAAAAGTCCGTGAAGCTGAGCGCGAGATGATCCTCAATGACTTCATGGCTAGGGGTGAAAAAATCTTGGTTGGCGCTGTCAAGCGTTTGGACAAAGGTGACCTTATCATCGAAAGTGGTCGTGTTGAAGGCCGCTTGCGTCGCACGGAAATGATTCCTAAAGAAAACTTCCGTCCTGGTGACCGCGTGCGGGCCATGATTATGGAAGTTGACCCAACGCTGCGCGGCGCGCCTATTTTGTTGTCACGCTCGTCGCCTGATTTCATGGTCGAATTGTTTCGCCAAGAGGTGCCGGAGATTGAGCAGGGCACGCTCGAAATTAAATCGTGCGCCCGCGATGCAGGTTCACGCGCCAAGATTGCAGTTGTGTCCCACGACTTGCGTGTAGACCCTATAGGCACCTGTGTGGGTGTGCGCGGCTCGCGTGTTAACGGTGTGACCAACGAGCTTGCTGGTGAGCGCGTCGACATTGTGTTGTGGAGCGAAGACCCCGCTCAATTCGTGATTGGTGCTTTGGCGCCAGCCAATGTGTCATCAATTGTTGTTGATGAGGAGCGTGGAGCCATGGATGTGGTGGTTGACGAAGAAAACCTTGCCATTGCAATTGGCCGCGGCGGTCAAAACGTTCGCTTGGCCTCTGAGTTAACCGGGTGGCGCATCAACATCATGACTGCTGACGAGTCTGCACAAAAGCAGGCTGAAGAGGCTCAAGGTGTTCGTGGTCTGTTTATGGCCAAGCTCGATGTGGATGAACAAATTGCCGACATTCTGATAGAAGAAGGCTTTACCAGCTTGGAAGAAGTGGCATACGTGCCGCTGCAAGAAATGTTGGATATCGAGTCGCTCGATGAGGATACCGTCAACGAATTACGTACCCGCGCTAAAGACGTGCTGCTGACTCAAGAGTTGGCGCATGAAGAAAGCGTTGAAGACGTCTCGCAAACCTTGCGTGATGTCGACGGTTTAACGGCTGATTTGATTGCTAAGTTGGCAGACTCAGGCGTGAACTCACGCGATGATTTGGCCGATTTGGCAACAGATGAGTTGCAAGAGATTACCGGCCAGTCTGCTGCGCAAGCAGAGGCCCTGATCATGAAAGCCCGCGAACATTGGTTCGCAGCAGATGATGCTGAAGAGCAATCTTGATCACGGAGGCCCACAGGAAAGAAGTTTTATGACCAGTACGACAGTCGCAGAATTAGCAGCAGAGCTGCACAAACCTACCGATACCTTGTTGGAACAACTCGCCAGCGCGGGCGTGTCCAAGACTGGATCTGCAGATACCGTGTCTGACGCAGACAAGCAACAGCTTCTGACGCACCTGCAAAGTGCTCACGGCACACCTGCACTTGCGCGTAAGAAAATCACATTGGTTAAGAAATCAACTTCTGAAATCAAGCAAGCTGATGCCCGTGGCGGTGCACGCATCATTCAAGTGGAAGTCCGCAAAAAGCGCACTTTTGTCCGTCGTGACGATGAAGCTGTTACAGGCAAGCCCGAAGCAGCTGGGCCCAGTGAGCAAGACTTAGAACTGGCTCGCAGAGAAGCGGCTGCTGCCGTTGAAGCTCAGGCGATTCGGGATGAAGAGGCCGCTATGGCCCAAGCTCGCGAGGCGCGTGAAGCTGAAGCTGCTCAGCAGACTTTAGCTAAAGCGCAAGCTGACGCTGCGGCTGCGGCTGCGGAGCAGTTAGAGCAAGCAGCGCAGTCCCAAGGTGAGCCTGCAGATGTTGCGGCCAAAGTCCAGGCAGTTCGTGCTGCGGCCCAAGCTGCGGCCCAAGCTGAGGCAAGTGCTGCCAACGAGTTCGCTGCTAAAAAAGCTGCACCAGTAGTGAGCGCTGACCAGCGCGCTGCGGCGGCAAAGGTGGAGGCGCAAGCTGCCAAGGTTGAGGCGGCTAAAGTGGCCGAAGCCAAAGTGAAGTCGGATGCGGAATCAGCCAACAAAGCTGAAATTGAGCGTACAAAAGCACTGGATATTCGCAGGCGTAAAGCCGAGGCTGAAGCTGCTGCCATCCGTGAAATGATGGCCACACCTCAGAAAAAGGTGCTGATTGCCAAAAAACCAGAAGAGGTTAAGCCAGCTGTAGCTGCCGTTAAGCCTGCAGTTGGTGCAGCGAAAGAGGTCAAATCAGCCAACTTGTCATCCACTTGGAAGGATGAGACTGGCAAGAAAAAAGAAATTAAAACCCGTGGTGACACCACCCCAGGACGTGGCAACTGGCGTGGAGGTCCCAAAGGGGGCTCGCGTCGGGGCAATGACAAGCGTGGACGCAATGAAGAGTCAACGTTTGTAGTGCCCACAGAGTTCAAGGCACTTGAAATTCATGTGCCTGAAACTATTACTGTCGCCGAACTGGCTCACAAAATGGCCGTGAAGGCCTCTGAGGTCATCAAAGAGTTGATGAAGATGGGGCAAATGGCCACCATCAACCAGCCACTGGACCAAGACACAGCCATGATTGTGGTCGAAGAGTTGGGCCATACAGCCCTACAAGCTGCGTTGGATGACCCAGAAGCATTCCCGGAAGAGGCATTGGAAAACGATGCACCTTTGTTGCCACGCGCACCTGTTGTCACCGTTATGGGTCACGTTGACCACGGTAAAACCTCATTGCTTGATTTTATTCGCACTTCGAAGGTGGCTGGTGGCGAAGCTGGTGGTATCACCCAGCACATTGGCGCCTACCACGTTCAAACCGAGCGCGGCATGGTGTCGTTTCTTGATACCCCAGGTCACGAGGCGTTTACTGCCATGCGTGCCCGCGGTGCCAAGGCAACGGACATTGTGATTTTGGTTGTAGCTGGTGATGACGGCGTCATGCCGCAAACCAAAGAGGCCATCATGCACGCCAAAGCTGCTGGTGTGCCACTGGTTGTAGCCATTAACAAGATGGACAAGCCTGACGCCAACTCTGAGCGCGTTAAAGGTGAGTTGGTCTCTGAAGGCGTCATTCCAGAGGAATATGGCGGCGATGTACCATTCGTTGAGGTGTCAGCCAAGTCCGGTTTGGGTATAGACATCTTGCTTGAACAAGTGTTGTTGCAAGCAGAAATCTTAGAGCTCAAGGCACCTGTTGAGTCCATGGCCAAAGGCGTAGTGGTGGAAGCCCGTCTTGACAAAGGCCGAGGCCCAGTAGCAACTGTATTGGTTCTGTCTGGCACCTTGAAGGCTGGTGATGTGGTATTGGCTGGACACAGCCATGGCCGCGTGCGCGCCATGTTGGACGAAAATGGCATTGCGATTAAAACAGCTGGCCCATCTATCCCCGTTGAAATACAAGGCTTGGCCGAAGTGCCAGCGGCGGGTGATGACTTCATGGTCATGCTGGATGAGCGCCGCGCCCGGGAGATCGCGACCTACCGTCAAGGTAAGTTCCGCTCGACCAAGTTGGCCAAGCAACAAGCTTCCAAGCTCGAAAATATGTTCAGTCATTTGGGCGCTGGTGGCAGTGTCCAGACATTGCCGTTGATCATTAAGGCAGACGTTCAAGGTTCGCAAGAAGCCTTGGCCGCGTCATTGACCAAACTGTCTAATGACGAGGTCAAAGTGCAAATTGTTATGTCTGGCGTGGGCGGCATCAGCGAAAGCGATGTCAACCTAGCCATTGCATCCAAGTCTGTGGTGATTGGTTTCAACGTACGTGCTGACGCTGGTGCGCGCAAAGCGGCAGATAACAATGAAATTGATGTCCGTTACTACAACATCATTTATGACGCTGTGGACGAAGTTAAAGCTGCTATCTCAGGTATGTTGACACCAGAGCGTCGTGAAGAAATTTTGGGCTCTGCCGAAATTCGCACTGTATTTGTGGCTTCTAAAATTGGAACGGTTGCGGGTTGTATGGTCACTTCGGGTCTTGTTACCCGCACGGCTCAATTCCGTTTGCTGCGCGAAAACGTTGTTATTTACACCGGTGAGATCGAAACACTCAAGCGCCTCAAAGACGATGTGCGTGATGTTAAAGAAGGTTTTGAGTGTGGCATCAAGCTCAAAAACTACAACGACATCAAAGAGGGCGATCAGCTTGAGTTCTTTGATGTTAAGGAAATTGCGCGCAGGTTGTCATAAGCAAACGCTCGCAACAGTACACATATGGCGATTAAGAAATCAACAACCCCTAACCGGGGTTTCAAGGTAGCCGACCAGATCCAGCGCGATCTGTCGGAGTTGATCGCGCGCGAGTTAAAAGACCCACGCGTGGGCATGGTAACGATTCAAAGCGTTGAGGTCACGCCAGACTATGCACACGCCAAGGTTTTTTTCAGCGTACTGGTGGGAGATCCCGGTAAAACTGCGGAGGCGTTAAACCAAGGCGCAGGGTTTCTGCGCAACGGTTTATTCAAGCGCTTGCATATCCACACCGTGCCTACGTTGCACTTCCACTTTGACCGTACTGCTGAACAAGCTGCAGACATGAATGCCTTGATTGCCAAGGCTGTGTCATCTAGGGCAAAGGACGATTAAGGCCATGAACTCACCGCAAAAACAGCGGCGGAGTTCGGTTACGCGTCGCCCCGTTCACGGGGTGCTGCTACTGGACAAGCCCATAGGACTATCAAGCAACCAAGCCTTGCAAAAAGCCAAGTGGTTGCTGCGTGCCGAAAAGGCGGGTCATACAGGCACACTTGACCCGCTGGCCACAGGCGTGTTGCCTCTGTGCTTTGGCGCTGCTACCAAGTTCAGCCAATTGCATTTGGATGCCGATAAAACCTATGTAGCTGATGTGCGTTTGGGTGTGACGACAACCACAGCTGACGCTGAGGGCGATGTGCTCGAAACCAAGCCCGTACCATCCGTCACGCAGCAGGTCCTCGACGCGGTTGCTGCGCAGTTTGTTGGTGATATTGATCAAATTCCACCCATGTATTCAGCCTTGAAAAGAGACGGCAAGGCCTTGTATGAATATGCCCGTGAAGGCATCACGCTAGAGCGCGTCCCCAGACGCGTGCACATCTTTAAGTTGCAGCTGTCTTTGACAGACGACCCCGGCGTTATCAAGTTGTACGCCACGTGTTCTAAAGGCACTTACATTCGCACCCTTGGTGAAGATGTGGGCGCTGCGTTGGGTTGTGGCGCACATTTGGCCAGTTTGAGGCGCACTCAAACGGGTGGTTTTTCACTGGCTGATGACAGGGTTTCACACCAGTCAATCACCTTGGCTGATTTGGAAGCAATGAGCGAAGAGGCTCGGATTCAGGCTTTGTTGCCAGTGCACAGCTTGTTGCCTGTTGTCTCAACCGTCACATTGGCCAGCCATGATGCAGGTCGGTTCTTAAGCGGCGTGCGTTTGCGTGGTGATCAGTTCGATGTGACTGATGGTTTACTGGCGGTGTGGGGCGATGAGCCACATGCCTTTTTGGGCTCAGCACACACCGCAGGTGGTGAGCTGATACCCACTCGTTTGCTCAGCCCTGTTGAGGTGTCTGAGTGTTTGGCACAAGGCGCACCGCATGTTGCGGCGTTGCATTAGTTATTCAGTTGCTAAGTTGCTAATTTTTATTGATTGTTTGAGTTTTTAAGGTTTCGAGGATTTTCATGACAACGCCTATTCGTAATATCGCCATCATTGCCCACGTTGACCATGGCAAAACAACCATGGTTGACCAGTTGCTTCGCCAGTCCGGCACATTTGCAGACCACGAAAAAGTTGTGGATACCGTGATGGACAACAACGCTATCGAGCGTGAGCGTGGCATCACCATTTTGGCTAAAAATTGCGCGGTCAGCTGGAAGGGCACCCACATCAATATCGTGGACACCCCAGGCCACGCCGACTTCGGTGGTGAGGTCGAGCGTGCGCTGTCTATGGTTGATGGTGTTGTGTTGTTGATTGATGCGCAAGAAGGACCCATGCCACAAACTCGTTTTGTGACCAAGAAAGCTTTGGCCTTGGGTTTGCGCCCAATTTTGGTTGTGAACAAGGTTGACAAACCAGGTGCGCGTCCAGATTTTGTTGTCAATGCTGCATTTGATTTGTTTGACAAACTTGGTGCTACTGATGAGCAGTTGGACTTTCCAGTTGTTTACGCCTCTGGCATCAATGGCTGGACCTCCATGGAAGAAGGCGAAGCTGGCGAACAGTGGGGTCCAGACATGTCTGCCCTGTTTGATACCGTGTTGTCTCACGTGCCACCCCAGACAGGCGACCCTGCAGCGCCCTTGCAGTTGCAAGTCTCCGCGTTGGATTTTTCAACATTTGTGGGTCGTATTGGTGTTGGCCGTATCCTTTCCGGCACCATCAAACCGCAAATGGATGTGCTTGTCATGGAAGGCCCCGATGGCAAGACGACCAAGGGTCGCATCAACCAAGTGTTGAAGTTCCAAGGTTTAGAGCGCATTCAAGTCACAGAGGCAGGTCCAGGCGACATTGTGTTGGTCAACGGTATTCCAGAAATTGGTATCGGCGTGACCCTCACCGACCCGCTCAACCCAGCACCATTGCCCATGCTGTCAGTGGACGAGCCAACTCTGATTATGAAATTTTGCGTCAACACCAGCCCGTTGGCTGGTCGCGAGGGCAAGTATGTGACCAGTCGCCAGTTGTGGGACCGTTTGCAAAAAGAGTTGCAGCACAACGTGGCACTGCGTGTTGCTGAGACTGATGAAGAGGGTGTGTTTGAAGTGCGTGGCCGTGGCGAATTGCACTTGACCATTTTGTTGGAAAACATGCGCCGTGAGGGCTACGAGTTAGCCGTTACCAAGCCGCGTGTGGTGTACCGGGATATCGACGGCGTCCGCTGTGAGCCAATCGAAATGGTGACGGCCGACATTGAAGAGACACACCAAGGTGGTGTCATGCAAGCATTGGGTGAGCGCAAAGGTGAGCTGGTCAACATGGACCCCGATGGCCGTGGTCGTGTGCGTTTAGAGTACCGTATTCCCGCGCGTGGTTTGATTGGTTTTACCAACGAGTTTTTGAACTTGACCCGTGGTTCAGGTTTAATTGCCAACATTTTTGACAGCTATGAGCCGCATAAAGGTGACATCGGTGGTCGTAAAAATGGCGTGCTCATTTCAATGGATGCTGGCGAAATCTTCACCTATGCATTGGGCAAGCTCGACGACCGCGGTCGTATGTTTGTAAAGCCCAATGACCCTGTGTACGAAGGCATGATTGTGGGTATTCACAGCCGCGATAACGACTTGGTGGTGAATGCCACACGTACCAAGCAGTTGACCAATTTCCGTGTCAGCGGCAAAGAAGACGCGGTCAAAATCACACCGCCAATTGATTTGACTTTGGAATACGGCGTTGAATTTGTTGAAGATGACGAATTGGTAGAAATTACACCAAAGAGTGTCCGTTTGCGTAAGCGTTATTTGTCAGAGTCAGAGCGCAAGCGTGCTGGACGTGACATGTCCATGGGCTAAGCCCTGGTTCCAAGAGGGCGCTTCGGCGCCCTTTTTGTTGGGTAATTGAACGCCTTGTTACCTGCTGATTGTTATTTTGGACTATGAGTTGAGCATGATGAAAAACACCCCATTTCGTTTAGACACAGAATTTGTAACTGGTGTTGTAGCTGGTCGTGTAGGTCTTATCAGTTTGACTCGGCCTAAAGCCTTAAATGCTTTAGATTTGGGCATGGTTGACAGCATCACGCAGTGCTTGCAAGCATGGCGGGATGATGGCACTGTGCTGGCGGTGGTTATACGCGGCAGTGATAAAAATGGTCCATTTGGTCATTTTTGCGCGGGTGGTGACATTCGGTTTTTTCATCAGGCTGCACTGGCCAATGACACTGCTTTGGAAGAATTTTTCACCAATGAGTATGCGCTCAACCATTTGATTCATACCTACCCCAAGCCTTACATTGCCTTGATGGACGGTGTGGTGATGGGTGGTGGCATGGGTATTGCACAAGGTGCCAGCCTCAGAGTGGTGACGCCGCATAGCAAGCTGGCAATGCCTGAGACCAATATCGGTTTGTTTCCAGACGTTGGGGGTGGTTTCTTTTTGAGCCGAGCCCCAGGTCGCATTGGCGAGTATTTGGGTTTAACGGGC
>Ga0209702_10004139_pt1 | contig 21608 bp, 19 predicted proteins | sample FRY01_FD_187210 | JGI IMG/M metagenome (GOLD analysis project Ga0209702, IMG submission 187210) | Freshwater microbial communities from Lake Fryxell liftoff mats and glacier meltwater in Antarctica - FRY-01 (SPAdes) (version 2) | ecosystem: Environmental > Aquatic > Freshwater > Ice > Glacier... | reverse complement strand
TAATTATTGCAAATAAATATTAATCAATTACAATTACAATTGACTCAGAACCTCTTAATTCCATGATAATCTCCATCCCTTCGGGATTTAATTATTGCAAATAAATATTAATCAATTAAAATTGGCACAGAGCATCTTAATTCCATGATAATCTCCATCCCTTCGGGATTTAATTATTGCTTAAAAATATGAATCAATTACAATTGGCACAGAGCATCTTAATTCTATGATAATCTCCATCCCTTCGGGATTTAATTATTGCTTAAAAATATGAATCAATTACAATTGACTAAGAGCATCTTAATTCCATGATAATCTCCATCCCTTCGGGATTTAATTATTGCAAATAAATATTAATCAATTACAATTAAAATTGGCACAAAGCATCTTAATTCCATGATAATCTTCCATCCCTTCGAGATTTAATTATTGCAAATAAATATTATCAATTAAAATTGACTCAGAACCTTTTAATTCTATGATAATCTCCATCCCTTCGGGATTTAATTATTGCAAATAAATATTAATCAATTAAAATTGGCACAGAGCATCTTAATTCCATGATAATTTCCATCCCTTCGGGATTTAATTATTGCTTAAAAATATGAATCAATTACAATTGACTCAGAACCTCTTAATTCCATGATAATCTCCATCCCTTCGGGATTTAATTATTGCAAATAAATATCAATCAATTACAATTGACTCAGAGCATCTTAATTCTATGATAATCTCCATCCCTTCGGGATTTAATTATTGCAAATAAATATTAATCAATCACAATTAAAATTGGCACAGAGCATCTTAATTCCATGATAATCTCCATCCCTTCGGGATTTAATTATTGCAAATAAATATGAATCAATTACAATTGACTCAGAACCTTTTAATTCTATGATAGTCTCCATCCCTTCGGGATTTAATTATTGCTTAAAAATATGAATAGTTTAAAAAACAAACAGAGACGTTGAAAGTCATGATAAAATTTAAACATATTCAAAAAACATTTTGGTCGTTGGTTTCAGGTAAATGGTCGAATTCTACATCTATCGACTAGCGTCTTTGTTATATTTGTAAATTAATAAAAAAAATATGAAAAAATTAAAAATTTTACTCCTTGCGCTTAGCTGCATGCTGCAGACAACATGGGCTGGAGTTGATGCCAATTCTACACCAAAGAAAATTTTACCTTATCCAATTCTGCAACATAAAATGTCGAACGGACTTAATGTGGTAACAGTGCCTTATGATAGTCCGGGCTTAGCTGCATTTTACATTGTAGTGCGTGTGGGATCAAGAGATGAAATTGAAGAAGGAAAAACCGGCTTCGCACATTTCTTCGAGCACATGATGTTTCGTGGGACAGAAAAATATTCTAAGGATCAATACAGCGATGCTTTAAAAGCTACCGGTGCCAGTGCCAACGCAAATACTTCGCTCGATAGAACGGTGTATCACATGACCGGCAATGCGCAGAAGTTGGAAAAGATGTTTGAGTTGGAAGCAGATCGTTTTATGAATTTGAAATATTCCATTCAAGATTTTAAAACAGAAGCCGGTGCGGTGAAAGGGGAGTACACTAAAAATTCGGCGAGTCCATATTCACAATTGAATGAAAAAATTCAGGAAGAAGCATTCACAAAACACACCTATGAGCATACCACCATGGGTTTCTTTAAAGATGTGGTAGATATGCCCAATCAATATGAATACTCTTTAGAATTCTTCAAAAAATTTTATCGTCCTGAGTACGCTACCATTATTGTGGTAGGAGATGTGACACAGGAAAAAGTAAATAAATTGGCAGAGCAATATTTCGGAATGTGGAAAAAAGGAAGTTATGTGAGTCCGATTCCGGTAGAACCAGCGCAAACGGCAACCCGATATACGCATGTAAAAAAAGAAAAATTTCCTCCTGTAGTTTCCTTGAATTACAAATCTCCGGCTTATTCTGAAAGTAACAACGAAGCCATTGCACTTGATCTTTTAATGACGATGTTATTTTCTGAAAAATCTGAATTGTATAAAAAATTAGTCACGACAGAACAAAAGGTTCGATCCATCGGTGGTTCTTTTTATTTCACGCGAGATCCGTACCTGGCGAAAGCACAAGCATCTGTTGTAGATGGAAAAGATTTACAATATGTGAAAGATGAAATCACGAAAGCAATCGAGAATGCGAAGATGAATCCTTTTTCAGAGAAAGAAATCGCCGATGCAAAATCTCGTTTGAAATATGGCTTTGCAATGGGAATGGATAGTCCGACCTCCATTGCAGAGAATCTTTCCTTTTATACCTGGGTGAGTGGGAATCCTGAGAGTTTAAACCGAACCTACCAACAATATGATTTGGTTACAGCAGCTGACATGATGAATGTGGCGAAGAAGTATTTGATTCCATCAGGTCTAACGGTAGCTACCATTTCCGGAGATGAAAATTCTCCGATTAAATAATTTAGAAGCAAAAAAAAGAAAATGAAAAAAATATTATTCCTCCTCCTCATACATCTCAGTTTTTCTGCTGCTGCCATAGAAGTAGTTGAATTGAAATTACCGAAATCGGATATTGTTGTGATTAAACTTATGTTTAAAAACGGAAGTATCTCAGATCCTATTGCTAAAAAAGGACTCACGAGCTTAACCGTCGATGTAATTGCGGAAGGCGGCACCAAAGAATTAAGTAGTACCGAAATCAAGGATTTGATTTATCCGTGGGCAGCAGATTATGGAGTTACGGTAGATAAGGAAATCAGCATTTTTACTTTCAGTGTACATCGCGATCATCTAGATAAATTTTTTCCGATTATATCCGGTTTGATATTAAATCCTCGCTTTGATGTTGAAGATTTCAATCGTGTAAAATCAAATCAACAAAATTATGTTGACGAAGTCATTCGTACTTCTTCTGATGAAGAATTTTCAAAGAAAACGCTCGAAGATCTACTTTTCAGAAATACAAATTATCAGCATCCTACCTCGGGTACATCTGAAGGAGTTAAGGCTTGCACATTAGAAGATGTAAAAGCGCATTACGCAAATTATTTCACTAAAGATAATTTAACTTTAGGGATAGCAGGAAATTACAATCCCTTTTTCCTTACAAAATTGAAAGGGATGTTAAATGGACTTCCTGCATTGAAAGTAACACTTCCTGTTGTTGGAATTGCGCGTCAGGCGAATGGAATGGAAGTAGAAATTATTTCGAAAGACAATGCCTTGGGTTCTGCCATCTTCACCGGATTCAAATTACCCATCACACGTTCCAATGATGATTTTGTAGCCTTAATGATTGCTAATTCTTGGTTAGGAGAGCATCGCAAATCGTATTCACGATTATATCAAAAAATTCGTGAGCAACGTTCGATGAATTATGGTGATTATTCGTATATTGAGTGGTACAGCAATGGAGGTTCATACATGTTGCCTCGTCCAGGCTATGCTCGCTCCAGCAATTATTTCTCTTTATGGATTCGTCCGGTACAAACTGCAAAAGGTTTGAAAGGACAATATCCGGAATTAGAAACAATTGAAATTGGTCATGCGCATTTTGCATTACGTATGGCTGTTCGCGAACTTGACATGATGGTAAAAAATGGAATGAATGAAGAAGACTTTTCATTAACAAGAGATTTTCTTCGTTCTTACATGAAGTTGTATGCACAAACCGCCGAACAGCAATTAGGTTATTTGTTAGACAGCAAATTTTACAAGAGAGACAATTGGCTGAATCAGGCCGATCAATTATTAGCAGCATGCACATTAGAAAAAGTAAATGCCGCCATTAAAAAATACTGGCAAAGCAAAAATATGTTTGTCAGCATTGTAACCGACAAGAGTGAGGCTGTTCCTTTAGCGCGATCATTAAGAGAGGGAATGGAATCTCCAATGTCGTATAGCAATGCGTTAAAAAGCGTTTTGACTCCACAAATTCTCGCTGAAGATGAAATCGTAAAAACATTCCCCATGCGTGTGGGAAGTATCAACATCGTTGAATCGAATGATGTTTTTAGGAAATAGAATTGAGTTTTAAATTCGCGAATTATGCGGATGATGCGAATTCCACGAATTATGCGCATCGCACGGACAGCTCACGAGCTGTACGTGCGATGCGCTTATCTTAATTATGAAAGATAATAAAATTAAAAGAGTAGCTATTATAGGAGGAGGGGCAGCGGGATTTTTCGCTGCCCTTCATCTCGCTGAGCTGGATCCGAAATGTGAAGTCAATATCTTTGAAAAGAGCACACAACTTTTAAGCAAGGTGAAAGTATCGGGTGGTGGACGTTGTAATGTGACGCATGCCTGCTTTGATACACGCGCCTTGGTGCAATTTTATCCACGTGGGCAAAAGCAATTGGCAGGTCCTTTTAAACGCTTTTCACCGATTGATACGATAGAGTGGTTTAAGGAAAGAGGAGTAGCCTTAAAAACTGAAGCAGACGGAAGAATGTTTCCGACGACGGATTCTTCACAAACGATTATCAATTGTTTTTTGGATGAAGCGAAGAATTTAGGAGTCAGGATTCATACTCAAAAAGCATTGGTGTCATTTCTGGCAGATGGTTCGAAATGGAGTTTAGAATTTAGCGACTCCACATCCGGAATTTTCGATGCGCTATTAATTGCCAGCGGCAGCAGTGAACTTATCTGGAATCAACTGAAATTATTCGGAATTAAAATCGATGAAACTGCTCCTTCTCTTTTTACATTCAACATCAAAGACATGAATTTGCAGGAACTTTCAGGCACCAGCATTGAACATACTGCTCTTAAAATACAAGGAACAAAATTAAAAGGGGAAGGTCCATTGCTCATTACACATTGGGGAATGAGTGGTCCGGCCATTTTAAAATTATCGGCTTGGGGTGCGCTCGATTTAAAAGCATTGAATTATAATTTCACTTTGAGCATCTCATTTTTACCTGAGGAAAACGACCAAACTTTACTCGATCAATTAAAATCCATTAGAGCAAAAGAGAGTCGTAAACAGGTCAATTCATTTTCTCCATTTGATGTACTCAGTAAACGCTTGTGGAATTACATTTTAGGAAAAGCCGACATCACACAACAATTGAATTGGGCAGATATATCGAACAAAGAACTGCAGCGCTTGATGGAAGAACTCATTCATGCCAGTTACAAAGTGAGTGGAAAAAGCACATTTAAAGATGAGTTTGTAACCTGCGGTGGTATTTCACTCGATGAAATCAATTTCAAAACATACGAAGCCCTACGCTTTCCAGGATTATTTTTCGCGGGAGAAGTAGTCAATGTAGATGCGATCACCGGAGGCTTCAACTTTCAACATGCTTGGACCTCGGGGTGGTTAGCGGCGGAAGGGATTTTTAATTGGAAAATTGGTTAATTTAAAAATTTGATTCTCTAAGAATTATAGAATTATCATTAGCTCTGTATACATATTCTGCACAGTGAGTGAGAAATGTATACAGAGATAACAATTTGACAAATAGAAATAAACTTAAAAAATCACAATCATCATAAATAATCAGTGGCCCATAAAATCAATGCTAAATGCAAAAACCACTATTTAACGACGTTGAATGTTTGTTGCTTGATACCATCCACCAAGAAGAAATACAATCCAGCGGCGAAGTTGTTTACATCAAGTGTAAATGTTTCGGCATCCATTATACCATTCAAAACAGTCTTGCCATTTTGATCGCAGATGGAGTAGGCTGAATTTTTCTGGAATTGACTTGCTTTTACAGTGATGATATCTGTGGTGGGATTTGGAAATAATAGCAGTGTTGTATTCGGCGAATTTTCGTTGATACCTGTTGCGCTTTGAACATTAATGGTACCCTTCATACCTGCAGTATTATGGTTAGAACATACATAATAGTGCATTCCAAGGCTCATTCCTGCCGTAAGAAGATCTCCTCCTCCAAATGGGACCTGAAATCCACCGGAAAGAGCAGTACTTCCGTTCATATTATAAGTCGATTGACTTACTTCTCTAGCATCGTGATTTCCACTTAATACAAAATCGATGGTATCACCTGCAGAAACAGTAATGGTAGCCGGAGAATACGTCAAACCTGAAGTTATTACTGTCCAAACGGTAGCATTCATTGGTAATGAATAGATAATTGCAATAGCAACGAGTAAAATTTTTGATTTCATGATTTTTGATTTAAAGATTAATATTTTATAATAATTGTATGCATCAAAGGTAATAAAATGGGTACGGAATGAGTACAATTTATTTTTTAGAAGTATTAAATTTTTATTTTTTTACATTATCGCCATGAAACTATTGAAGATTTACTTTTTTCAAGTTATCTCCCGGAACTCGATCAATTAAGTAATAATAGGGGTCGATGCCGACTTGCGCAGGTTCTACTTTCGTATGAATCGTGAAAGTTCTTTCGATTTTACTGAAGTACACTTTTTCAAGATGCAATGCTTTTCCAATCTTTTCTCCATTTTCTGCTTTGGCAAACACACCGATTTCAATCCAGTCTTGAACGCCAATTTTTGTTTCGCTGCCGAGTGAATCAGCGTACATTTTGTCGGTTCGTACTTTGAAGGTAACATCAAAACCATTTCCCTTTTTCACTGCAGATGCATCCATCACACGATTATTGAAAACTGTCATCTTCTTAAATAAATCAGTGATAAGATATTTTAAACTATCCGGTGTGACGGCCTCAAATCGATTCACCAATTCATAAGAGCCTGGGTATGGAGGCTGGCGGTAGGCAAAACTATCCACCATGTTTTTCAAAGCTTTGTTTACGTTCTCTTCACCAATCATCTCCTTGAAATAATACATGATGACTGACGCCTTGTTATAATGAACATACCCTTGATTTTCGACTTCCTCCAAAGGACATTCCTTTTCATTTTCGGTACCGCGTGAACGTAAGTAACGATCCATTTCGTATCGAAGGAATTTATGCATTTGTGCTTTGCCGTACATTTTTTCCATCACCATTAAAGCAGAATATTGCGCCATGGATTCAGATAACAAAGTAGAGCCTTGCATATCCGGCCCCATCACTTGATGCGCCCACCACTGATGTCCCATTTCATGAGCTACCACATAAGTAACCATGTCGATGTCATTAGAATCTTCAAGATTAGCAATAAATCCAATCGACTCAGAATAAGGCATTGTTCCGGGGAAAGCTTGTGCAAAACTGGCATAGCGTGGGAATTCAATAATGCGTGCTTGTTTATGAAGATAGGGTCCGAAATTTTCCGAATAATAATCAATTGCTTTTTCCATCGACATCAACATTTTGTCGACGTTATATGGATGTGCTTTATCATAATAGACTTCCAAAGAAATTCCCTTATGCAACTTTGTTTTCTTTTCAAAACGTGCGGAGAGGAAGGAATAGAAATTCAGAGAATAATGATCGAGTTCGTATTCGAAATAACTTCTACCGTCTTTCTTCCATTGCTTACGCAAAGATCCGGGTGCTACGGCAATTTGATCCTCACTCGTGCTAAAGGTTGTTTTTACTGTAACCCAATCAGAGTTATTGCTGATGTAATTATCCATCCTTTTACTCGGATCTTCTGACAATTTTGGCATACGTTCTTTAGGTGCTAATTCCTGCTTTTTACGGTCCTTTTTATCATTTAATTCATAGGTCGTTTGATAGCCGATTTGAGGAAGGAAGGAACTGTTGTTAAAGAAAGATCCATTGCTCACGATGCTGGTAGTGCTCACTTCATTTTCAATTCCTTTGGCTTCATAAGATGAGCTCATCGTTAAAAGCAAACTGTCGCCAGGCTGCATCACAGGATTTAGCTTGTAAATTTGAAATTGTAAATCAGTATCATTCACCACCAATTGAGCAGTTGGTAATTGCAATTTGAATTTAAAATCATTTGGTGTAGTAAAGGCTATTGAATCGATGGAGACATTACTTTTGTTTTTAATCCATTGCGTAGAACTCACCATTAATTTGCGCTTCTCAGGAAACAAATCAATTTTATATTCAATAGAAATAACGCGCGGTTGTGCTTTGCGTTCAAAGCGCTTGTACTTCTTTTCGTAGCTCGCTTGAAGTTTTTGATTTTCCTTCGACGTTGTAAACTTATTCAGAACTTTAGTATTGTAGAATAAAAAAGAGCCTAACAATACCCAGGAAGCGATGGTCAGATACAAGGGCATTTTTATCATCGGCAAACGAAATTTAGCATTCAAATTTCGATTCTTAAAATCTACATCTCTACCTCGCACCCAGAATAACAATCCGCCCATCAATAAAATCAAACTCATAAACAACCAGTAAAACTCAAAGGCCAATTTACCTGCTAAAAATGGTCCGAAGGCATTCATGTCCGAATAGATTAAATTGGGACTATTTCCAAAAGGGATCAGATTTGATTCAATATCCAATGCCGGCCAAACAAAATTATTGGCAATAATAAAGGCAACGAAAACAAAATATCCCAAATAACGATTATTGACTAAAATATGAATGAACATACTTAAAATAATCAACCCTAAAAAACTCATTCCACTTATCAATATCATCTGAACAAAATAAACATTCAAACGAATATCCGTAAAGCCGTACATCAATTGAGTAACAATTCCGATGAGACAACCCATCACTAGTAGTGTTTCGATAACTAGCCACAATGCAATTGTTTTTGATAATAAGGGCATCCAGTCGGAGTAGGGGAGTGCATCATAAATATCACTGACCTTATGATCTCTTTCTTTCCATACAATAGAACCGGTATAAAATGTAATGATGGCAACAATAAAAAGAAAGAAGGAACCTTCAATAATATTCACCAACTGATAGGTGACTGGAAAAGCTGTTAATCCATATCCTTGATCGGTTGCAAATGCCATAGAGGAGATGAGATTAACTGCACCGAAAATGAGAATTACAATGAACGCTGTGTTCTTCAATATAGAAATTGTTTCCAATCGCACCTGACCAAAAACTTGTTGAAGCGTCAACTTAAAGCTAAACTGAGGTTTCGTTGAAATTAACGGTGTCCATGTTCGTGAAAGTGGAAGATCAAGATCTGCATTCAATTTTGATTTTTTCTTCAACCGTTCGTTCTTCTCAGAAAAACTAAATCGAAAATAGGTAAAGATCAAGACCAAAACACCTACACCCATCCAAATCAAACGATTCATCAGGAGCAAACCTTCAAAACCCATCGACATGGTATTTTTATCATCTACGGTCCAGTATTTAGCAGCCACAGAAAAGGTGCGCATCCCGAAAGGATCCAACATGGCGCCCATCACTTCCGAATCGATATCACGAATTAAATTTTGTGAAATGATATATCCTACGAGTAATCCAATAGAACCTACGAACGACATAATCGTACTTCGCGTTAATGCTGCAATAGAAAAAATTACAGCACCTGCAAAAAACAAATTAGGCACAATGAATACAAGGAATCCGTGAATATGTCCTGACCAAATGGTAGGTCCGCGCAAACTTTCATCGAGCCATGGCATTTGCACTCCGATTAAATTTCCCACTGAGACACCAAGAAAAGGAATCATCGAAATTATCACCGCACCAAAAAATCTCCCGAAAAGAAAATCGCGTTTCTTGATGGGGGTAGTAAATAATATTTGGCTTGTTTTCTCTGAAAAATCACGCGCTGCTGCCGAATTCAAAAAGGCGGTAATCATCAACAAAGAAAGCAAGGACATCACCGCATAAAAATTCTCAACGATGAAAGGCGCATTCTTGTGCACATTGCCAGTTTGACCTCCGACCGAAATGGAATCGCTTGAGCTGGCTCCGAAAATAAGCAGTGCATTGATCAGAAAAAATATATAAAGCATGGGTTGACGCAACCAATACTTTATTTCAAATTTGAATATATGTTTAAACATAAATCGATATTAAACTGTTTGAATTTGGAAACCTTTGATATGCGTAAAAAACACATCTTCAAGATCAGGCTGAATGGATTCGAAAGTAGCATCCGGAGAAGAATCGCTAAATACATGAGCGAGTGGTTGACCTGCAACCATTCGCGTTGAAATCACCGGATATTTTTCTGTAAAGTCAGGTAAGTCTTGTTTACTCACCTGACGGCGCCAAATTTTTCCATTTATCGAGGAAAGTGCATCTTTCGGACTCCCTTCAAAAAGCACAGTGCCTTTATCTATTATTGCCATTTGATTACAAAGTTCCTTCACATCATCTACAATATGTGTCGACAAAATCACAATCACCTGCTCGCCGATTTCACTCAGTAAATTATAGAAACGATTGCGTTCGCCGGGATCCAATCCTGCGGTAGGTTCATCCACAATAATTAACTTAGGGTCACCGAGCAGCGCTTGTGCAATACCAAAACGTTGCTTCATTCCTCCTGAAAATCCTCCGAGTGCTTTTTTGCGCACCTCCCAAAGATTGACACGCTTCAATAAATCTTCCACTACAACTTTACGATCGCTGCTAATGCCTTTTAATACCGCAATATGATCCAACATATCGAGCGCAGAAACTTTAGGATACACACCAAACTCCTGCGGGAGGTATCCTAACAGTTTTCGAACTTCTAGTTTCTCTTTTAGCACATCCAAATCGCCCAACATAACGGTACCGCTGTCCGCATCTTGCAAAGTAGCGATGGTGCGCATCAGCGTAGACTTCCCTGCGCCGTTGGGACCTAGTAATCCGTACATGCCTTTAGAAATAGTCAGGTTCACATCCTGCAAAGCCTTTACGCCATTCGAGTAAGTCTTTGAAAGGGAATTAATTTTTAGCTCCATAATGCTTCTTAATGAACCATGAAGATAGAAAAAAAATCAACCTTAAATTCTGGAATAAATGAAGTGTGAATTTAAGTTACTGAATCGCATCAAAAGGAATCTTAAACGTCAAATACTAAACTCATCGACCCTCAGTCGCGATGATTCCTTTAAATATTATTTCGTTTTGTCGACTCATCTCCAGAACAAAAAGCGGAGCTATTGAAAATGTAGTTGAAATAAATCCGGAAGCAGTACATTCCTTACAATTAGCAATTACTTGTCCGTTCAAATTAATGGCTTTGCAATCACCTTGCTCCAACAAAATATTCGGACTTGAAAAACCATAATAATTTCTTTTCAGATAGTAAGTTGACAAGATGTTTTCACTCCCGTCCAAATCAATTTGACTTAAACGAAAATAGGAAGCATGTGATTTCACATAAGAATGATAAGAATACGTTCTAGGTTCATTCGTGTTTCCTTCAGACGGTACCAAGGCAAGTGTTATCCAGCTTGCATTGTCAATAGATGTTTCCAATTTAAAATAATCATTGTTTAACTCAGAAGCAATTTTCCATTCCAATGATACATCCTCTTGAGTTTCCCAAACCTTAAATCCGAGAAACGAAACCGGTAATGGATCCAAAGTAGAATTCACTTCAAAGCCGAGCATTGTCAATTGTACTGAAAATTGATTGCCATTAAATCCTGGAGAGGAATGGGTCATGGATGATGTTATGGGACGATAAGAAACCGAAGAGCTCAAATTCGCCAATTGCAAATCGAACAACTCGGAAAAACCGGATCCTGTAGGTGAAAAAATTAGATTATTTCGATCGGAAGTAGAAGTAGCAAAAACCATATCTCCATTATCTGAACTAATCGAAGATCCTAATGAAATTCCCGTCACAAAATAATTTGCACTTGATATCACTTCTGAAATCGGCACTGATTGCAAAACATTCCGCAACAAAATTGTTTTCACGGAAATGGATCGAATACTCGAATTCCCTGCAGCACTATAAACATTAAGTGTATTGCCTGAAACATTTGCAATATCACTTTCCTGCAAATAAAAAGCGGAAGTATGATTGTAGGTAAATGGCCCTAGACTCACTGTTCCGATGGCTGTAAGCGATTTATTTCCCCATGTAATGCTACTCACCGAATTGCTTCCATTGTACTCAGCAGAAACCAAAACAAGGAGCAAACGATTTGCGCCTGAATTTGCCGAATAAGAAAATGTATTGCTGGATTGCGCCGATGAAGAAATAATACTCACCTGCGCCTGGCTATTGGAAAATGAGGCTAAATAGAAAACCATCGACATCAGTCGAAGGTACATCCATTTGAGTTTGCCTAATGTATACAACAGGTTTATTTTAGCCGCGGCTGTTACAAGGATGAGTCCAAGTGGGGTCTAGTTTTGAGACGAAATGGTGGGAAATCTTACAATTAGTTTGGAGTTTGGAGTTTGGAGTTGGGAGTTGGGAGTTGGGAGTTGGGAGTTGGGAGTTGTGAGCTGTGAGCTGTGAGCTGTGAGTTGGGAGTTGGGAGTTGGGAGTTGTGAGCTGTGAGCTGTGAGCTGTGAGCTGTGAGCTGTGAGCTGTGAGCTGTGAGCTGTGAGCTGTGATCTGTGATCTGTGAGCTGTGAGCTGTGAGCTGTGAGCTGTGAGCTGTGAGCTGTGAGCTGTGAGCTGTGAGCTAAAAAATAATTTTTAAATTGGTGGATTGCGAATTGGTTGTCCCTGTTTACTCTGCTTGCCCTGAGCTTGTCCGATAGCTATCGGACGAAGGGCAGGTTGCTTTTCGATTACTTTTCGATTGCCTGCCGATTGAAAACCTCCGCAATGATGCGAAAAATATGTTTAATCAGCATTCAAAAAAATAATTCTGAAATCTACATTCTGAATTCTGAATTAACCCAACGTTGAGGGGAAAACCCGCAGCAAAGATCCGAAATTTTTAACGGCTAGTTGGTTTCAAACGAATACAAACGTTTGTATATGGCATTTGGCTGTAAGATGTTATGAGGGAGTTGGGTTTGGGAGATGGGTTTGGGAGTTTGGGTTTGGGTTTGGAGTTTGGAGTTTGGAGTTTGGAGTTTGGGTTTGGGTTTGGGTTTGGGTTTGGGAGTTTGAAGTTGGGAGTTTGGAGTTTTAAGTTTTAAGTTTGGAGTTTTAAGTTGGGAGTTGGGAGTTGGGAGTTGGGAGTTGGGAGTTGGGAGTTGGGAGTTGGGAGTTTGTTCATACCTGAATAGCGTTGACCTTTTTTAGGCGTTTGCAAATGCTGAATCGACTTACAACTTGAGGCTTCAAAAAATTTTACACCCGTAAATATTTATATCAATTGCAGTGTTTTCCTGTTCTTTTCATCCTTAAAAAAGGAATAAAAATAAAAACACCAATTCTTCATAATATCACATCTAATTTAATTACAATTGATTACAACAATTTACAACTACAAAAACATGCTCGCACTTGAATTAAATGACAAAATGATAGGATTACTATCTTTTTAAATAGTATAACTCTTATTTTTGCAGAAAAACAAATCAACCCAATGCGATTAGATGATAGCAAAACATGATTCCATTGATGTATTTAATTTGATGATGATTAAACGAAAGCTAGGAAAAATAAAATATGGGAACATTACAAAATACTTGACAATTAATAAATAATAATCACTAGTTATTCTTGACACAAGAAAAAAAATTATAAATTACAAAAAAAATCAAAATAAAAACTACGGAGAAATCACTAATTTTATTAGAATTAAAATTTACTATGACAAAACCCCTTGAGCGATTTTGGCTTCTATTAAAACCAGCCAACAAAGAGATTAGACAGATTTACACATTATCATTATTTACGGGACTGATTGCATTATCATTACCTCTGGGAGTACAAGCTATTATTAACTTAATTCAAGGTGGACAAATTTCTACTTCATTTATTGTTCTTGTAATAATAGTTGTTTTAGGGATCTCTGCAGCAGGCGCTATGCAAATAATGCAGCTACGAATAACAGAAAGTTTGCAGCAAAGTATTTTCGCAAAAGCTGCTTTTGACTTTGCATTACGTGTTCCTAATATTAAATCTGAAGAACTCTATAGGCAATATGCTCCGGAAATTATGAATCGCTTTTTCGATATTTCCAGTGTTCAAAAGGGATTATCCAAAATTCTTATTGACTTTTCAACTTCTACCTTACAAATTATTTTTGGATTAGTGTTACTCTCGCTCTATCACCCGATTTTTATTTTATTGAGCTTCACAGTTGTTGTTATCATTTATATTATTCTAAGATACATAAGCAAACTAGGGCTTGAAACCAGCCTACTTGAATCGACTGAAAAATACAGAGTATCCTACTGGTTACAGGAAATAGCAAGAGCAAAATTAACTTTTAAATTGGCCGGAAAAACAGACTTAGCAATAAGAGAAATTGATAAACGAACTAGTCAATATCTAGAAGCCCGTGAAAAACATTTTATTGTATTAAGGCAACAAATGATTATACTAATTGGATTCAAAGTTTTTGTTGCTGCTTCCCTACTTTTAATAGGCGGAATTCTTGTTATTAATCAACAAATGAATATTGGGCAATTTGTAGCAGCAGAATTAATCATCTTACTTGTAATTGGATCTGTCGAGAAAATAATTCTTTGTCTTGAAACAATTTATGACGTTCTCACTTCGCTGGAAAAAATAGGACAAGTTTCCGACTTACAATTGGAGAATAATAACACCGGTGATGTTTTTAGAACTGATGCACCCATTTCAATTGAAATGATAAATGTGTCTTTTGCTTATCCTAAGGCACAAAAATACACATTAGAAAATATAAACTTAAAAATAGAAAGTGGAGATAAAATTTGCATTTTAGGAGATAATGGCAGCGGAAAATCTACAGTCATGAAATTGCTCTCTATGCAATACGAAATAAAATCAGGTAATATTTGCTTTAATAATTTCCCAATAAAAAGTTATAATTCAGGAACTATTAAACAATATGTAGGATCATATATTAATGAAGAAACAATATTCAATGGAACCATTGCGGACAATATTACAGTCGGCCGTGAAAATATTAGTCCTATCGACATCATGAAAAGTGCAGAGAAGATGTTCCTTTCAGAATACATTAAAGAATTGCCGGATGGATTAAAAACTAAAGTTTATTCAGATGGTCAAGCACTTCCAAAAAGCGTTATTCAAAAAATACTACTTACTCGAAGTATCGTTTCAAAACCATCTCTGATCTTACTTGAAGATTGCTTTGAAAACCTTAAATATTCTGAACGAATAAAAATAATAGATTATCTTGTAAGTGATGAAATAGAGAGTACTGTTGTAATCATCGGGACTGACCCCTATTTGATTGAAAAATGCAAAAAAACTATACTTATTGAAGAAGGCAAAATAAAAAATTAAATTATGCTCAATATTTCACCCCACAATAGAGTAACCATCTCGACAGAGTCCTACAGGTCTTTCAAAATTATTGAAAGTACAAAATACAATTCTATCATTAAACGTGTAATTTATGCTAGTATAATTTTATTCATTTTAATAGTTCTCTTACCATGGACTCAAAACATTAGGTCGATGGGCAATGTAACTGCACTAAAGCCCGAACAAAGACCACAAACTATACACAATGTAATACCCGGGAGAATTGAAAAATGGTATGTCAAGGAGGGAGACTTTGTAAAAAAAGGGGATACTATTATTTTCATATCTGAAGTCAAAGACGAATATTTTGATACACTTCTCATTGATAGAACCGGCCAACAAATTAAAGCAAAAGAGCTCACGGTAGTATCTTACATGGATAAAGTAAAAGCGCTCGACAATCAAATTGATGCTATTTTAGAGACACAATTATTAAAACTAGAGCAGACTGATAATAAACTAAAGCAGGCCTACTTTAAAGTGGCTTCTGATAGCATGTCGTATGAAGCGGAAAAATTAAACTATTCAATTTCCATTGAACAATACAAGCGCATGCAAGAGTTGAACAAACAAGGACTAAAATCACTAACCGATTTAGAAACTAGGAAACTAAAAATGCAGGAAGTGCAAGCCAACGTGTTTTCGCAGGAGAACAAACTTTTAACGTCGAGAAATGAGGTAATCAATGCTCGGATAGAATTATCGACAGTTAAAACAGAATACCAAGATAAATTATCGAAAACAGAATCGGATAAATTTTCAGCATTAAGTAATTTGTACGAATCTGAAATATCTGTAACTAAACTGCAAAACCAATTTATGAATTATTCGGTGCGAAGTGGAATGTATTATATCACAGCACCTCAAGATGGTTATATTACGAAAGCCATTCAATCCGGTTTAGGAGAAACTTTAAAAGAAGGAGAAGAAATTGTAAGTATAATGCCTTCCGATTATGAGTTGGCTGTAGAAATGTATGTTGCGCCTATAGACTTGCCACTACTTGAAAATGGACAAAATATTCGGGTTCAATTTGACGGTTGGCCGGCAGTTGTGTTTTCAGGATGGCCCAACATAAGTTATGGAACTTACTCGGGAAAAATAGTTGCAATTGATAATTTCATAAGCAACAATGGCAAATACCGTGTGTTAATTGCACCGGACAAAACTTCCTATGCCTGGCCGAAAGCATTAAGAATAGGGGCAGGGGCCAATAGCATTGCCTTATTGAAAGAAGTACCCATCTGGTATGAACTGTGGAGAAAAACTAATGGATTCCCACCGGACTATTATAAACCCTCAGCACTTAAAAAATAGTGATCGTGAAAAAATTAATTCAAATAGTTTTCATTTTAATTTCGGTCTCAGCAACTGCACAAAATTCTTCGCAGAATATTTTGAGCATAGATACCTTTTTAACCATTGTAAAAAAACACCATCCCTTAGCGAAGCAAGCAAATTTGAAGGAAAAAGAAGGCATTGCTGTATTGCAAAATGCCAGAGGGCAATTTGATCCAAAGTTATTTACTGATGTAGATCAGAAAAATTTTAATGATCAGCAGTACTTTAGTATCATCAATGCCGGAATCAGTATTCCAACTTGGTTAGGTCTGGACTTTTACTCCTCCTACCAAAACAATACGGGACTTTATTTAAATCCTGAAAACAACTTGCCGCTAGATGGACTTTGGCAAACGGGAATTTCACTTCCAATTGGACAAGGACTATTTTTCGATCAAAGAAGAAACATGCTTCAGCAAGCAAAAATTTATAAATATGTTACAGAAGCGGAGCAAGTTCTTATGTTGAACAAATTATTATTAAATGCAGGAAACGCGTATTGGAATTGGTTTGCCTCTTACAATAATAATCTCATTTTAGAAGAAGCATACATCGTTAATCAACAAAGATTAAATGCCGTGAAAATGACTGCTGAATTTGGCGATAGGCCATTCATTGATACGTTAGAAGCAGCCATTCAAGTTCAAGAAAGACTTATCAACTTGGAGCAAGGCATATTAGATTATAGAAATAAAACACTTTCTCTTTCGACGTATTTATGGTTGAATGAAAACATACCTCTGGAAATAAATCCTGAAACGGTACCTCCGGATTATTCAATCGTTGCCATTCAAAACGAATCCGTATTTATCGATTCAAATGATATCGATAGTATTTCAAAATTACATCCAGAGGTCCTTTTGTATACTTTCAAAAAAGAACAATTGATATATGATAAAAAATGGAAACAAGAACAATTAAAACCCATCATTAATTTAAATTATAATGCCTTAAGTTCCTACGCTGAAACCAATTCTTTATCAGATTTTAATTTAAATAATTATAAGTGGGGGTTAACATTTGCGATGCCTTTATTTTTACGTAAAGAGCGCGGTGCTGTTCAACTTGCAAAATTAAAAATTCAGAGTACTACTTATGATTTGCAAAACAAAACAAACGAAATACAAAATTTAATAAAAGCTTCAACAAATGAATATCTCACGCTTCAGAATCAAATAAAGACGTATAGTCAAACAGTAAAATATTATGAAACACTTTTATCGGCTGAAAACACCATGTTTTTTTCAGGAGAAAGCTCCTTGTTTTTAGTAAATACCAGAGAAACAAATACGATTAGTGCAAAAATAAAACTAATAGATTTCATTACTAAAAACAAAAAAGCTTTTTTAGCGATCAATTATAATTTAGGAATATTAAAAGATTTAACACCATGATACACTTACAAATTTATTCTAAAGAAGAGCAAATCATTGAAAAAATAGCTGCTCTTTTGATCCACAACCAACTGGCTATTGACTTAACTATTGATCGTGATGTAGAACGCTTAAGTTTAGTCAACGAGAAGGTTGAATACACTAAAGTATATTTACTTTCAGCGAAAACGAAATCATTGCTATTTCAGAAAATAGAGACCCTTCTAAAAAGTGAATTGCAGAATAATATGCCGGAACTGTATTCATTGCCAATTGTACAAATGGATTGGAAACAGGCCGAATATTTAACAGAACTTACGCAAAAAGTTTGATTTGAAAATTACATATGAACTTGAAATTTCGATTAAAATAATTGAAGTTTCAAGAAGAAGGATATTTATAAATCTCAAAGCAATCAGTAAAATCGTTTCGGAGGGCAGTAAGTAGAGCAGGTGGGAGTATTAACATACACCCGTCAAATCCATATCGGATAAAAGCAATGAATACTTCTCATTTTATTCATTATGCTGTACAAAGTTCATGTTTTTCAAATTTACTTTGTACAGCTTAAACTAAATGTGGCTACTAAAATTAATGAATAACCCCGCCGCAGAGCAACGGGGTATCTTTCCACGCTAAAATAATTTTAGTTGTTTTGTTTTGTGCAATATCGTATAGTCTTTTTCGATCCCTTGCTCTTGAACATATTTGCTGATCGTTGTCTCATCTCCAAATTTACTTACACTGTTCACAAAGTAACCATCTGACCAGAATTCTCCTCCCCATAGTTCTCTTTTCACTTCTGGTCTTGTCTTGAATATCTCTTTTGCTGTAATGCTCTTTATCATTTTTATGATCTGCGTTGGACTCATTTTCGGTACCGATTGGACTAAAAAATGTACTTGATTCTTGTCTGTTCCAATCTCTAAAAAATGAATTTCGTATCGTTTACTGATTTCTATACACACTTCCTTTAATTGCCCGTCGATGCCTTTGTCAAATACTACTTTACGATATTTTGCTGGACATACAAAATGATACAACAAGACTGATACATTGTGCGACTTATGGATATACTGACTCTCTGATATATTCAAATATACTCATTTCGCCCCAGAGAGGCGGGGAATTTAACCCGTAGAGATTAAAAAACGCTCCTTGAATTTCTTCAAGGAGCGTTTCGAGGTAATTTGACTTTTTTTTACTTTGGAAGAACAACTCCATCAATTACATGCACCATACCATTGCTGCCTTTCAAATCGGCAACAACCACATAAGCAGAATTGCCAGATTCATCAGTCAATTTAACTTTATCACCATCTAATGACGCGGTCAATTTTCCACCACTAACTGTTGTTAAAACAGCTTTACCCTTTGCTTTCTTAATTGCGGCTACTACTCCGGCTGCATCTAAATTCCCGCTCACCACATGGTAGGTCAAAATTTTCGATAACTGTTCTTTGTTCTCTGCTTTTAATAAATTTGCGACTGTTCCTTCCGGCAATTTATCAAAAGCGGCATTGGTAGGGGCAAATACAGTAAAAGGACCTTTGCCTTTTAAGGTGGCAACTAAATCGGCAGCTTTAACAGCAGCTACAAGCGTTGTGTGATCTTTTGATCCTATAGCGATGTCAACCACGTCTTTTGTTTGGCTGAATCCGATAGAAGATACAAGACTTAATAAAACTACAAATAATTTTTTCATGATTTTAATTTGGTTTAAGAATGTTATTAGACAACTCAACAACGATTCGATTAAAAAGTTTAGATTTTTATAAATTAAATCTGAAAAATTTGAAAAATTAAAATAGAATAATTACACCAAGGGTAGGAATCACATTTACAGCATCCTCGATTATTTTGGTTGGTATGGCATTGCTTCCATCTGCTTTAATGGGAAGTCCGTCCGTTGTTTTGAACGTTCTATTGTCGGCTGTTCTTTCCCAAGTATATTGTTCTGCCGTTTCATTTTTTGGCTAAATACCAATTGGTAACATCTAAAAACAAATCGATGGTGATTTTTTTCGAGGATGGTTCCGCTTATACCTCCAGTTTTTTGAGCATAAGCAGAAACAACCAATAAGCACATAGCAAAAGAAACCATTAAAGGTTTAAAAAAATTACCGCACTTATCTAATTTACTTTTGCACATGTGTTTGGATAATTTAGATTTATGAAATACTCTTTTGCCATTGGTTCAGCTTAATTTTAATTTCACTGAACCATTAACAATCAATTTTGTTTTAAAAGGTTGAAAAAAAATGAAAAAAACCTTAAATATTCCCAATCAAAAAGCTACGAAAGAGACTGCTACGGCAAAAGCTAATGATGGGAACTAACAAACTCGATGATGAACGTGGCAAATTATTGGAGATAACGCCTGAAGGGCTTAATGAAATTAATGCGGTAAGAAGCCGGCTGCAAAAAATTGATCCGTTTGTTACGAGTTGATCTAGGTGGGAGGCAAAAAAAGGATGTTATTAGATATGCTTCCACGTTGCATGAATTTCACCAGCCTTTATTTGAAGCCAAAGATGAAAAATTACTTCATGAAAGATTAGGGATAAAAGAATAGCTAAACAAATACTAATGGTATTAAATAGGGTACAAAGCAAAAAAAGTGCAGAAAAAATCAATTCTCTGCACTTTTATATTGTGGAGTCGGTGGGAGTTGAACCCACGTCCAGCTAGGGAATCAACAAGCTTTCTACATGCTTAGTTTCTGCTTGTATTGTCGGGAAAACCTTAGGTGAGAATCAAACCAATGCTTTCCTTAGTTTCTTTATCTTATCGTAGCGCCGAAACTTCGCTACGACCAGCCTGCCATTGTGATGCCCTGATCCTCCGCCCGGCAGGCGGGAGGCAGTGGTAGAGCAGCTCGTCTCTGCTCCTAGAGCAGTAGATGAAGTTAATCCCTATTAGGAATTAAGCAGCAAGCGCATAATTGTTTTCGCCAGTTAAAGCGATTGAAACTTCTTGTTAAAGGGCAAAATTCCAAGGCCCTGCATGCTTACCTGCGTATTACTCCTCCTGTCGATTCCGGTCGACCCCATAGTTCAAAGAACAGCGCAAAGATACGAATTTGTGAGGCGGAATGCAAAGTTTTTTTGAAGGTGAGCTGGGAGTTTGGAGATGGGAGTTTGGAGTTAGGAGCTGGGAGTATGGAGATGGGAGATGGAAGATGGAAGATGGAAGATGGGAGTTTGGAGATTGGAGATGGGAGTTGGGAGATGGGAGATGGGAGTTGGGAGTTAGGAGTTAGGAGTTGGGAGTTAGGAGTTAGGAGTTAGGAGTTAGGAGTTAGGAGTTAGGAGTTAGGAGATGGGAGTTTGGAGTTTGGAGATTGGAGATTGGAGTTGGGAGTTTGGAGTTTGGAGTTCGGAGATTGGAGTTTGGAGTTGGGAGTTGGGAGTTTGGAGTTTGGAGTTGGGAGTTTGGAGTTGGGAGTTAGGAGTTTGGAGTTTGGAGATGGGAGTTGGGAGTTGGGAGTTGGGAGCTGGGAGCTGGGAGTTGGGAGTTTGGAGATTGGAAATGGGAGTTGGGAGATGGGAGATGGGAGATGGGAGTTGGGAGTTGGGAGTTTGGAGATTGGAGATTGTTCATGCCTGAATAGCGTTGACCCTTTTAGGGTGTTATACAAATTTATTTAATTGTTGTAATATTTTCTTTTTTTGCTTCTTTTTTTCTTTTGTTAATAACTGTTTATTT
>Ga0209702_10004123_pt1 | contig 21685 bp, 10 predicted proteins | sample FRY01_FD_187210 | JGI IMG/M metagenome (GOLD analysis project Ga0209702, IMG submission 187210) | Freshwater microbial communities from Lake Fryxell liftoff mats and glacier meltwater in Antarctica - FRY-01 (SPAdes) (version 2) | ecosystem: Environmental > Aquatic > Freshwater > Ice > Glacier... | reverse complement strand
CCCCGAAGAAAATGAATGAGATAAATAACATAGATGAATTAATTAATTTCATTCGTGAAAATGAATTAACACAAACAGACCTCGTTAAATTACTACATACTACGATTGGCTGCTATTTCATTTTTAATATTGTAGATAAGGAATTAATCATAAAAAAAGTTTTAGAGGTGCTTCAAGAAGATAAGCCACGAAATTGTAGGCGTATATTTATCAATGTAATTTAATTAGATTTAAAAAGAAGAACTTACAGAAAATGTAGGTTTTTTTTTGCTTTAATTATTACACGTGAACAGATGGCCCCGAAGTCAAGAAATTGAGCGTTTCAAAAGATGTTGCACAACAGTTGCACAACAAAAAAGCCAAACAATTGATAAACAACTATTTGACTTTCTATTTAGTGACCTCGTTAGGATTCAAACCTAAAACCTCTACAGCCGTAATGTAGTGCTCTATTCAGTTGAGCTACGAAGCCATTTTGTGAGTGCAAATATAGTCATTATTTCTATCCCTGCAACACTTTAGTTGAAAATTATTGAATCTCTGCTGAAAGTCCCTTCTCATTTAAAGCGGTACACATTGGTTCTAATCTTTCAAAAGAACCTCTTTTAACTTGACACTTACCGTTGTAATGTATAATCCAAGTGCACTGTTCAGCTTGTTCAAGTTCATGTTTACACACTTTTATTAAACTTGAAATTACATGATCAAATGTATTAACATCGTCATTAAATACAATTAAATCTTTTTGATCTAATAATTTCTCAACTACTAATTCTTCTAATTCTAATTCTGTATCTATCATTTTTTTTATTTTTCTAAAATACTATTTCCATGTTGAATCAACAATGACCTTGCTTCTGAAAGCGAGATTCTTTCCCCTTCATAGTAAGCTGTAATATAAGCATGCTTCACTCCTTTATTAAGAACATCTGTACGCTTAACTTCAGCTTCCTCTATCGATTTAAACATACCTGAAGAGTATCTAATCTGTCCTCCATCTAATTGTTTAGTGATTAAAGGAGTTACATTGTTTAATGTAGCGTTTGTAACTGGTTTACTGTAAACACCTATCTGAACAGTAAAGAACAATCCTTTATGAGCTTCTGCTGCTTTAGCTGGAACTGAACCCGGAGCTTTGTTATAAGAAACAGACTCATCAGTAGGAGTTTTAGCTGTTTCAGTTTTTGCAATAAATCCATCAACATTCTCTAAAATCGATTCTCCATTTTCTTTCAACAAATTACTAGCTTCAGTTAAACTTATTCTTTCTCCTTTATAATATGCAGTAACGAAAGCATCTTTGATCCCTCTTGATCTTGCATCAGCTTTTTTAGGCAATGCATTTTCTACTGAAGTAAACATACCTGAAGAATATCTAATTTGTCCATTCTCTAAACGTTTAGTAACTAATGGATTTATTTCTTTCAACTGCTTAGAAGTTGCTGGTTTGTTATATACCCCAACTTGAACTGTAAAGAAAAGTCCTGGATGAGACTCTACTGCTACTGCTTTTACAGCTCCTGGAGCTTGATTATAACTTAAATCATCCACTTTAGTAGACTTCCCTTCAGGAATTGTAGCTAATGCAATTGCGAAATCTGGTCCAGTTGTAGAAATACATTGACCACTTGCTTCTAATCTTCTTGCTTCTGCTACAGTAATTCTTTCATTATCACAATATGCTACAATAAATGCATCTTCATATCCAATTGACCTTACTTGTCCTTGAGCAGCCTCTACAGTTGAAATATTATTGAAGAAACCTGCCATATAACGTGTGATTCCATTTGATATTTTCTCACCCGATATTGGCGAGAATGAGTTGTACATATCTTGAGCTATTGGCTTAGAGAATGCTCCAACCTGAACTCTATAAACTAAACCTGAAGGCAATTTAACATCTACTGGAATAGGATTCGCTTCTGTATAAGCAATAATTGGTTGTTCACTTATTTTCAATCCCTCTGCTGGTGTTCTTTGCTGTTCAATTGAAGCTAAAGCTTCATTAAAAATAGGCTCTACTCCTCTTTTCAATAAGTTCTGCATCTTATCAGAAGTTGCTGAATTATTTGCTAATATAGTATTAGCAGAAGTCTGTCTAGATGTTAGTTCATCTGTTAAGCGTGTAATTTCTGTTTCTATATTTTTAACTTTATCTACACTTTCTTGAACTTCTTTTTCTGAAACATTATTTGATTTCACTAAAGATTTAGCAATCACTGCTTTCGCTTCTTGTTGTGCTACAGCTAACATTTTCTCATTTTCACCTATCTGATTTTCAAGACGTATCGCCTTATTTGCACTCATTGAATATTCTAAATATTCTTTAGAAGCAATAATCTCTTTTTCATCATTTAACGATAAAGTAGCATCAAGCGCTTTCTCGTTTACTGTAAGCGGCATTTCTTTAAGACCAGCAAGTACACGTTCAGTCTCCACTAATTGTTTCTCTATTAGTTTTTTATCTGACTCTAAACCTTCTTTTTCTGAAACTAATGGTGCTGCTTTCTTCTTTTTAGCAGTTTCAATTTGAGTTTCTAAAGATTCAATTTTACCATCTATCTCTTTTAATTGATTTTCGTAAACTTCTTTCTTAGCTAATAACTCTTCTTTAGAATCTAACGTTTTCACTTTGTTAGCGATTGCTACACTCGTTGCGTTTTGCTCTAAAGCCATCTGAACAACTTCATCTGCTTCAGCTTGTTTTTCAGTCGCTAACGCTAACAATTCATTTTTATCTTGAGCCTTTTTAGTTTTTTCCGACTGCTTCAATAACTCTTCTGCTTCAACCGACAAGCGTTCACTTTGAGAAGTAGCTAATTCAGCAGTAGCCTTTGCCATTTCAGATGAAGATGCTGTTTGCTTTAATTGAGAAGTCAATTTAGAATTCTCTTTTTGGCGAGTAGCGATGTTATCTGTCATCAATTGATTCTGTTCTGTAAACTTAGCTGTCTGAACATTCGCTAATTCTTTTTCTAATGTTGCGCGTTCTTTTTTAGATAAATCAGAATTATTTAGTTGTGCCTGTAAATCCATTTCTTCAGCTAGCAATCTTTCCAATTCAGGACTTGTTAACTTCGCAACTGGAGAAGCATTTTCATAACCAGAAATCTTACCGTTTATAATAGCTGCTTTTTTATCTATTATTTTTAATTCAGAAGTAAGTGTTTTTTTACGCTTCAATAATGTTTCGTTTGTATTATCAGAAGCTAATTGTTTTTCAACTGCTAACATTTCTGAAGCAACATCTTTTTTATAACTAACCAATGTTGCTTGTTGACTTTTCAATGCATCAATTTCATTGTACAATGCCAAAACTTCTCCTTTTTTATCTTTTAGAATTTCCAATCGTAATGCTTGTAAAGCAGGAGAGTTTTCATCTTCATCATCAATTTCAACCTCAATCACACCATTTTGGTAATTCTCTTCTCTCTTTTTACTTTCTTTAACTTTTTGAGATAATAATTGATTTTCAGCAACAATATCTAAATTTTTAAACTCAGGATTGGATGCTTCATTCGTTGCTATTTGCTTTTTTATGTTTTCTTGTAATAATTTTTCACGAGCAGCTAATTTCGATGCTTTTTCAGTATCGGTAGAACTTAACAACGTTTTTACATCAGTATCAAAAGTAGGGTCAACTTTAGCTATTAGAGCTTGTTGATTCATAGCTTGCGCTTTTGCTGTTACAGTTTGTTGTGTTAAATTCTCTACTTTAATTTTTGAATCATTCAATGAAGCCGTTAGTACATTTAATTGACCAGCTTGATCTTCATTTTTATTCGCTTTTTTAGCACCAGACTCCAATGTCGTTTTCTTTAATGCTAAATCATTCACTAATTCTTTTTCTTCGTTTAACAATGCTTCCATTTTAGCTGAAGCATTCATAGAAGAAGCATTAATTTCATCAATCTTAGCTTTGTAACCTGGACGAACATCTTTAATCATTTCTTGTTTTTGAGCAACTGAAACATCACTAACAACAACATTTTCAATTTGAGATTTTCTATCAGCAATTACATCTTCGGCAATTTGCTTTAACTCTTCTAAATCAGTCTTATGTTGTTTCTCTTCTTCAGATGCTGTTTTCTTCTTCGCAATACTTGTTGCAGATTTTAACTCTTTATCAATTGAAACAAGTAATTTTTCATCAACTTTTTGAAGTTGTTTTAATTTTTCATCTTGCGCAATTAGTGCGTTATCATTAATCGTTTTTACCTCATCTGAATAGTTCGATTCAAAAGTTGCTATCAACTCCGATTTCTCAGCTAAACGATTATCAGTTGGTGTGATTAATTTTGAACGATTAGCAATTCCTGCTTCTTTCTCAGATAAAATAGTTTTAAGTCCTTCAAGCTTTCTTGCCTCAGTAGTAGAAGCAGTACTTGCTTTTTCTTCTAATTTAGAAATCTCACTTTTCAAACTTGTTATCAACCCTTGATCTAAAACTTGTAGCTTTTCTGCTTTTTCATTATCTAATAAATAATCATTGTTCTTTATTTCATTCACTTGTTTTGAGTAAGAAGAACTTACCGTTGCAATCAACTCATTTTTAGACTGCTCACTTAAAACATTACTGTTAGAAGCTAAAACCGACTCACGTTTTGTTAAATCAAGTTCAAGTTCTCTTTTCAATTCTTTCAAATTAGCTACTTTAGCTTTTTGATCTTGATCTGCTTCATTTTTAGCTAAAGTCGATTCTTCTGAAACAATAGATTTTTCAACATCTATTAACAATTTCTCATCTAAATCTTGAAGTTGATTCATTTTCTCGTTCACAGAAATAGCATTGTTTTGATTTACTTTATCAACAGATTTTTGATATTTACTATCAACAGATTTTATCACTTCCGATTTTACCTTTTCATCAAGTGGTTCATATGAAGAAGCAATTAAAGTTTTTCTTGCTGTAATACTTGTTTGTGTATCCGCCTTCAATTGATTCAAAGTTGATAATGTTGCTTTATCTTCCGCTTTAGTCGATTGTATTGCTTTATCAATTTTCACTAACAATTCTTCATCTGCTTTTTGCAACTGTGCTAGTTTTTCAACTTCTGAAAGAGTTGAGTTTGATTGAATAGCAGTTACTTTGTTCGAATAAGCTGGATCTAATTTTGTGATCATTTCATTCTTAGCCGAACTTAAATTTGATGAATTTACTGGTTCATTTGTATTTGAAGCAATTTGCTCTCTTTCACTAATTGTAGATTGAATATCTGTTTTCAAAGAACCTAAATCAGACATTTTCTTTTGATTTAAAGCACTTGACGGATTTTGCTCTAATGCTTTCGATACAACTTTTTCTTCTCTAACAATCGCAGCGATTAAGATTTTATCTTGTTCTAATAATTGCTTATTTTTTTCATCATCGCTTAAAGCATTATTAGCAACAATTTGTTTCACTTTATCATCAAAGAAAGGATTAATTGTTTTAATCAAAGAAGCTTTTTCTACTGAACTTAATAATTGAACATCTTTTTTATTGACTTTATCACCTGACTCTAATTCAGACTTAATAGACTTTAAATCTTTTAATTCTTTCACTAACTGAGGGTCAGGATTACTTGATATATTATTTTCTAAAGCTACAATCTCTTTGTTGATCATTGAGATTAATTCTTCATTAACAATTTTTAATTCAGTAGCCTTTTCTACTGCATTTAAAGATGTATTCTTATTGATACCGTCAACTTTCACATTGTACATTGGACTCAAACTCTCAATTATAGCCTTTTTCTCTTGTACTGTCAAAGGTTTACTCATAGAAGAAATCGCTGTTTCTCTACTAACAATTGTAGATTCAAACTCTCCTTTTACTGTTTCTAAATCTTGAAGTTTTTGTTGATCAGATCCAGACTTCACTTTTGTAATTTTAGCTGATAATTGAGAAACAATAGACTGATCTAATTTTTGAAGCTCAACTAACTTTTGCTCTTCAGAAAGAGAAGTGTTCGATTTGATTGCATTAAATTGATTAGCATAATTAGGATTTACAGATTTAACAACTTCCGTTTTTTGCTGTTCATTTAATGTATTTGTTCTAACTGTAGCTACATCATTTGAAGCAGCAGCAACTATAGAATTATTTTCAGTTGATATTTCATTACGTAACGACTGAAAATTAGCCAATCTATTTTGTGCTTCTTTATCATTCGGATTACTAGAAATTGTGTTATTTTCTACTTCAATCCTTCTATCAATAGATGATAAAACTGAACGATTCAACTCTAAAAGCGCTTTGTTTTTTTCAGTATCATTAAAACTCGTATTATTTCGTATTGCACTAGCTTGGTTAGCATAATTAGGATCTATCTGATTTAAAAGAGATGCCCTAGTTGTTGCATCAAGTCTTTGATTTCCATCAGATAAATTATTACGAGCTACATTATTATCATTCGAATTATTACTCGTTGAATTCGCTAACAATGGCTGTTTGGTTGCTATTTCTCTTTCTAATTCGTTTTGTACAGATTTTAATTTTGACAAACGCTCTGCTGAATTTCCATCCACAGGATTAGAATTAGTTGTTTCCTTTGCTATTTCATTATTTATAGATTTAAGAAGATCATTATCTAATTTTTGTAACTGCCCATTTCTGTCAACCTCACTTAAACCATTGTTGTTTTTAACTTGAACATATTTATCATTGTAAGAAGGATCTATTGTTTTAATTAACTCTTGTCTATCTCTAGCATCAAGTGGTTTATTAGAATTAGCAGAATCTAATCCATTGCTTAAAGCTTTTTCTCTTGAAGTTATATCACTTTGTAGATCATTTTGAACAGATTTTAATTGAGATAAACGCTCAGCTGAATTACGATCCGCAGGATTAGAATTAGATTTAGTTGTTTCCTTTGCTATTTCATTTTTTAAAGATTTAAGAAGATCATTATCTAATTTTTGTAACTGTCCATTTCTGTCAACCTCACTTAAACCATTGTTGTTTTTAACTTGAACATATTTATCATTGTAAGAAGGATCTATTGTTTTAATTAACTCTTGTCTATCTCTAGCATCAAGTGGTTTATTAGAATTAGCAGAATCTACTCCATTACTTAAAGCTTTTTCTCTTGAAGTTATATCACTTTGTAGATCATTTTGAACAGATTTTAATTGAGATAAACGCTCAGATGAATTACGATCATCTGGATTAGCCGATAATTTAGATGTTTCTTTAGCTACTTCATTGTTTACTGAAGTAAGAAGATCATTATCTAATTTTTGTAATTGACTATTTTTAGCAACCTCACTTAAACTATTGTTGTTTTTTACTTGCGCATATTTCTCGTTATAAAAAGGATCTACTGTTTCAATAAGCGTTTGTTTAGCTCTTGCATCAAGTGGTTGATTACTAGAATTAGCTACAACTCCATTTTTAATTGTAGAATTCCTTAATGCTATATCACTTTGAAGATCCGTTTGAACTGCTTTTAAATCAGCTAATCGATTACGAGATGCTTCGTTTGACGGATTACTTTTTAAAGTCGCCTCTTCTTTCGCAATTTCATTTCGTAATAAGGTTAGTAAAGCTTCCTCTTGTTGTTGAATTGCTTTTGCTCTTTCAAGAGGACTTAAAGCTGAATTAGAATTTATTGATGCAATAGAAGCCGCATAGTTTTCATCTACTCCTTTTAATAAATCTCTTTTACTCTCATCAGTTAAAGGAGATCTTGTTAAAGATGGATTTTCTGAAGGTCGATTCGACTCAAGCGTATTCCCATTTGAATTACCTCCATCGTTTGAAACATTATTTCTTGCTAATTCAGGGGAGCTTCCATTGTTATTATTCCCTCCTACTGTATTAGTAGCAAGTGTTTGTCCATTAGCTCCATTAGCTCCATTAGTTGATGGTGTATTTCTTGCTAATTCAGGGTTATTTCCATTGTTATTATTCCCTTCTACTGTATTAGTAGCAAGTGTTTGTCCATTAGCTCCATTAGCTCCATTAGTTGATGGTGTATTTCTTGCTAATTCCTGACTATTAGTCGAATTACTACTATTATTAGCATTATTAGACTGAGAACCATTTGTTCCTGATGTCCCATTATTATTAGTAGATGGTCGATTTGCTTCTAAAGTTCTTTGTGCATCTGCCCCTTGACCATTTGCCGCATTATTCCCTTGATTAGCCCTATCGGGTCTATTCGTATTATTATCACCAACTGTGTTTTTAGCTAAAGTTCGAGTAGATGTACTTCTGGTTGAAGCTACAAAAGCTGCAGAACCTGCTCTGTCATCAGGAAGATCTAAAGCTGTAGTAACCAGTGAACGAGCCATATTTAATGCTTCGTATTTTTTTCTTAAATCTTCATTAGAAGGATTATTTCTTAATAATTTCTCGGTATTAGTTAATTCCTTATCAATATTTGCTAATAATTCAGCATTTAATGCTTTTAAACGTTCAGCTCTTTGGTCAGGTGATAAATCTGGATTGTTTTTTAATTGCTCATATTTTATTCTTGTATCTGAGATGATTGACCCTAACTCAGCCTCTAACTCAGCATAATCAACAGCTTTTAAATTTGGATTACTTGCAATTAATAAGTCTAATTTACTTAATACATCTCCTAAAACAGATGCTGAATTAGTAGAATTAGAAGTGCTTATAGCATTTAGAGCATCTTGTTTAGAAACAACTCTATCACTACTATAAGTATAAATTGCTTCTAATGCATCTATTTTTTTTCGTAAGCCACTTCTTTCTTCTACTGCTTTATTTAATCCTAATGCATTAAAGCTTTGTTCATCTTCTATTAACCCTCTTTCATTTTTCTTAGCAGAAATTTGAGCATCAATATCTTCAACATCTTTTTTCTTTGCTCCAGTTTTAGATCTTTCTAGTTCTTCAATTTTAGCATCAATCAATTTTATATCTCTTGCATATCCATCATCAATTGGCTGTAATCTACTTATTTCTTCGTCTAATTCTAAACCTCTTTCAACCAAAGCCTGAAGCGGATCTATCGCTTTTTCTTTAATTGTTTTTTCTAAGAAATCTTTATTATTGGCTAAATAAGCATAAGCTTCAGCTTGTTTATTGTCTTTTAATAAAACTTTAAAACCTTCAACATATTTAACAACTTCAGCTGTTTTTGCTGCAGAACCACTTGATTCAATCTTAGACAAAGAATCAGCAAATGTTAAGTCTTCAGCTGATAATTTCTTTAGCTCTTCCTGATTTTTCAATGCTTTTTCTGCATATTTCAACGTTCGGAATTTCTTTTTATCATTCGTTGCTTCTTCAGCTTTCTCTAATTGACGCTTTATCACATCATCCAAACGTTTAATTTCGTCCGTATAATCCAAAACCTGAGCATACAATTTATTCTCTAATTCTTTTGTTCCTTTTTCAGCTCTTCTCGCATCTTCAATCTCTTCGTCTAATAAATACCCAAATTCAACTAGTGACAAATTCGCATATCCTAATTCTGTCAAAATCTCTTTATCCTTTTTCTGTCTTTCTAACTTTGCTAATTCTTCAGGACTAACATTAGGAGTAAGAACAGATTTCATTTTTATAACTTTTGCGAAAACAGCTTGCGGATCCTCAACAGACTCATCAAATAAGTCTATTACTTTTACAATTTCAGAACCATCCATTAATTCATGAACAATTTTCTGTTTCAAAGGCTTAAATTCTTTCTGAAAAGGAATAGTTGCTAAATACTTATATTCTTGAGGGCTTTCACCTACTCTAATCGTATATTCATACTTCCCTCCTTTTGGAAAAGTAATCAAATAAACACCTTTTTCATTTGAACTAAAGTTCCCAATAAATTCTCCGTTTGAATAATCTTTAATATCAATCCAAACCTTTTTCATTTGAGGATTAATAGTAGAATTAAAATCTCCTTTTATGACTGTCATGTTCAAAGGAACACGGTCAACTCTTACTTTATAAACATGCAATTTTCCTTCCGTACTCTCTCTATTAGAAGCGAAAAAAGCATTCGTGTTCATTGAATCAACTACATAAAATAAATCATCATTTGGAGAAGACACAGCAAAATCCATGTTTTCAGCTTTTCCAAACATATCTGTATCCTTATTATACATACATCTAAATACATCATAACCTCCCATTGAATTATGACCTTTTGAACTAAAATATAAATACTTTCCGTCGGGGTGCATATAAGGATAATCCTCATCAAACTTAGTATTTACACCACCTTTTAATATTTGAGGCAATCCCCAACCACCTGTTGGCAGTCTTCTTTGCACGTAAATATCTCTTCCATTTTCACCTGACTCTCCATAACTTGAATAATAAATTACATTTGGATTTTCAGGGAAATGAATTAAAGGAATATGTTTCTTTTTCTCATCTAATCTTGTCTGAAACTCAGCGGTCACAAGTAAATTTCCTCCAATATCATTTAGATCATAAATTCGGAAAAATTTTTCTTTCTCTATTTCTTTTTTATCTAAAACCAACATTTCGGTTATAGTAGTAATCAATTTCTTACCATTTTCACACATCTGAATTTGACGAACTACATCAAATGATGCTTTTGGCTTAGACCCTACTTTTGTTTGATATATTTTGTAAAACTTTAACGCATCGTTAAACTGATAATTAAAGTGATAAGCTTTTCCTAAAAAATAATTTGCTTCAATATCAACCGCATCACTTGTAATAGCATAATTCAAATACTTAAAGACATCTTGAGCTTTACCTGCATTGTGCAATAAACAAGCACCGTATCTATAATTATAATTATGATCTCTTGGTTGTAATGCTAACAACCTCAAATAATAGGAAGTCGCTTCAACATATTTCTCTTCTTCAAAAAGATCGTTAGCAATTTTTTGAGTTTCTTCAATACTCTCTTGAGAATAACTAAAAAAAGAAACAACACTACATATTATTACAAATAAAATCGATTTTATTTTCATTATTTTATTTAAAACTATTTATTAATTGAAATTATTTATTGAATAATTTCATTTTACTTTCCTCCCCTTTTAGAAGGCGTTTGATATTTTTCTTATGTGCAACAATTACTGCTACACTCAATAAAACACTAAACAATATTAACCAAAAATCATCTTCCTTAAACACAAACCTTACCACAAATGGAAAGCAGATAGAGGCACAAATTGCACCTAAGGACACATAATTAAAAATTAAAAATACGATGAAAAACACGATAAAACAAAACAAAGCAGTAGGTGGATGAATAGCAATAATAACTCCTAATGAAGTTGCAACGCCTTTCCCTCCTCTAAATTGAGCAAAAACAGGAAACACATGTCCTAAAATAGTACTTAAAGAAGCTAATAATTGTACATGAATTATTTCCACTCGACTCACATCTTCTTTTATAAGACCTAATAGAAAAAAAGGTAAAACGACTGCTAACAAACCTTTAAATATATCCATTAACAAAACAATTACTCCTGCTTTTTTTCCTAGAACCCTGAATGTATTGGTAGCTCCAGCATTCTTGCTCCCTTCCTCTCTTACATCTTTTCCGTAATATCTTTTACCTACCCAAACAGCAGAAGGTATCGACCCTAATATATACGCTAAAACAATAAACAATAAATACTCCATTCTTATAAAGTAAAATAACGTAAGAATTTACTTAAGTAAATAGATGCAGATTCATGTTGATACTTGAAATTTTTAATTTTCTTTTTATCATCTTTAATCCCATTTAATTTCTCAACAAATTCTGCATCGCCCGACATAACCCTCATTAAACCATCTTTTTTCTCCATTGAATAATCAAAATAGTAATCCAAAGTCGGTACATTAATCTGTAAACCAAATTTATCAGCTGTTAACTCTGATTGTGATTTTTGAAAGAATACTTTCATTGGTACTTTCTTATAAACTGGTTTACCAAACATACTAACGATATACGCATTTTCACTTGTAGAAATCAAACCTTTTTCTTTCATTCCTTTTACATTAAATGACGATAATTTAATTCCAGTTATCGTTAAAGCCGATTGCATTTCCTTCGGAACATTCATCTCGCCATTAATCGTATATGCAGATTTCATTTTATCAGAAGCACTTCTTCCTGACCATTCAAGAGCAGCTTGTTCTACTGTTGTACTATTAAAATCTAAAGGTTTTAAATCCTCAACTGCAATATATTTTTCAGCAATATCTTCAAACAAACCTTTATCAATCGGCATATTAAACTTAGAAGTAAGATTCATTGTCACTTCTTTTTTATTAGAATCGTAATTAACTATACCTACAGATTCAACCGTTACATCACCATAATTCATTCCTAAGTTAATTTGTCCATCTCCGTTAATAGAACATGTTTCTGTATGAAGAGAAAGAAAACTACCGATTTCTCCCCTATTCATTAGTTTATCCATTGAACCTATTTGAAATTCTTTAGCATCTTCATTAAACTGTAACAATCCGGTTGCAGACATAATTAAAGGATCTTTCTCAGATACTAAAGGTGATAAGAAAACAGGATAAATACTTAAACTATCTAAATTTTCAGTATCTCGCCAAGCCATTCCAGCCACAATACTATTACCCTTAATATCTTTCATTCCTGCTGAAATAGGAATTTGAATATTAGCTGGATCAATATTAGCATCTAGCTTAACCCATGATCTTGAAAAATTAGAACAATTATGATTCATTCTAGTTGAACCACTAAAAATTATAGTTGGCAAATATGCAATTACCGAAATATCACCATAATAATCAAAACGTTTACTTAAGTGGAAGTTAGACTCTTCTCCAATTCTACCTTTCCCAACAGTCTGACCAGTCGAATCTAAATAAATACGATCCATAACAAAGTCGGTTTTATTACTATCTAAATCATAATAAGGATAAAGTCCTTTACCTGTATACATTCTTCTAGCTGTAATAGCAATATTACAATGGTAAAAAGTATGGTATTGAGTAATATAATTGGCTACCACTTTTGCATCTACAAAAGGCTCCATTTTTGCTCTTTTACGAATAATAACTCGAGAGCTATCTGGATAAATACGAGCATCCGCAACATCTAAATAAAATACTTGCGTACAATAAATAGATTTTTCTTTCAAATTAAAGGCCGCTTTTGGAGCTCTAAACTGAAGGGAATCTTGTTTTGGATGTGCTGAATAAAAATTTGGTCCTAATAAATCTAAATCAGCATTTGCAACATCGTCCTCTCCACCTTTTGCTTCTACCTCAATTGTTTCTAGATCCATAAACCAAGTAAACTTATCCATTGTACAGAAATATTGATTTATTGGGAAATCCAAACGTGCTTCACCATTATTTGATTTAAATTCTCCTTTACGATCCTCAAAAGAAATATGTGATTGAACATTATCAGTTTTTAAAGCAACAGGCTCTTCACCTTCTTCTAAATATTGATTCTTCAAACTAAAACTCGTCGTATCAGCGTCAATGTTCCATCTAGTGAACTCATAATCTGCTGAAATCATATTTGCATTTTTAAAATTCATCAATCCAAATCCTCTCATTCCTTGCTCCTTAACAATAGCAGTACCTCTCAATTTTGCTTCTCCACCAAAAAACTCTAAATCATTTAATGGTGTAGATGCTGCTTTTAACAAGTTTTTTCGTGGAACATAAGTTACCCAAGCTTCTTTACAATTTACATCAGGAAACTGAACGCCAGATGCAATTGGTTCATTTTTAAAAATAGCCATCCCTACAGTTGAATCAGGGAAAAAAGTATATCCTTTAGAAATTGAACTAGAATGTACATAATTAATAGTACCTGCTCCTTGAAGACCATTATTAGAGAGAACTACTTTATTTTCATACTTAGAATTAGTACCATAAAAATCGTACCCTCCACTTGGAGCTTTTGTTGAAAAGCCAAAAGAATAATCAGGCATAATGGTTAAATTCTCTCTAAATTTAGGAAAAATACCTGCAGATGTTAACTCTCCAATAATACGAAAAGACTTTTCTTCAAAATTATCTAAACTATCCATAAAAAAGGGATCAACAGTATAGTAAAAACGTGTACTATCATAAGCTCCTCTAAAGATTGCACCTGAATTATAATATACATAAGACGGTTGGGATACTTTTATTTGAGGATAATCCGTAAATTTTTGATTCATTCCAGAACGATTCGTAGGGTGATCTATAAAAAGTTCCCCTTTTATACCATTTAAACTACTTAACATAGCAATTGGACGTGTTCCATCTTTTGGTGAAAGAGGTGAAACCTTAAATAAAGATTTATGAGTTTTTAAAATTGTAAACTTAAATTCAGAATAATTAAATGTAGAAGCCAATACATTTAATTCCATTTTACCAGAATTTATCCAACCTACAAAATCAAAATTTCGATCTTTTTTCAAAATCACTTCTTTATCTGTAGGAAAAACGATTGTACTTTGAGCATCAGATATCTTAACAAAATCAATTGCTTTTAGATTAAGTTCCATAGAACTTAAACTTAATCTACCAAATTCAGGCATCATTCTTCGTTCTTCATTTAAACGCATATATTCTGCCTGAATAACTCTTAAATTGTCATCTTTTTCAATTTGCTCTGGAGTATAATCTTTTAATTCTTTTGTTCTAAAATCAGTAACGAAAATAAGATTATCAAAATCAACTTTTCCAGACTTCGATTTTACAAAATTATCCAATTTAGGATTAACTGTGATTATCTTAGCTTCGGTGTCGTAATTAATGAAACCATAATTAGCCAACTCTAAAAACAAAGGTTTTATTTGTTCCATTGTTTTATGAAGAGCAGAAGCTAAATTACCTTCAGGCATAGTATAAATAGCATTATCATAACAGTAACTATAAATAGCAACTAAAGGATGAATAGATTCCATTCCTTGTAATCTATCATATAATTGACCATCGAAATAATTTTTAGATTCAAATCGAGCAACTTTTTGTTCCTGACTTGTACCTATTTCATATGCCATTCTTAAATCTTTTGAATCAGTCGACCAAATTAACTTTGGCATATACATATCTAGCTGATGGTAAGAATTGAAAAAAGGCGATTGTCCGTTACCAGATTTTGTACGTGTCAACTCTACCGACTTTCGATCCAAAACATATTGGAAATTTAATCCTGGATGTGTAATAGAATCCTCATCATTATTCATTAACAAAGAAATACTGGTATTAAAACCAGATATTTGACTCACAGAAACAATAAATTCTTGCGATTTAGCAGTTATAAATGGTTGCCCTTCACGGTAGATAATCATAGAAGCCGGTTCGTTTGGAAAACCAATTCCAACAAAACTTGCTCCCTGCAAAGAAAACCCTCCATCATAATCAACGTTTGGTTTTATACTTTTAATAGGAAGTCGTCTTTCATAAGAATTAAATTGAGGGTAAATTTTATCTTCCTCCCTATTTGCCTTAAACGCTCTGTCTGTTATACGTCCCTTAATTGGTTTTGCAAAATAAGGAGTAGTTAACGTTACAGAGTCAGCAGAAAAATTAGCCACCCTAGTAGAAACTTCATACTCATCAAGAACTCCAAATGTTTTATCTTTTTCTAAACCTACTTTTTGCCAAGTAATAACCCCACCTTTACCTAACCATTTTTCTCTAGCTGGATCATAAAGACCTGTTGTGTTAGAAATCACTAAACTATCTATAAAAGGATTCTTTTTATTATCATCATTCCTATTTGAGACCTTACACGCAAGTCTTCCCGCTTCACACTTAAACATTACTTTATCCGTATATTCAAAAGCAAAGTTTCCAGATAAGTAAAACCATTTATAATTTGGATTATTAGATAGTATCCTTTCAGCAAAAAACAGAGAAGAGAATTCTAAAAACTCCTCACACTTTTTCATATTCTTACCTCCTAAATAGAAATCAACTCCCTTAGACCAAGCAGTATAACTTTCTTTTGATTGATTTTGCTTTACGAATGAAGCAACAGAATACACATAATTATAGATATCTGGATAAGTAGAAATTCTTTTTTCAGTCATTTTATTACAAACCTCAACCATTGTTTTAAAGTAAGGGTCTGACATTCTATTTGTCTCTAATATTTCAGCTAAATCATTTTTAATGAAATCCATAAATGATCCATTTCCATATCCACCTAAAGCTTTTTGAAATTCTTTTGCAAATTTTGTTTTATCTTCTGTAAACTGAGAAAAAACTTGAATATTAATTAATAAAAATCCAACTAAAAATAAATTTCTAAACATCTTTTTCTATTTTTTAATTAAATGGATACAAGCCCATCCATCTTTTGTAACAACATTCTTTTTTGTTAAATCATAACCCAAAGCAACTTCAACTAATTCATCAACATCAGAAATGAAAAAACCACTTAATAATAAATCGCCACCAACTCCTAGCGCTTTACTATACGATTCCATATGTGCTTTTAAAACATTTTTATTTATGTTAGCTAAAATCAATCTGAAATCTAGATTTTGAATTAAATCTTGATCACCACATAATGCTGTAATCGTTTTACAATTATTTCGTTGAGCATTTTCGATTGTATTTTCAACTGACCAATCTTCTATATCTATAGCTAAAACTTCTTTCGCTCCAAGTTTTTCAGCAATTATTGCTAAAACCCCTGTACCTGTTCCCATGTCGAGAACTTTTGCTGGAATTTCATCTAATTCAAATAACATTTTAGACATTAAAAATGTCGTTTCGTGGTGTCCAGTACCGAACGACATTTGTGGTTGAATTTCAACAATCATACCTTTTCTTCCTTCTTTTGAATGAAAAGGGGCAACAATCGTTAAGTAATCATCGACTTCAACTGGTTTAAAATCAGATTCCCAAAGCGCATTCCAATTTTGGTGCGGAATCAATTTTTCATCTATACTAAAAGTAACATCATCTAAACCACCTTTTAAAATGGTCTCAGCCAATACCAATTTTACATTAACATCTTTTACAGGTCCATAAGCTTGAACCCCTGTTTCTGTTTCTACAAAACTATCGAAACCATAATCTGCTAACGCAGCAATTACAATTTCAACCCAAGGGTCTCTCGGACTAGGTTCAATCGTTAATTCTATATAATCCATTAAAATGAATTTGAAATCGTTAAAAAAGCATCACTATCTAAAGCCGCACCACCAATTAAACCACCATCTACATTTTCACAAGCGAATAATTCCTTAGCATTTGCAGCATTACAACTTCCACCGTAAAGTATAGAAATTGATTGAGCTGTTTCATTCCCGTAAACTTCTGTTAACCAATTACGAATTTCTTTATGCATTTCTTCAGCCTGTTCTATTGTTGCCGTTTTACCAGTACCAATAGCCCAAACTGGCTCATAAGCAATAATACACTTCTCAATATTTTGAATAGATAAATGAAATAAACTATCAATTAATTGTTGCTTTACATAGCTAAATTCTTCTCCTCTATCTCTTATTTCTAGTGGTTCACCACAACAAAAAACGGGTGTAAGTGTGTTATCTAAAGCAACATCTACCTTTTGCTTTAAAAAAGATTCATCTTCTCCAAAATATGCTCTTCTCTCAGAATGTCCAATTAAAACGTGTGTCACTCCAATATCTGACAATTGAGAAACTGAAATCTCACCAGTAAAAGCACCTTTATCTTTTGGATAAAAATTTTGTGCGCCTACCATCAGCTTATCTCCTTTACTTTTAATTACACTTGGTAAAAAAATATAGGAAGGAAAAACAATTAATTCCACATCCTCATTTTTATTATCTTTTAATAAACTAATTAGCTGATTTGCATCATCAGTTAAAAGATTCATTTTCCAGTTTCCAGCAACAATTTTCTTTCTCATTATTTTTTCAAAATAGTTTTTTCTAATCGCTCCATTTTAGGAACTGATCGATGAGGGTACTTACCTACAACAACCGCCTTTTTCAATATCATTAAACTTGGATTTGATCGAGCAATCGATTTCAACGTTATTTCATCATTCACAAAAACAGGTAAATTCCAATCGTTTTTCATTCTAAATTCATTTATTTCTTTTCTACTTGCGTTACAGATTAATATGAAAGGAATGTTTTTCTTAATACATGAAAAATAAAGCGACTTCAACTTATCAATATTTGACCAATTCGCTTGGTTCAAACTTTTAGATGTGATGACAAATATGGTTTTTGATTTTAAAACATAATCTTTAATTTTAATATCTGTAACCGAAGGATCAATTTTGACAGTACTAGAAATTACTTCAAAATCCGATTCAGGATAATCATCTGAATTGTATTCATTTTTTTGAATTTCGAACTTACTGAAATCTGTTTTTGATTGTAAAGTTAAATATTCAACATTCAATCCATCAACCAACTTTTTAAAATCTTTCAATTTTAATTCTTGCTCTCCTATTTCCTCCAAAGCTATAAATGGTTCAAAATCTGATATGGATGGTAATTTAGTTTCTACTATCACTTTTTGAATCATACTACTATAAGCCCAATTTTTATCTTCCCATATTTTAGAGTCGATATACTCTTTAGACGAAGAAGAATACTCTTTAGTCTCACCTGTTTTATTATTCTTATAAAGAAGCATACTTTCGTATTTCCCTTCTCTACCATCATTCATTTTTTCAATTAAATCACTCCCTTCTGCATAAGGTCTATAATCTTTTAACGGCTCAAATAAAAGAACATACCATATAAATAAGAAAGATAAAATTGAAACGATTAACACTACACCAAAATAATTAGAGAACAATTTACCTCCTGCTCTTAAAATCCACAAAGCACTAATTAAAACGATTACTCCAAAAAGCAAAGGAAATGACCATCCAAAAACCCAGGAAAAAAAAGAAATAACCAAAAGAGATCCTATTGAAAAATATAAATTCGATTTACGATTATTTGGTCGAATTATCAATTGAGAAATTACAATCCAAAGTGACAAATAAACTAAAATAAAATCTTTCCACATAGATTCTTTAGGTGTCAAAGAACGACCTACAGATCCTTTCATTGCATCTCCAAAACAACCACAGTCATCTACACATTGAGGCTGCTTCATTTCATCTACAACCAATTCATCTGAAGTTTTAGACACAATTTTAATGTTTTTATCCAGTTTTGATGCTTCAATTTTAAACATCGCTATCGGATCAGACATTGAATAAGTATCTCTATCTACAAAAAGTTTTTCAGAATCACATGAAGCTGTATGCCACGTTAAAAAAGTAAAAAACAGCATCATAATTAAGGTAAAAGACGCTACGTTTTTAATGCTTCCTCCAATTATTAAAAGCACCCCTAAAATAATTTCAACAATACAAATGATAACACTGAACCAGAGCGCATACTCTATTAAAAACTCAAGTGAAAAACTTGGCATTCCAAATAATTCCTTAATCCGATAAGCCAGAGCTCCATCCTCAAAATACTCTTCTAACTTGTAAGCAAACCCTAGTGGATCATTTGCTTTAACAAGACCAGAAACAATACAAATACCCCCAACGAGAACTCTAGCTATTGAGGACATCATCATTCGTCCTTTAAAAATAATCAAGCCTGAAATTGTTAGCAGCATCAAAGAAAAACCGATTAACTTTAACAATAATCCATTTTCTTCAATTCCTTCGTGATATCCAATAACAACTAATGTTAATCCTGTTAAGTTTAAAAGAACAAAAATGATATTAAACAAAAAAGATCTTCCCTGAAAAGCAATTGGTTGTTTCATTGTAGTTTAAAATTTTAGATGAATTAACGAAAAAATGGCATAATTAAGCATGTCGAAATAATTCGCATCAATTCCTTCACTTATTAAAGTAGAACCATTGTTATCTTCAATTTGTTTTACTCTTAATATTTTCATTAATATTAAATCTGTCAAAGAGCTTACACGCATATCTCTCCAAGCTTCACCGTAATCATGGTTCTTTTTTTCCATTAGATTAAAAGCCTCAAGCGCATATTTTTTATAGAGAGAAATTGCCAAATCTGCATCTAAATCCATTTCTTTCACTTCTGTTTCTCTGACCTGAATAATTGCCATTAAACAATAATTGATAATTGCTACAAATTCTTCTTCAATGCTTTCCCCAACCCTATTTTCTCCCGTTTCTTGTATGGTTCTAATGCGTTGCGCTTTAATGAAAATCTGATCTGTAAGTGAACTCGGACGAAGAATTCTCCAAGCAGTACCATAATCTTTTGTTTTCTTTGAAAAGATATCTCTACAAAGATTAATTATATTTGTATATTCAGTTACTGTATTACTCATTGATTCAATTATGAACAAATTAAGCGTTGAAGATACACATTTCCATTCAAATAACCATATTCATGTAAACGAAAAGTTAATTGATTTGTCTCGTCCGATAGTAATGGGAATCGTTAATACTACACCCGATTCCTTTTATAAAAGCAGCCGAAAACAATCTCTCAAAGAGCTTTTATTAAAAGTTGAACAACAATTAATTGAAGGGGCAAGTATTATTGATATTGGCGGATATTCTTCAAGACCAGGTGCTATAGACATTACGACTAAAGAAGAAATAGATCGAGTAATCCCTGCCATTACTGCGATCAAAAAAGAGTTTGACACAATTATTTCATTAGACACTTTTAGATCCGAAGTAGCAAAAGAAGGCTTAGAAAATGGTGCAAGTATTATTAATGATATTAGTGCTTGGGAACTTGATAAAAAATTATTATCAATTGTCAGCCATTATAAATGTCCGTATATTTTAATGCACATGAATGGTACTCCTTCAACAATGCAAAACACTACTAAATACTCAAATTTATTCAATGACATCATCACCTTTCTATCTAAAAAGATTCAAATATTAGAAGAAAATGGAATCAATGATATTATAATTGATCCTGGCTTCGGATTTGGAAAGACATTAGAGCAAAATTATGAGCTTTTAAATAATCTTGAATGTTTTAAATTATTAAACAAACCCATACTAGCAGGCCTATCAAGAAAATCAATGATCTATAATAAATTAGAAAGTTCTCCTGAAGAAGCCTTAAATGGAACAACAGTCTTAAATACAATTGCAATATCTAAAAACGCTTCCGTATTAAGGGTTCACGATGTAAAAGAAGCGATGGAGGTAATAAAGTTGACAAAATAAAAAGGGCTATATCTTTACAAAATAGCCCTTTTTATTATAAATTTCGAAAAGAATTAGTTTGCTACTGAAAACAAACCAACGCCACAACCTTTATCAGACCCTTCCATTTCAAAAAACAAATAAAATGTACCCGTAGTTCTACAGTTAAAATCTATAGTTGGATAATGCTTTTTAGTAACTGGATTATAAGAAGTAGCTAACATCATGCCTTTATTTTTATTCATATAAATAGACATCATCATACTAGCCTTATTATCAGGATTATTAATCGGAAGAAAGCGATACTTCAGTCCTGCTTTTAGAGAAACCATAAAAACTGCAGGTTCTCCACCTTTCTTCATTTCAACCCTATAGTCCTTAATCAATTTATAAGCTCCTAGATTACCAAGTCCAACTGCATATTCAGAATCTCCGGTGCAATCAGAACCTCCCATAGGAATTGATACAACAGACAACAAAGATCCAATTCCAATAAAAACAATTACGAAAAATAAAAATGTTTTGATTTTCATTTATTTTATTTTAATAAGTTATTTCTCAATCTAATAGTCTCATCAATAATCTTTTGTAAAATCCCATCTGGAGTGATTATTTTTGTTTCGCTTTTGTCAATAAATACAAGTTGCCCATCAACTTCTTTCATC
>Ga0209702_10004121_pt1 | contig 21690 bp, 17 predicted proteins | sample FRY01_FD_187210 | JGI IMG/M metagenome (GOLD analysis project Ga0209702, IMG submission 187210) | Freshwater microbial communities from Lake Fryxell liftoff mats and glacier meltwater in Antarctica - FRY-01 (SPAdes) (version 2) | ecosystem: Environmental > Aquatic > Freshwater > Ice > Glacier... | reverse complement strand
GATACCGTATCATATATGTCTTCAGCTATTAGCTCAAGGTTGGCTTCGTTTGGATGGTTTGCAAAGAATATTTTCCCGTTTTCTATACGTACTTTAGATATATCTATACCTACGCATCTACATCCTAGATCTAAAAATGGTTTTAGATTTCCCGCTTCACCACATCCTATTTCTAATACCGAACAGTTTTTGTCAACCTTTCTAAGAGAAGAGAGGTATGGAATCACGTACTTCTGCGTAGTGAGTGCTTGCTCGTTAAAATACCGCTTACCGTCTGAATGGCGTTCTTGCATTTATACTCTGGTTATTAGTTTGTTAGTTATCTTGTTTTGCAGTGGTGTCATCTGGTTTTGGGCCATTATTGCCTCTATTTGGTCTATTTGGATTTGGCTTCTTATTCGGGTTGGGTTTTCTACGTTCACCTCTTGGGGAGTCGTCTTTCCTATCTCCTTTGGGCTTTTGATTACCTTGTTGGTCTCTCTGATCGTTGTTTTTTGGCTTAGAATTTTTGAAGCTATTTGGGTTTCTGTTCCCGCTTTTATTTCCACCTTTAGACTTTGAACGATTTTCCTTGTTCTTGTCGTCCATACGGGTAAGATCCGTATCTCCAAGTAGGTCATCTTTAAATTCAAGAGTCTTGAAAGCAATCTCAGCACCTTTAGCTGTATCACTAAGGGTCATAGGAGTTTTACCTCTCTTATTTTCTGCGATTATTTCGTTTACTCTGCCTATATCTACAGGTATCCAGTCAAAGCTATTTTCATAGCAGTACCAAGCAGTACCTTTTAGGATGTCAATTTTTCGAAGAGAAGCTAATCCAGATTCTGTCTTTAGCTTTATACTATCCGAAGGAAATTCACTTAATTTTTCGGTATAGACTTCTAATTCGTAGTTTAAGCAACACTTTAATCTTCCGCATTGGCCACTTAGCTTGAGCATATTAATAGAAAGATTCTGTATTTTTGGGGCAGACATACTTACTACTTTGTAGTCTGTAAGCCATGTGCTACAACACAGTTCTCTACCGCAGCTTCCTATGCCACCTAGTCTAGATGCCTCTTCCCTATAACTCACTTGCAGCATCTGTATTCTGCTTTTGAAAGAGGATGCATATCGGCGAATGAGTTCTCTAAAGTCTACACGACCTTCTGAAGTGTAGTAGAAAGTTACTTTTTTGCCATCCCCTTGAAACTCAATATCACTTATCTTCATTTTAAGACGAAGCTGAAGTGCTATAGTTCTTGCTTCCTCTAAAGTTTTTTGCTCTTTGTCTTTATACTCTTGGTACTTCTTGATTTCGGACTCAGTGGCAACGCTTTGAATATTACGCATTTCTGAATTGTCTTCTTCTACTCCATGTTTTTTTAAGTGAAGTTTCACCAATTCGCCTGCTAGTGATATTTGACCTACATCATAGCCTACATCGGAGTCTACTATTACGTAATCTCCAGTAAATAGCTCTAAGTCTTTTACATTTTTATAGAATTGTTTTTTACTCCCTTTGAAACGAACTTCTACTATGTTAAATGGTTTATAATCCTCTGGCAACACCATGTCGGTAAGCCAATTGTATACATTTAATTTATTGCAACTGCCTGTACTGCAGCTGCCGTTGTTCCCGCATCCGGGGCTATGACTTCCATTATTAGTTCCGCAACTACCACATCCCATATTTATATATTTTATTTGCTTTTGATTTTATGATTTTTATGAATAATTTAAACAGTCCAACTAATTCATAAGTGTATTATCCACAGTTCAAATATATCTAAAAAAGACTTAAGGTTTTAGTAATACAGCTCGGTGTAGTGTCTAATAAATTTAGTGCCCCATAGGATAGGGTAATCGTTGATGTTTTTTATTCCACTGACCGAGTTTGGTTGCACTGCCATTGCAGCCATATTGAGGCCAGCTCCGCACAGTGCCACTGTGGTTCCTTGTATACGTGGATTTATTTCCAATAGTAAAGGTTTTCCTGCTACATCGCATTTCACCTGTATGCCAATAGGCCCGTCAAGGTCTAAAGAATTTAATATTGCTTCGCAATATTTTATTATTTCTGTATTCTGCTCTATGGTGCCAGCTACGCTAATGCCATTATTCATTTTTCTTCGCAGACGGGGCACTATAAATTTTATTACTCCTTCTACAATTAGACAATCAATAGTATACTCTGCACCAGGCATATACTCCGAAACTAGTAGAGGAGGAAAAGGGTCGGACTGTAAAATGTCGTTTAGCTTTTCTGGTTTTATAAATGTGGTATTCGGTTTGTAGTTAAATAGCAGGTCGCTTTCTTCTACATCTGCGGTCACTATTCTAAATCCTCTACTACCATTAGCAACGCAAGGCTTTATAATAAATTTTTCGTTATTTATTAAATAAGGATTTGAAGCGTTTTTATACTCTTCGTAAGTAGTTGCTATGCTAAATTTGGGTGCTGGTATCTGATTATTTTTTAGGTGGGTGTAGAGTTTTCCCTTATTGTTTGCCACAGCTAAACTCTGTTCGTTACTTACTATTATTTTAATATTATTTTTTGCAAAAAGTGCTTTGTTTTGTGCCAGAGGAATGAGCTCACGAGTAGTTATGGGGAGTACGATGTCTATTTTGTACGCTATGCACTTTTGTAGTAAAGAGTCAATGTACTCAGGGCTATCTCCTGCAGGTACAGTAAAATAGTGATGAGCTAAAAGTTTGCCAGCCGTATGCTCTTGTATGTCACAAGAGAAAAGTGTAATGTCGGTGTTAGACTCTAATATAGCTTTAAGAATGCCAGGTGCCCCAGGAGCTCCACCCCCTGTTACTAGAATGTTTTTTATAGTTTCCATCTCACTACCTCAAATACTTCAGCTAGATTGGCATTGATCTGAATACCTCTATTAAGGGCTAATCCTTTTATGAATTCTGGATTACTATACGGTCTGTGTGCTTGAGATTTATAAAGTTTTAAGGCTTCTATCTTTTTATCTATGTGCCTTTGTTCTAAGGTGATGAAGCACGTGGTATTGAACACTAGGTTATTCCATGGCATTTCGTAACACAATATGCTACCAAATTTAAAAGCTCTTAATCCTTCTTCTGCTATGGTTTTATGATCTTGGTGAATGTCGTTTAGTGACGGCATGAGCACTAAATCAGGTTGTAGTGTTTCGCGAAGTTTTATGAGATCATCTAGTATCTCCTGCCTGTGATAGGTAAATGTACGTACCTCGTAGTCGTGTAGTATGAGATGATCAGGTGCTATGCCCAATGAGGCCGTAGCTGCTTTTACTTCAGTTATTAATATGTCTTCTGGAAACTGAGGTAAAACCGACTGTTTGCAAGCTGAAAATGTGGCATAGTATACCTCTTTTCCTTCCTCTACCCATTTGTTTATACTTGCTCCACAACCAAACTCGCCATCATCGGTATGTGGTGCCAAAATTAGTATTTTTTGAAAAGAATTACTCATTATTTATTACGTATAAAGTTATATCTTAATTGAAGGGATAAGTTGAAAATAGCAATCTTAGCATTTGCATTTCGCTGTATGTGGTAAATTACTTCATTAATTTGAGAGTAACTTTTTTCTATGCACGATGCGTTGAGAGTAGCAGAAAACTTTTTAATGAAATCTTGCTGATTCTTCTCCGCTTTTATCTGATAGTTATCTATCGTTTGATAGAGCATACTCTCCCTAAGTATCGATAAGCCATTGGTTAAAAAATACTGTAGCTGCACTCTTCCTAGTTTATGCATACTATCAGACAAGGTGCTTACCTTTCCTAAATTATTGGAGTAGCACGCCAGCATCCAGTCTCTAAACATCTCAGCATAGTTATCTTCCACGCTTTCTACTAGCTCTATAGCTTTATTAAAATTCCCCTCTGATAAATAAGCGATTTGTTCTGCTTTTTGCGAGTCCAGTGCATACTTGTCTATCAGGAATTGTTGTGTTTCTGCTTCGGTGTATTTTGGCACCTTGATCAGTTGCGTTCTACTGGTGATGGTGGCTAGCAAAGCATCAGAATTTTCTGCTACTAGTGAGAAGTAGGTTTTTTGCGGTGGTTCTTCTATTAGTTTTAGTAGAGCATTACTCTGTCCTTGTAAGTACTCAGGCATCCAAAGTATGAGGGACTTTGCTTCGCCTTCATAAGATTTCAAGGAAAGTTTAGTTAGAATTTTTCGGACTTCTTTTATGTTGAGGTTGGGAGACTTATTCTCATCTTTAGCTGTAATAGCTGCCCAATTAGTAATATTAAAATACTTATTTTTAGTTACAAGCTCTCTCCATTCTACTATGAAGTCATCAGAAATACCTTTATCTCCTCCTGTGTGAGGAAAAGAGTAGTGAACATCTGGATGAGTAAGAGAAGTTATTTTTCTGCAAGAAGAACACTCACCACACGAATCTGAATCTGATGGATTAGAGCAATACACATACTGAGTAAGTGCAGATGCTAGTGCAAGCTTTCCACTTCCTTCAGGCCCTAGAAATAAAAGGGCATGCGGTAGCCTATTGGCTTCTACACTTGCTATCAGCTTCTTTTTAATGGATTCTAGGCCATAAACTTGCGAAAACTGCATACTTACTCTGCTTGGCTAACGCTCTTGGCTTTAGGTTTGGTGTCCAAAAAAGTATTCTTTACCCAAAAGAATATGCAGATACCTATCAGTAGATATACTAGTCCGCCAAAAATTGCCGCTAAGTTTGCCCCAAGAGTATATGTTTTTGGCTCAAATTTGAAGGTGACGGTGTGTTGCCCAGCAGGTACTTTTAAGCCTCTCAAAACATAATTAGCTCTAAAGTAATCTACCTTTTCATTATCAATATAAGCGTCCCATCCTTTGTCATAATAGATTTCAGAAAAAATCACATTCCCTTCTGTACTAGAATTAGTAGTGTACAGCAATTCCTCTGGGTGATAAGAGGTTAGCACTACGCTAGCATTACTATCAGAAACGGGAGATGTGCTTATACGATCTGCAAAAACCTGTTCTACTATTGCTTCCTTTTGAGTACTTAAGTTACCAAGAGCTAAAACAGCACTGTCTGCATTTTCTACTACATTTACTTTATTTACAAACCAAGCATTTCCTAATGCTTCAGGATTCTGACCATACAGAGGCTGAGCTCCTTTTTGTTGCTGATTTGGGTAGATAAAGTATTTCATATTCAGCATATTGAGGATGCCGTTATTCACTACTCTCCCATTGGTGAGATCATCATTAAGGTGCCAATCCCAGATATCTTGGAATCTTCTAATCTTAGCAGCACTATAACCCCCTATAGACTTATGAAAATAAGCACATCGATTACTGTTTAGTGGACTTTCGGTTAGGTCTAAAACTCGATAGTAACTAGTGTCTTGCTTTATAGCTAAATCAGCAGAGTACGGAGTGAAAGGAACCGATGAGGTTACTCTTTTCTTAAACTCTTTGTTATCTAAATACCGTTTGCCTACAGACCATAAGTCAGCTAAAATTAATAACCCTAGAAACAGAATAGCATACTGTGGCTTTATTTTTTGCTTGTATGCAAGCCAAAGAATTAGGAGTAAAAGTAAAGCAAAGAGTAAGCCTCTAGAGCCATCTTTTTTCATGATTTTCAATCGCTCTTCTACAAGTCTATTTTTTATGTTATCTATATCTCCTTGAGTTACCTGTGTTCCCCGCTGTTGCAATGCCATTTGAGCGGTTCTGGTATCACTATCGTATACCATCTGGCCTGTGGTTTCATCATATTTTGGTGTAGAACTAAAGTCATTGAACAATGTCCCAGTAAATGCTAATAGCACGATTAGTCCTATTCCGATGCCAGCAGTAATGGAGATGGGCTTTATATTTTCTTTAATATACTTTGGGTTACTTAGTATCTGCTCGACTGCTAGCATAGCCAGTAGGCCTGTGCATACTTGTATAATCGCTATCATCATACTCGGGGATCTAAACTTATTGTACATTGGAAAGTAGTCATACATCCATAAGTTGAACCAAGCGAAATTATTGGTGCCCATAGTAAGTACCAGTGTGAGTAGTATGACAGATAATAGCCACCATTTTTCGGTCCCTTTTACTATGACTAGTCCTAGTAGCATGAGTATAAACATGGTAACGCCTAGATACTTAGGCCCAGATGTAGAACCTATTTGTCCATAATAAAGTTGTAGCTTGTCCGAATCTCCACCACTATAGTTTGGGATAAAAGTAGCTGCGTAGTCTGACCATCCCATACTATATGAAAAGACGTAGTCTTTAGTAAGACCATCTTTGCTGTCTTCCTTATTAGCAGCAGATTTACTTATGGTAAGTTCAGAGGTGCCACGTATGGATTCTTTTGCATATTCATTGACTAAAAGCAGATTAGAACTATTTGCACCTAGAGCTATACCTGCTCCAAGTATGGCAAGTCCTGCGGCTTTGGCAAAGTCTAAGATTCTCTTTTCTTTAATATGCTGAAACAGCTGAAAGAGGAAGAATAATACCACCATAAAGCCAGTGTAATATGTTATTTGAAGGTGGTTTACAAAAATCTGCAAACCCAAACCTGCCGCAAGTACTGCTATGCCTAAGAAATACTTTTTACGCACTAACCATTTCACCCCCGCTATGACTAGAGGTATGTAGCTTATAGCAGCTGCTTTGGTGCCGTGACCCACGGCTAGTATCGTAAGATTTTCCGTTGCAAAACCTATACCAATAGCTCCAACCAAAGCAAGCCATGGTCGTACTTTGAAGGCTAGCAACATTATAAAACTGAAGAATACGTATCTAAATATTTGAGACCAAAGTCCCGGGGTTTTAGGGAACATGAGATATTCTATTACGGGATTTACCGATCTAGAAATAACATAGGATGGCATACCACCAAAAAGTGCATTGGTCCAGAGAACGTTCTCTCCTCTCTCCTCTTTGTATCTCTGAATCTCGCTGGAAGCTCCCTTATATTGTACAATATCACTTTGTACAGGCTCTTTACCTTTAAAATTGCCAGGCACAAAAAGTGCAGTAACAATGAAAATAACCACTGTAATTACTAAAAAAATTAGGGTGGACTTATACTGAGAAATAAAATTATTCATATACCTTATTAATTTGGCCAAAAATAGAACTTGTTTGATAAGATTTCACAAAATACCCAAATATATGGTCAATATTTAGGTAACCTCTATAGTAAATTATAATATTCTACTGCTTGGGCTGGTCTACTATACTTTATAATTTTGTCATTTGGAGCTTTGTGCACTATTCCTTTTTGCCACTGTTCATAGTGCTTACAGACATATTCGTATACCTTTTTGTGATCTTGTTTTTGCGATATACCAGTTTGGGTTTCTCTAAGCATGTCTGCCACAAAACCATCTTCCTTTCCTATATAGATAATGGGTCTACCGCTGGCCATGTACTCATAGACTTTTGCTGGGATTCCACCTTCTTGCCCAGAAGAGTTTAGTGGTCCACATACCAAAAGGATGTAAGATGTCTCTAAAAATGAAATACTCTGGTGATGCGGAACATAGGTGGAGTATGCTGTGTGATTGGTTAATTCACGAACACTTATTTCCTCTGTAAGCTCTGGGTAGGTAGATCCAACGAATTGGAGCTTAAAAGAGGCTTCTGGATGATTGTTTTTAAACATCTGAAGAGCATCTAAAAAGGGTAGAATATTGTACTGATCTGAGATGGTTCCTGTGTAGGTGATTACGAAGTCTGTCTTTAGCTGATAGTTAAATTCCTCAAAGTCTTTAGGGTCATATCCATTGGGAATACTTGTAAATTTATTGCTAGAAATCGCAGGTGATTTGCTCTTAAAAAAAGGAATATATACAGGACTAGCTGTTACTATATGGTCTGCAGTTTCTATAACTTTACGTTCGTACCTGAGGTTTATTTTGTGAGATAGTTTACTATGATTAAGTAGGCTGTAGTAGTATATATCCGTCCACATATCGCGAAAATCTACAATCCAACGGAGGTCGAACATTTTTTTAAGTTCGTAACCAATAAGTTGTGTAGAGTGTGGTGGGCTAGAGGTGATTACTGTTTCTATACCTTCCTCTCTTATAAGTTGTTTTGCTTTTTCAATGGCATATCTATTCCAATATTTACGAGGATCAGGGATAAATAAGTTGCTGCGTAAAAAAACAACCGCTTTTTGTATAGGATTTTTATGATCAATGCCACCCAATCCGGCAGTAGGCATATTTTTTTTGCCAATGAGTTTCTGATATAGATTAAGCGGTTCAAATGATTGGGTAAGATGAACCTTTAAATTGGGATGAACTTCTAATGCTAAGCTTTCGTCTGTTACCGCATAGCTAGCATACTTTGGATCTGGGGCTATTACGTGTATTGTATGGCCCATTTCGCACAAGTAGTGGGTGAGTTTTAGCCATCGCTGTACGCCCGCACCGCCACTTGGTGGCCAGTAGTACGTTATTATTAGTATAGTCTTATCCTTCCTCAACAAAGGCAAATATATCCTGCAATTGTATTAGGAAGTATAGAGCACTGAAAATACTGTGCAGATAATAATTTTTTATTTCGACTCTTAATTTGTCAATTTGCTATAGATATATGTGTGGTATAGTAGGTATAGTACAAGAGGCAGGCTACAATGAAGTGCTGCAACCATGGGTAGAGCAGATGCTTGCTGCACAGCACCATAGGGGGCCAGATGCTACTGGTGCTCTAAGTATTCCTATTGGAATGTTGGGACATAATAGACTGAGCATCTTAGATTTATCTGCGTCCTCAGATCAACCATTTGTTTACAATACGGTCACCATAGTATTTAATGGAGAGGTGTATAACTATGTGGAATTAAGAGAAACTCTAAGAACCAAAGGATACAAATTTAGTACCAGTGGAGATACTGAGGTTGTTTGTGCGGCTTATCAGCATTGGGGTAATGAGTGTGTAAAACACTTCGTTGGGATGTGGGCCTTTGCTATCTGGGATAGCGAGAAGAAACTCTTATTTTGCTCTAGAGATAGGTTTGGGATTAAACCTTTTAATTATATGCTCCAAGAGGGGAGAATGTCGTTTGCTTCGGAACTTACTACGCTTAGAACATTGCCTTTTTTTGATGCTACGCTTAATAAAAAGCAAGTGGCTAGAGGCCTAAATGTAGGTTGGTCAGCGTACAAAGACGAGACGTATTATGAGAATGTAAAACAACTAGAAGGAGCACATAATCTGATATGGCAAAATGGACATGTGACTATTGAGCGATACTGGGATCTGACTAAAGTAGAGGTGCCAGATAATGAGGAGGATGCCGTGGTAAGATTCAGAGAACTTTTTGATGATTCCATAAAGTTGCACATGCGGTCTGATGTCAAAATAGGTTCGTGCTTAAGCGGTGGGCTAGATAGCTCAGCTATAGTAGCAGCTATAGCAGGTAAACATCCAGAAGACTATCATACGTATACTATTTATTTTACCGGCAAAGGAGCTGTAGATGAGCGACCTTTTGCAAGGCTGCTAGAGAAGAGGTATGCTAATGTGAAATCTGAGTATAGCGAGCCATCTGATGCTGAACTTACTTCTGATTTCGAAAAATTTATGCGTCATGTAGAACTGCCATCTGCAGGTAGTTCTTTTTATTCTCAATATTTTGTAATGAAGCTGGCAGGAAAGCACAAAACTAAAGTGCTTATAAATGGACAAGGAAGCGATGAGTTTCTTATAGGGTATATGCATACGTACTATCGCATATTAGCAGATTGTTTAAGAGAATTTAGGCTGCTTTCTTACCTGAAAATACTTAGAGATCATATTAGAGAGCACGCATTATCAATCAAACAAATTCTAAAAACCATTGGTCTATCCTTCCTGCTGGTGGTGAAAGATGAAAATGACTTTACTCGCATAGAACTAAAACGAAACTACAAGCAAATAGAGGGCTACGACTATTCTGATGCTACTGTTCAGCTAGAAAATAAATTTAAATCTCGTACTGATAATTTTCTTTATCACTTGATTATGACCACTACACTTCCGACTCTTCTTCATTTCGAAGATAGGAATAGTATGGCTTTTAGCATAGAAAGTAGAGTGCCGTTTTTAGACCACAGACTAGTAGAATTCGGTTTTTCTCTTCCGATAGAGTGGAGAGTGAAAAACGGAGTCACCAAGTATGTACTAAGAGAAGGACTAAAGGATGTCTTACCCTCCGAAATTTATAAAAGAAAGGATAAAAAAGGATTCGTAACCCCAGGAGAATTTAAATGGGTGAAAGGGCCATTGAAAACATATTTCAAGGATTTGGCTAAGGATATAAAGCTCAACTGGCGGCTAAATGTGCTCCAAAGATGGAGTGATAAGTAGGGGATGAAAAGTGTTGAACAGTTTTAGTATGGTTCGTTGCTCTATAAATTAGTAAAAACTTTAGATTTCCACTATACTTGAAGCCCATAAAGGATGGCCTATAAAGTGCCTCTCAAACCAATAAAATGGCTCACATATTAAAGAAATCTACCGCTACTAATAAAGGTGTCTTGCTGCTAACACATAAGGAGATAGCATACTTTGGTAAAGGCCTAAAACAAATACGCTACCCTGAAGTAAATAAGATTACCAATAAATTCTTTCCGCTGGATAAGTATAAAAGCTACTATGCAAAGAGATTTAAACAGATATCTAAGAAGTATTTTATTGGAGAGCATTTTGGATGGTATCACAGAGATTACGGGACTAAACCTTTTATAGATTTTTATCTCTGTACTGAAAGTACTGTAACTTTTAAGGAGCCAGAAAAAGTAGTAACTATACCGCTGAGTAGCAGCTCATTCATTAATAAAATTTTTGAAAACAAAGGCTACAATAAGATATACGATGTGATGTGTGTGTCGCATAGTGGTAAGAATAAAAGGCTTAAGGATTTTGTGCATTCCATAAGGAAACTATATGACGAAGGACACAAGTATAGGGTGCTCCTCATCAACAAGGAGAGTATTTTAGAAAATCCCAAAGGGCATTATGTAGATTTGGAGGATGACTATCACAGGTTATTTTCTACGGAGGAGAAACAACTTTTTACACTTGTAAGAATAAAGGGCTCTCTAAGTTTATTAGGACTGCCGTCCCAAGCTATTTCAGAATTTTATAATTTGTCAAAAGTGTTTGCACTGTTCTCTGAACAGGAAGGGGAGCCTCGTGCTATATCAGAGGCACTTATATGCGGACTTCCTGTAGTGATGAATAAGAATATAAAGGCAGGAGGTGTAGGTTTAGATATGTTAGATGATAAGAACTCCGTGCTTTTTACGGATTACTCGGAATCTCATAAAGCCTTAATACAGGCTGTAGAAAACATAGATAAATTTACATTAGATAGTGAGCGGGTGAAGACCTCTTTAAGAGAAGATTATACCATAGAAGTGTTGAAGGAACATCTTGCCAAACTGTATGCCGCAGATGGACAAATATTTGATGGGACATTGGACAATCCCACGAACTTAGCAAATGCTGTAAACGCTCATATTGCGGAAGTACCTTGGGCAATGTCCAAAGATAACTCAGCAGATATTTTGTCGAGAAAACAATTTGAAATACTATATAAAGAATTAGGAATATAAGCAATGGGGTTATTGATATATGAGGCAGCAATACTTAGTGATATTTCACAAAAAGAGAAGCGAAGTAAGGGGACTGTTGTGGCCTTGGGTGAGCCACTGTTGCTTTTTAATAGGCAACAACTAGCCGGGATATGCAAGAAGTTAGGGAGCTCTTACCCTAGGGTTTGGGATGATACTGGCAATGCTAAATCTGAGTTTACAGCTAAAGAATATTTTATAGAAATAGGCTATGATGAGTATCTTGCTTTAGATTATAGTGACTACGAAGGAGCAGATATAGTACATAATCTAAACTTCAAAATAGAAGATCAGAAACTGAAAGGTATTGCAGATTTAATCTTTGATGCAGGTACTATGGAGCATGTTTTTAATACTCCTCAAGTTCTGGACTGTATTCATGACCTACTCAAAGTAGGAGGTAGAATTGTGCACTCAAGCCCTGCAAATAGCTATATGGATCATGGGTTTTATCAATTTAGCCCAACATTCTTTACAGACTATTACACAGCAAATCAGTATCTAGCTATCAATGGGACTTTAATAGATAGAGCAAAATCTGGTAAAGTTCGTTTGGCACCTTACCAATACGATGTATATCGTAAAGAATTACCCAAGTTTATTCAAGATAGATTTAGTTTCACATTGATTTTTTTTTGTTTTGAGAAAACAAAAGACTCTACATCCGCAGTGATTCCAATACAGACTTTTTATTCTAAAATGCACTCAGATTTCGAACAACGATATGAGTTTGAATATGTGTACGAAAAGGTGCTATATTCATATAAACATATATTGTCAGGAATGTTGCCTCTGTGTTTCAAGAAAACAATAATGAACTTAATAAAAAAGAAATAATGGAAAGCGGAATTTTAAGTAATATCAGAAAACTCTTTTATAAGATGATGTATCTCTCTCCAATGCGAGGCTTATTTGCTGTACCAATAGCATTTGGAAGCATGTTAAAGAAGGAGAGGTATCGTTTTTTTATGGACAGGCATAGAGAGAACGAGCAAAAGGTTTTTAATACGATTCTAAAAAAGAATTTGGTAGTTCAAGATGGTCCTTTTAAAGGATTGAAATATGTAGACTTCGTTTCTTTTACAAGTACTATTTTGCCCAAATTATTGGGCACGTATGAGTCGGAAATATACCCTGACTTGGAAGATTTATTAAAGAATGAGAGCTATGATGAAATTCTAAATATTGGTTCTGCAGATGGTTATTATGCTATTGGTTTAGCACAGCGTTGTCCCAAAGCAACCGTATATTGTTTTGATGTGAATCCGCAATCTTTAAAGTTTGTCAGGAAGATGGCTGCTCTGAATGGCACTAAAAATGTGGAATTGAAGGGGCTTTTTACCGATGAGCATTTTAAGGATTATCTTAAAGGCAAAAGCTTAATTGTATGCGATGTAGATGGGTATGAGGATGATCTTTTTAACGAAGATGTAATCCCTCTTATTCAATATTCTGATATAATAATAGAAACGCATGACTACGTGGTGGCTCATACTACGCAAATGCTAGTGGATAGATTAGCCAAAACGCATAACATAAAGGTCATCACGTATAAACAAAACAAGGTAGACGAATTACCTTCCGATTTGTTTACATCTGCACCTATGCTTCTTAAGAAAGTAGCTTGTAGTGAGAGGATTGTAGATAATAAATGGATTATAGCAACACCTAAGAAATAATCAAATCATCGAAAATAGCTGGAACTCCTGTTCCACCTTTCTCCTTCGCTACCCAATAGTAATTGGTGAGTGCTTCCCGTACTCCTTCTTTCAGTGGCATTCCTCTGTGCACGCCTGACGTGTCTACAAGAAGAAGACTTCCCGCTTTACCCGTGCAGGTTTTTAAGGTATACTTACTATCAGCAAGTATTGTTTCTATTTCAGATTCGGTAAACCGATTGTGATTATGCTTAAAGTTATGTTTTAAGATGCCTTCTATGACAGAGTATTTGTTTTGCGTCCCAAGCACATATTGAAAAGGCCCATTTTCTTCAGCTACATCAGTAAGGTAGCAAATTGTCTTTAGTTGTCTTACGTTTACACTGTCTCTATGCCAGCCTCCACCAGATCCTTTGTTGTTTTTGGCAGCTACTATTCGAGCTCCTAGTGTGTGCCCTATAATATGCTCGTCAGTAAGTTGGTAGTATTCGTATCTGACAGCTTGTATCAACTCATTGTAGTAAAACAGTTTATTTATGGTAGGAGAAACATTGTTAATACCTAACGCTCTATTGTCTGCACCCTCAGGATCTACCCATAATCTATCTTTGTATTCTATCAATACTCTATCCAACTCTTGGCGTATAGAGGCGATTTCTTCCAATGTAAAGAATGTCGGGATCTCGACTAGTCCGTGGTCTTTTATTTGCTTAACTATACTTCTAGCGTGAGTGCTTACAGAAGTATTGGAGGCATTTATCTTATCTTTTATCTTATATAAGCCTATCTCTAATCCTGATTTTATTAAGTCGATACTTTTCATTTGCTGTCCTCAGAAACTCTTGAACAAATATAGGACTTATAAGATTACACTTGAATATGACTAAGGATATGTTGTTTTTTTTAACTGACTATTAGTTTTAATATTGTCAAACAGTAAGTCATTCGTTAAATACAGCTAGTGAAGTCTATTATAGTAGTTTTAAGACCAGTCTCTATGGCAGAGGCAGAAGAGATTAAAGCAGCAAATCTTGCTGTGTATTCTTTTGAAACTACTAACCTAGATGCTTTCTGCATATCGCATAATGTGATAAGTTTATCTGCTGAAAAATTGAAAGATGTACAGCACAAGAGGCTAAAGTACATTACAGACTTTCCGAGTAGAGCCTATAAAAATGTGACTATAGGAGAGCTCTATCAAGTGGAGGGTGCTAACTTATGGTTCTATAATAAGTTTAGAATAAGCGAAGAATTTGTAAAATCTGGGATAGTAGAAGCTGCTATTGCTCAAGTAGTCGTCGGTGTAGATAGTGTCACCTTATTCTTAGATGCTGACATTCCATTACGAGACTCCAAAGGGCTTGAGGTCCATAAGATATTTCCTCAGGTTAAAAATAATAAATCAGGAATCTCGTGGTCAAATTTATACCAGTATGTCAAGCGAGGCATACGGTCACTTTTTAAGAATGTGAAGTATAAGGAGCACTTACTATTGTATAGTGCAGTTAGGAGGCAAAATATTGTAAGTTTAAAGAATGAGGAAGTGAAAGCAGAATTCACCCAATTACTTTATCTCAAAGAGCAGTTCGAAAACAAGATAACTCCATTAGAAGAATTACCTTTTCCTGAGTTGAAAGGAAAACTATTTGACTATAAATCTCTTATTCAGCCTTATGAAGACTATTCTCTAATGGCTGAATATATTACGTTACGAAAGTTATTTAACCCTTTTGCTTTACTGAGAGTAATTAATGAAGTGAGGGATGTAAAAAAAAATTTATTAGTATGTTATGACGATTTATTAGACCCGAGAGATTTATGGATCATCAAACGTTCTTTACAATTTAATAAAACCAACCATCTTCATTTTCTTAGGTACTTGGGCTATCTTGATTTTTTTAAGAAGCATACATTTAAGAGTGTTATTGCTGTAGATGAAAACTCAAGTTTACAAAAGGTTGTGTTAGATGCAGCTAAGCAATACGGAATAAAAACCTATGGTATACAACACGGAGTGATACATTCGTTGCATCCTGCTTATGTTTTCAATCCAAAGGACTTTGAGTTGTTTTCTCCTGTGCCAGATAAGACCTTTTTGTGGGGTAAGCATTGGCAGGATATTGCGGTTCAGTATGGTAATTATCCGCTTAGTAAGTTGGCCGTTGTTGGTCAAGTTCGTACAGATATAATTCCTAGTTTCGAGCAAAAGAAGGGTGATCAACCTATGGTTATTTTCGCCTCTCAGCCGCTTTTTGACCAAGAGCTAAAATATCAGGTTTGGAAAACGCTATTTGATGGTATGCAAGGTGTAGATGGACTGCAGCTAGTCGTAAAACCGCACCCCTCTGAGTTTCAGTTAGAGGCTTATTTGTCTGCCCACTTCAGCTCAGAAGCTGGCAACTATACCATAGTGAGAGATCAAGACTTGTATCAGATGCTTGCGGCTTGTAATGCATTAATAACTTGTAGCAGCACTGTAGCTGTAGAGACTATTTATTTTCATAAACCGATCATTGTTTTAGATCCTTATGCGGAAGATATGATGGGTTTTGTAAAAGATGGCTTAGCACACTCTGCCACGAAGTCGGGTGAGCTGAAGTCTTTACTTACTAGTGTGTTGCAAAATGATTTAGAGTTTGATAAGTCTATATATGATGACTATCTGAAACGATATGCGTCAGCTATAGATGGTCAAGTCTGTCAACGCATAATGGACATTGTAGAGAAAGGCTAGTGTATTATACTATCTTCTTTTAGTGGCGTACCCCTTGCTATAGCTACAGCCGATTTTTTACCAATAATGGCCTCAAAATGTTTAGGAGCTATTCCGTCTCCTGGGCGTATTACTCCTATATTTTTAGCAGTAAATTCTTCTCCTTTTACTATGTCCTTTATTACATAGATAGATCGTTTGAATTGCCTACTGGCTTGCTCGCTTTTTTGTGAATTGAGTTGAATTTCTCCCAAGGATAAAAATGCTCGTTCGGTCTCCACTACCAAAGATTTAAGCTCTGCAGGTTCTAAGGAGAATGCACTATCTACTCCGCCTTCACTTCGTGCAATTGTAAAATGCTTTTCGATAACCCGGGCACCAAGTGCCACCGCAGCTATAGATGCCCCTATACCCATAGTGTGGTCCGATAGTCCAATAGTACAATCCGCAAAAATATCTTGCAACTCTGGGATGGTCCTTACATTCGTATTTTCTGGGGTCGCAGGATAGGTAGATGTACATTTAAAAATGACGATGTCTTTTGCTCCACATTCTTTTAGATAGCTTACAGATTCTTGTAGCTCTTCTATATTGCTTGTGCCAGATGATATCAGAATAGGTTTGCCTGTTTGAGCTACTTTTTTGAGCAGTGGGAAATGGTTAGATTCAAAAGAAGCAATCTTATATGCAGGGACATCTAGAGTCTCCAAGAAATCCACTGCTGTTTCATCAAAAGGAGAGGAAAAAGCCGTCATGCCCAGTTCTTTGGCATAGTCAAAGATCTGCTTATGCCACTCCCAAGGGGTATGTGCGGTTTGGTATAGTTCGTATAAGTTTTTACCATACCAAAGTGAGCTTTTGTCTGTAATGTTAAATAGGCCGCCTGTGTGATTAATGGTAATAGTATCAGCAGTATAGGTTTGTAATTTCAGAGCTTGTGCCCCAGCATCTGCAGCTGCCTTTACTAGTTTTAGTGCTCGTCCTATATCCCCATTATGATTGCCAGACATTTCTGCTATGATGAATGGTTTATGGTTCGCACCTATAGTAAATTCGCCTATTTTGAAATCTCTACTCATTGTATTGGTAGTGTAAATTTAAATGAATCTGCATATTCCGCAGCTTTTGTTTTAGTGAATAGTAACTTTTCAAATATGCGTAAAGAGGCAATGTTGCTTTCCTTTACAAATGCAGTAATTTGTGTTAGGGACCTTAATTGCTTCACTTCTTTAATGCTTATTGAAACCATTTGGCTTGCTAGCCCAGCTCCTCTATATTCTTTATCTAGAGAGTAGTTAATGGTAGCGTTTGTTCCCTCTATTGTATATCGTGTTACCCCTATTGGTATTCCGCTTAGCTCACAGATTAGTAAGAGTGCGTTCGAGTCTTTTAATCTAGCATTGAACCAAGTAGTGTGCTCTGCTATTGGGATTGTGTTTTTATTGAATGACTGCGACCTAGTATCCTTGTCATTAGCCCAATCGAATAGCAACTTGCAATCTTCAGAATTCGCATCTCGAGTGTCTAAAAATAAGCCTAACAAAGCACTGTTAATTCGTCTAGGATTTTTGCTAAAATCTATTTTCGATGTTTTATCTAAAGCCTTTGGAATATCACTCTCTGGAAGTTGTGCTGCCAATTTACTCTCTGTTAAATAGTTAAATAGCCTATGCTGATTATCCGCAGTTTGCACTATATATAAATTTGGGTTTTGAGATAAAAACTCCAATGCCATAGTGCTGGCAGAGGTCATCCCAAAAGTGCTATCGGCCATCAGTGGGGTGAGTTCTTCTGCTATTAAATTGCTGTGTACTTCTATTCTTGCGGCACTTTGCTGTATTGTATCTTGTAGCTCCTTCTGATGTTGGTAGTGTAATCCTATAACCGCCTTTATGACCATTGCAGAATTATTCGCAAGGGATTTTAAAATTTTATTGGTGAAATTATAGGGGTCTGATCCACCCAATCCAATGAAAATATAGGGTTCGTCTATCTTAGATACAGGCTTATTCAGAAAAGCAGACTGCAATAAGGTATACTCAGCACCTAGGCAGAATTTTGTGTTGGTATTATGAATGTAATCGCTTGCTTTTAGGTCTCCGTTATTCGATAGCACTATTGTGCAGTTTATTTCTTGCGGGTAGTCGCTTACTAGGGCAACCTTATACCCTGCCTGCATAAGTCTCGTTTGGTATCCTATATCAAATGTGTAACCGTCTAATACGATAATGGTGTTGTCCTTTGACCAACGGCCTATTTCTTCGAAATCCTTCTTTGCCGAAGTTATAGATTCAAATACAGCTTGAAAAGCAGGCGATAAGTTTTCCGAGTTTGTAATAAGATGTGCAGTAAATCTTTTGGGGTCTAGGTTCTGAGCCAATGCTAGCATTCGCATAAGATGTCCCAAACCTATTTGGTGAGACCCGTCAGCCCTACATATTATATTAAGTTTTTGGGTCATTCAATAGTTTGAATTTTATTTCTGCAATAGCCCAATCTTCTAAAGTATCTATATCTTGTGTCTCGGTTTCTTTCAGCTCTATTATACTGGTGTTGTCAGTCCACAGCTGCTTTTTTATGGTTATAGCTTTAGTTTTTACAAAATAAAAGATTCCAACGTCGTGGTATATTTTTTCTAAATCCTGAGAACGAGTAAATTGATGCTTGGGCTCACGCATTACTACTCTTCCTTGCTTGTTTTGTATCAAGGCTCTTTGCACAGGATGGCTATACTGTACGGCAGGAAAAATACAATCTAATGCTTCTGATATTAGTATGTTGTGTGCAGATTTTAGTAAAGAAGGGGATACAAAAGGAGCCGTAGCGTATATACAGCAAGCTAAGTCAAAGTGCTGCCCATTGGCTTCGTAAGCACTTAGCACCTCTTCTATCACATCTATAGTGGTGGCATAGTCATTTGCATTTTTCTCTGACCTTAGAAACGGGATTGAAGCTCCGTATTGTTGGGCTATCTCAGCTATTTCTTTGTCGTCTGTGCTTACCATTACTTCATCAAAGAGTCCACTCTCAATAGCGGCCTCTATACTGTAAGCTATTATAGGTTTGCCACAAAAGAGCTTAATGTTTTTGCGAGGTATACGTTTGCTACCTCCTCTTGCCGGTATAATACAAAGTGTCTTATTTTGCATAGGCAAGTACCTTATTGATTACGTATTCTTGCTCTTCCAAAGTAAGAGTGGGGTACAACGGTAGACTAATACATCTAGTATAGTAAGCCTCGGCGTTAGTTAAATCGGCACTTTGGTATCCTATTTTCTTATAGTAAGGCATCGTATGCACAGGGATATAATGGATTTGAGAGAAAATGTTATTTTCTCTCAGTCGGTCATATAATTCTTTCCTATTATTTACTTCTATTACAAAAAGATGATGAGCATTTACATGTCCATTTGGCAACGCTTGAAATTTTATTTTCCCTTCAAATGCTTTTTTATATCTGTCGGCAATCTGGTTGCGAGTTTTTACACCATCTTCATTGCGAGCTAGTTGGGTGATTCCCAAAGCAGATTGAAAATCTGTCAATCGATAATTAAAGCCTAATTGTTGCATTTCGTAAAACCATCCGCCGTGGTTCTCCTCCATATTTTCTATGGTTATGCCGTGAGTCCTTAGTTTTGTTAGTTTCTCATAAAGGGTTTTTGAGTTTGTGGTTAACATTCCTCCTTCGCCACATGCTATGTGTTTCACAGGATGGAAAGAAAACACAGCTATATCTGCATACTCGCCGTTTCCGCATCTCTGTTCTTTTTGTAGTGAGTCAGTAAAGGAGCCTCCAGGAGCGTGGCATGCGTCTTCTATGATCCATAGTCCATATTCGTCGGCCAGTTTTCTAAACTCTTCAGTGTCTAACGGTAATCCGGCAAAGTCTACGGGTATTATTCCTTTGAAAAATCCTTTGGGCTTACTGCTCAATAGAGATCTTACGCTATCTATGGACAGTAGATAGGTATCGGGATCTATATCTGCAAACCAAACTTCTCCTTTTGCATACCGCACACAGTTGGCCGAGGCAACAAATGTGATAGGAGTAGTTATTACTCGTTCTCCGGGTTTTAAATTAAGAGCAAGTACGGCTATATGAAGGCCAGCAGTAGCATTGGTTACGGCTACGGCATATTTAGCACCTATATATTGAGCAAACTTTTGTTCAAATTCTTGCACCTTGGGTCCTTGGGTCAGAAAATCTCCTTGTAGCGTTTCTAAAACCGCATCTAGGTCTTCTTGGGTTATGTTCTGTCGTCCGTAAGGTATTTTTTTCATAGTCTAAAAGTTTCATCCACGTGATCCACAATAAGTTTTCGCAAGCTATCTACTGTTTCCCATTCCGTATTATCCCCAGAGTTATAGCTGAATCCTGCTGCTACATTTTTGGCGTTAAATCGAGCTTTAAATTGAGCAATATCCCAATTGGGCATGCTTGGTAATATTACATAATATTTTCCTAAATCGAAGGTATAGAAAGAGTCAGAAGAGGTAACCATTTCTTCGTGTATTTTTTCACCAGGTCTTATACCAATGACTTTTTGAGGTATTTCTGGTGCTATGGCAGTAGCTACATCTGTAATTTTATAAGAAGGTATTTTTGGTATGAATATTTCACCTCCCCAAGCTTCGTGAAGAGCGTGAAGGACCATGTCTACACCGCCATCTAAGGATATGTTAAATCGAGTCATATTAGGATCGGTAATAGGTAAAAACCCTTCTTCTCTTTTCTTTAAAAAGAAAGGAATAACGGAACCATTAGAACCCATAACATTTCCATATCTTACTACTGAAAATCTAATTTCTTTTGAGCCTCTAATATTATTAGCTGCCACAAAGAGTTTGTCAGATGTAAGTTTAGTGGCACCATAAAGATTGATCGGGGCACACGCTTTGTCTGTACTCAGGGCTACTACTTTTTGTACACTTGTTTCTAGGCAAGCATAAATTACGTTTTCTGCACCATTTACATTTGTTTTAATACACTCGGAAGGGTTGTACTCTGCCAAGTGTACGTGCTTCATAGCCGCAGCGTGTATTACATAATCTATTCCCTGAAAAGCTCTTAGTAGTCTATCTTTATCTCGTACATCACCTATAAAGTAACGGATAGCAGGGTACTTTTCTCTTGGGTACTCCATGGCCATTTGAAATTGCTTTTGCTCATCTCTTGAGAATATGACCAAACGAGCTACATCAGGGAATTTATCAAAAATACGCTTAGTCAGGGCCTTGCCTAATGAGCCAGTTCCTCCGGTTATTAATATGGCTTTGCCGTTTAAGTCTAAGTGGTTTTGCATTCTTTCTATCTTTAATAACAAAACTAACAGAAAAGTAGAGATTGAAGTCTCTATAGGCTCTAAAATAATGAATAAGACGACTAATAGCGAAACATTAAAAAGTGGGCGACTTTAGAGGATGCAGTTAGTCTTTGTGTATGATATTTTAATCAAAAAAGGTTTGCATTCTTTTTATAGTCTTTGTTATTGGATTAACTTCGCTTTCTTTAGATGGGAGTAGTAAAAAGACAAGGGCTTAAATTGAGTATAGCATCTTATGTAGGTGCACTTATCGGGATGCTCAATATTTTTATATTCCCAGGTATTTTTACCGATAGACAAATTGGTTTATTTATGTCAGTGATATTACCAATCGCTGCATTGGTTGGGCTTTTTATGTTGCTGGGTTCTAATGTCGTTGCACTTAAGTTTTTTCCTAAATTTAAGAATAATGA
>Ga0209702_10004118_pt1 | contig 21697 bp, 20 predicted proteins | sample FRY01_FD_187210 | JGI IMG/M metagenome (GOLD analysis project Ga0209702, IMG submission 187210) | Freshwater microbial communities from Lake Fryxell liftoff mats and glacier meltwater in Antarctica - FRY-01 (SPAdes) (version 2) | ecosystem: Environmental > Aquatic > Freshwater > Ice > Glacier... | reverse complement strand
GGCCTGGCGGATGGTCTCCAGTGCCCGGGTGGTGCGTTGCGCATCGAGTCCGGCAGTGCCAAGCCAGCCGTCTCCAAGTTCACCCGTGCGGCGCAGGGCGGCGGGGGAGCCGCCACCAATCCAGATCGGCAGATGGGTACCTTGCGGTGATTTGGGTTCCATCGCCATGGCGACCGCGGAGTAGTACTCACCGTCGAAGTCAACCTTGCTGTCGCGAAACCAGTGCCGCAGGAAGAGGATGGCTTCGTCCATTCGCCGGCCACGATCATTGAAATTTTCACCGAGCGCCTCGTATTCGGAAGCCTGCCAGCCAACCCCGACTCCGAGGCGAACCCGCCCGGCTGAAAGGGTGTCCAGTGTGCTGATCTGCTTGGCGACCAGCGTCGGTTGTCGCTGTGGCAGCACCAGCACCTCGGTGCCCAGACCAACGCGGCTGGTCACTGCGGCGATGTAGGAGAGCATCATCAATGCCTCCATGATCGGCATCTGCGGGGGATACATCGGCGCCGCCCGCGTGTCGGTCGGATAGCCCATGATCACGTGATCGAACATGTCGATCTGATCGTAGCCGATGTCCTCGATGGCCCGGGCGAGGCGGACCACACCCGCTGGCCCTTCCCGATAGGCCACACTTGGAAACTCTATGCTGATCTTCATTGTTCCCTTCCCTTGTTCCCTGACACACTTGCCAGAGGTTATGCGAGAGCGGGAGCAAAGTGAAAGAGCAACACAAGCCGGTGCAACCGATTCGGCCGGCGGCGACGGTCATCATCGTTCGCGAAGCGGGTTCGAGTTTCGAGATTTTCATGCTGAAGCGGGCCAGTGAGTCCGCGTTTGCCGGTGGCATGTATGTCTTTCCGGGTGGTCGGGTCGACGGTGATGACCATCTGCACAAGTACGATGCGTGGCGACGTGGACCTTCGGCAGCCCAGACAGCCCAGCAGCGTGCGTTGGGGGATGAGTGGCGCGGGTTCTGGATTGCGGCCATCCGGGAAACCTTTGAAGAGGCCGGACTGCTGCTGGCCTACGATGCCGATGACCGGCTGGTGACCTATCAGGACCCGGCACGTTTCGAGCGCCTGCAGGCATATCGGCAGCCGCTCAATGACGGTGCGATCTCGATGCTGGAGATCTGTGAGCGGGAGCAGCTTCGGTTGGCAGTGGATCACGTGCATTTTTACAACCGGTTCATCACCCCTCTGGGACGACCCAGGCGCTTTGACACCCGCTTTTTCATTGCTCAAACGCCACCTGAACAGGTTGGGCGCCATGATGAGTGGGAAACCGTCGACAGTGTCTGGATTTCGGCTGCGGAAGCGCTTGCCCGCAATGCGGCGGGAGAGTTTGATCTGATGAATGTCACCCGCATGCAGTTGCAGCGCCTGGCTGAACAACCGGGCTACGATGGTGTGGTCAGCATGGCTCGGGAGAACCGGCACTTTCCGGTGCATCGTCCGATGCTACCCGCTAACTGAGCCTCCCTGGTTGCGGAACTTTTTCTTTTGCAGGAACCATGCACGACCAATTTGTTTGAGTACAATTTCGGCGCGCGTCGGGGGGCGGTAACAGGACAGACCATCTTGAAGCGAGAGTTTCGAATCGAAGACCTGGTGATCGAGTGGCGGGAAAATCAGCGTCGCAAACGCAACGTTGGCTTTCTGTTTCAGCCCGATGGCCGTCTGATTCTGGATACACCGCCGCGTGTTGAACGCGCAACGCTGCAGACCATGGTGCAGGAAAATCTGCGCTGGATCCGTTATCGCCTGCGCAAGGTACGCGAAGAGTCGCGCATTCATCCACCGGCCCGCATCGCCAATGGCTGTTCCGTCCCCTATCTTGGTGAACAACTGAGCATTCAGTGGCTTTACAGCGACGATCGCGTGGTGCACAGGGTTGGCAAAGTGCTGGAAGTCTATGCGCCGGCAGCACGACAGGTGCGTGAATTGGTGCAGCCCTGGTACGTGGCGCGAGCGTCACGCCAGTTTGCCAAGCAGATCGATCGCTGGCAGAACCTGCCCTGGCTCGCCAATCGCCTGCAGTCCTGGCGTCATCAGTTCATGACCAGCCAGTGGGGTTCGTGCAGCGTCGACGGGCATCTGTCCTTTAATACGCATCTGGTCAAGGTGCCGGAACCGCTCATCGAATACGTCGTTCTCCATGAGCTATGTCACCTGAAAGTGCACAACCACGGCCCGCGGTTCTATAGCCTGATGCGAGAGTACATGCCGGATTGGGAAGAACGCCGGCGCGAACTGAATGGTTATCTCGCCATTCTGTTCGGAGACTGATTTATCACTCGGCCATTCCCCGATCCTCTGCTGGCGCCTCTGCATGCTCTGGGCTGGTCGACATGGTTTGACAAGCAGCTACAGCAACCCGATCGATCTCATGTGGCCAGGGTCATCGAAGTGCAGCGTACCGGCGTCACCCTGAGAACACCCGACGCTGATCTGCGCCTGCCACTGGGTGGCAAGTGGTTTCGTGATGACACCACCGAACGGCCAACGGTTGGCGACTGGGTACAACTCGACGCGGCCCGCACGCAGATCGATCATCTGTTTGCCCGACGCAATCTCCTGCAGCGCCGCGAAGTCCACGGTGGCGCGGCGCAGGCCATCGCTGCCAATGTTGATGCGCTGCTCGTTGTCACCGCCTGCAATGACGAATTCAACCTGTCCCGACTTGAGCGGTATCTCGCCCTGGCACGGGAAGCCGGCGTGCTGCCTGTCGTCGTGCTGACCAAAGTGGATCTGGCAGACGGCCTGCCTTCGTTCATTGCGATGGCGCAGTCACTTGGCGCCGACCTGTCCGTGGTGGCGGTCAACGCGCATGAACCATCGGCAGTCGGTCAGCTTGAGCCATGGTGTGGTCCTGGCCGGACGATTGCACTGCTCGGATCATCCGGGGTCGGCAAGTCGACGCTGCTCAATACGCTGGCGGGCAACAGCCTGCAGCGCACGGGCGCCAGTCGGGAAAGTGATGATCGTGGACGGCACACCACGTCGCATCGATCCCTGCATGTCCTGCCTGACGGCACGCTGGTGATCGATAGCCCGGGGATACGGGAACTGGGTGTGATCGAGACGGCTGCCGAGCCTGATGTCGTGTTTGATGATGTGCTTGCACTGGCGGCCACCTGTCGGTTCAGCGACTGCCGGCACCAGTCCGAACCGGGTTGCGCCGTGCAGACCGCGATCCACAGCAGCCAACTCGACCCGCGTCGACTGGCGAGTTATCGCAAGTTGCAGGAGGAGTCATCCGCGGCGCGCCTTCGCGAGCAGATGAAGCCTCGCAGCGGGCGTCCAAGGAAAGGTAAACTCCCGCCGCCTTCACAGTAGTATCTTTCAGAGTGGTACCTTTCATGTTAGTACCTTTCATGTTAGTACCTTTCATGTTAGTACCTTTCATGTTAGTACCTTTCACATCGGTGCCCCGCGCTGTTCACAGCCAAAGGTCGCCCGTGCGTTGACGCGAGATCTGTCATGACCAATCTGCAAGCACCCAATGTCCGTCTGCAAGGCGTTTCCGTTACCCGCAAGATGGCGGCCTCGCTCCCCGGTCTGCGGGTAGCCGCCGAACGCAACGGGCTGAAGATCCATCATCTGGGCGCAGGTTATCCGCATCCCGAGGTGACCGATCCACGCGGATTCCTCGCGCACCAGGCCCGCTACTTTCAACATCTTGATGCCCTTGAGCGGCGCAATGATCCGACCACGCTGCCAGAGTATCTGCGCGAATCGTTTTCTTATACCGACACGCTCGGGCCACGACGTGCACGAGAAGTCTTTGCTTCGGCATACGGCAGCGACTGGGGTGTGGCGATGACACCCGACAGCCTGATCCCCACGGTAGGCGCGACGGGTGGCATACACCTGGCCTGTTCATTGTTTGAGCATGCAGGCAAGCCGGTGGCGTACATCACCGATGCCCCAACCTACGCCGGGTTCACCGCGCGTGCGGAGCTTTGTCAGTACGCCAGGATCTACAGCGTCGAGATGGACAGTGAAGGAGCTGATCCCGTGCGGTTGCGAGAACAGATTCACAAGGCGCGGGCTGACGGCTTTTTTGTACCGTTTTATTACACGATTCCCGATGGCCACAATCCTGCCGGGTTTTCGTTCAGCGACCGTCGTCGTCTGGAAATTCTCAAGGTCGTACAGGAGGAGGGCATACTCATCCTTGAAGATGCGCCTTACGTCTACATCAGCTTCGCCGACGCTGCGCGGCGACCGAAGCCGTTTATCGGCCTCGCACCGGAACAGACCATCCATCTCTTCACGGGCTCGAAAATCGGCTTTCCAGGGCCGCGGGTCGGCTTTGTGTACTCGGCAGCACGACTGAGTATCGAAGGTGGCAAGGATGTGTCCTTCACGGAACTGGCACTGACCGAAGCGGCGGCTGCAATCCTGTTTCAGAATCCGGCCGCCTTGCGTGGATTCGAGGCACTCCTGCATGACGATGATTTTCAGCCGCGTACGTCGATGTGGCCGCTGGCGGAGAACAAGCTCGGGGTTTATCGCGAGAATCGGGAGCTTCTGCTGAATGGATTGGAAGCCGGTCTGGGAGCGCACAGGGATCGTTTCCACTGGACCATTCCGGAGGCTGGCTTCTTCACGGTGTTTACCTTCCTGAGCCCGCACGTGTGCACGGATGAGGCGTTCATCCAGAGCCTGGTCGCCAAATACGGCATCGTCGCCATCCCCATGCATGACTTCTATCCACGGGACGCCCGTGGACGTGATCCCCGCGCCGGGCTGAACCAGCTGCGTCTGTCATTCTGTTTTTCGGAAAGTGTTGGCGAAGAGCGACGGCGTGATCTTGCCGAAGCAGTGGCGGCTTTCTGCAACGCGGCGAAAGCGATTGGTTAGGGACGCATTGACTCCTCGCCCGAACTAGCCCGGGCCATTCATGAATAGTCCGGGCTGGCTTCCGGTTACCAGCTGTTCCAGCGAAGGATCTCGTTCAGCGGTTTGCGCTTGGTCGGTCCGAAATTTGCGTTGGGATAGCCGATGGGAATGAGGGCCACCGGATAGGCATCGTCCGGTAACTGAAGGGCCTTCCTCAGCGCTGGTTCGATCAGCGCATGCGCCGTGGTCATGACGGTACCCAGCCCTAGCCCACGAGCGGCCAGCAAGAGGTTCTGAACGGCGAGGTAGATGGAACTGCCGGCGGCAAGGGATGATGGATCCTGTGTCGGTGAACTCAAACGATACAGGCATGGGACGATGATGGCGGGTGCTTTCTCCAGTTGAGAAAAGAAGGCCCTGGCCCCCTTGAGCATCAGTCTCTGTGTCTTGTCAGCGGAGTTGGCACCCTCGTTGATCAATCGCTGCAGGGGTTCGGCATTTTCATAGATCTGGCGCAGTGCAACGCCAATCGTCGCCCGGATTGCAGCATCGTCTGCGATCACAAATACCCAGGGCTGCAGATTGGAACCGCTTGGCGCCTTGGCGCCTGCGAGCACCACCTTTTCGAGCAGGGCACGCGGTACTGGCTTGTCCTGCCAGTAGCGGATCGCGCGTTGGGTAAACAGGGTTTCCCAGAGATTGTCCGTTGGCTCACGGTCGGTCGAAAAATCAGTCGTTGGTGTGGTCATCTGTTCAGCCCTCTGATACCCGCAGGTGTTTCTGATTCTTGCTCGTGCTCTTGCTCGGCTCAGCCCTGGTTGTTGTCATTCTGCTTCAGGCGCCCAGGTTCCGCTTTGCCGAGATGACGCCGGTATTAAAACCCAGGACATGCATCCGTCCGAAGTAGCGAGCGTGTTCGATCTTGATGCAGCGATCAACGATCACCTTCAGGCCACCGGCTTCGGCAATGGCGATGCCTTCAGGGGAAATCACGTTGTATTGCAGCCAGAGAAATTTTGCGCCGATGGCCACTGCCTGACGGGCGATATCGGGTACGGCGGCGGGTTCGCGAAACACGTCGATGAGTTCTGCACCGCCCGGTATGGTCGTGACATCCGGAAAACACTGCAGGCCAAAAATCGAGCTCTCGCGTGGATTGACCGGCACGACGTCGTAACCATGGCGCGTCAGGTAGTAGCCGACAAAATGGCTGGCGCGCAGCGTATTGGGTGACAAGCCAACGACCGCAATGCGCCTGCAGGCGAGGGCAGCCTGAATAAGGTACGGATCCTGGTACGGTGCAAGATCGATCATTGCAACCTCCCTGCCGACGCTGCCATCGCCTGGTCCAGATCTGCGATCAGGTCAGGCGCATCCTCAATCCCGATCGACAGACGAATCGTGCCGGGACCGATTCCCGCCGCAGCCAGTTCTGCGTCGCCGAGTTGCCGATGGGTTGTGGTGGCCGGATGGATCACCAGGCTCTTGGCATCACCCACATTAGCCAGATGCGAAAAGAGGTTCAACGCGGCGATGAAACGAACTCCCGCTTCGCGACCCCCTTCGATATCAAAACAGAACACCGCACCAGCGCCACGTGGCAGATATCGCGCCACCAGTTCCGCGTAACGCGAACCGGACAAACCAGGATGGCTCACCCGCGATACCCGTGGGTGATTCGAAAGAAAGGTCGCCACTGCATTGGCGTTGGCAACATGCTGCCGCATGCGCAGTGGCAGTGTTTCCAGGCCCTGGGCCAGCATGAATGCATTGAAGGGCGAGAGTGCCGCGCCGAGATCGCGAAGCGTCTCCGTGCGCAGTTTCATGAGCAGACCATAGGTGCCAAACGTCTCGTGGAACTTGAGGCCGTGATAAGCCGGTGAGGCGTCGGCGATGATCGGGAAACGACCGTTGGACCAGTCGAACGTGCCCTTGTCGACGACAGCACCACCCAGGCTGGTGCCATGCCCGCCAATGAACTTGGTCGCGGAGTAGACGACGATGTCGGCACCCCATTCGAAGGGTCGACACAGGTAACTGGTGGCAAAGGTGTTGTCGATGACGAGTGGACAGCCGTGGGCATGGGCGATGTCCGCGACGGCCTGAATGTCGAGTACGTTTCCACCGGGGTTGCCGATGGTCTCGGCAAACAGCAACTTGGTATTGGGTTGCAACGCTGTGCGCCATTCACCGGGCTCATCCGGATTGACAAAGGTCAGCTCCACCGAGAGTTTGCGCAGCAGATGTTTGAGTTGGGTGACGGTACCTCCATACAGTGCACCGGATGCGACCACGTGATCACCAGGCTCCAACAAGGTGACCCACACGGCCGCCTGCGCGGCAAGGCCACTTGCAAAAGCCACCGATCCCACTCCGTCTTCCAGATTGGCCAATCGTTCTTCGAACGCGGCAACGGTTGGATTCATGATTCGTGAATAGGTGTTGCCGTACTCCTGGAGGTTGAAGTAGGCCGCAGCTGACTCACTGTCTTCGAATACGTAGCTGGTGGTCTGATAGATCGGCAGCGCGCGGGCACCCGTGGTGGGGTCCGGTCTCGCCCCCGCGTGTATGGCGCGGGTATGGAACCCATAGTCCAATGGTTTTGGCGGTTTTTCGTTCATCCCTGCATACTGGCGTCCAGCTGCAGGAAGTACAACCCATGCGTTCATCTCTGAAGTGGCTGTTCGGCATCGGCGCGATTGTCGCTGCAGTCATTGGCTGGCAGCGCTTTGGTACGGCGACGATTTCCGTGACCTCGGATCCACCGGATGGACTGGTGTGGATCGATGGTCGACGCATCGGTCGGTCGCCGCTCAGGAATGAACCTGTGGCCACGGGCAAACATCTGATCCTGGTGGAGCACTCGCACTTTGCGCCTCACGAGCAGCAGGTCAGCGTTGCCGTGGGCAACCATCTTGAACATCACGCCGTCATGCAGCCCGGCCAGGGTGTGCTGGTGCTCGTCTCCAATCCCCGGGGTGCGTGGGTTGAGGTCAATGGCAAACGGTTGCAGGGTGTAACGCCGACACGTCTGGAGATCGAGTCTGGTGTGCATCAGGTTGTCATGGGCCAACCGGAGCGCAAGCCGTTCGCGAAGGAAGTGACGCTCAATGCCGGCGCCACACTGGAAGTCAATCAGGATCTGAACGTGGACCCACACGGGAGCCTGACGATTCTTGGTGCGCCGGCCGGCGCCTGCGTCGAGATCGTGGGCTCTGCTATCAAGTACCGGCAAGGGGTCAGGTTACCGGTTGGCGAGTATGTGATCCGTGTGTCCAGGGACGGCTTCAATCCGGTGGAAGAACGGCTGATGATCAGTGGTGGTGAGAATACCCATCGGGTCGGGATGGACCGCCGTTATGGTGAACTTCGTGTCAACGTCGTGCCCGCAGACGCGCAGGTGTGGGTCGGTGCAGCCGGCGGGCGTGGCCAGCGTTATGCCGGACCAGCCCGGATGCCGACGGGTTCTGTCGAGGTGCGGGCTCGCGCGATGGGTCATCGCACCGCAGTACGTCGCATTCAGCTGGAAGAAACTGGCGCAACCCTGACCCTGCGGCTGGAAACCCTGCGTGTGCAGGTTGGCAGCCGGTTCAGTGACCCGCTGAAGAGCGGTGGGACCGCTCCGCAGATGGTCATCGTCCCTGCCGGCCAGTTCCGGATGGGCAATGCCAACGGCCCTGGCATCGAACAACCTGTGCACGAGGTGACGATGCTGCTGCCCTTTGCGGTCTCGGTGCAGGAGGTACGGGTCGTGGACTACCTGAAATTTGTGCAATCCAGTGGCCGCAAGCTGGACCGTCGCGTTGATACCAGCAGGCTCAATGATCCGATTGCCTTGGTCAGCTGGGAGGATGCGCTGGCCTACACACGCTGGCTGAGCCGCGAGACAGGCGCAGTCTATCGTCTGCCCGCTGAAGCGGAGTGGGAGTATGTTGCGCGCGCCGGGACGACCACGCCGTACTACTTCGGCGCGGATGCCAAAGCGCTATGCGAACACGGTAACGTCGCCGACCAGTCCGTGCGGACGGTGTTTCGCGAGTGGACCGTGCTGGATTGTACGGATGGCCAGGTCAAACCAGGTCCGGTCGGTCGTTATCAGGCGAATCCATTCGGACTGCAGGACGTCTACGGCAACGTGTCCGAGTGGGTGCTTGATTGTGATACGCCGGACTATGGGTCTGCGGCCGTGATCGCCGCGGATGTGGTCGCCGATGAAAGCTGCGAGGCGCATGGCCACCGTGGTGGTTCGTGGGATTCCGGGCCAGACAATGCCAGTTCAAGCCACCGCGCAGCCGCATCCACCGTCAGCGAGGATCGTGGCATCCGCCTGGTGAAGGAACTTTAAGGATCCTCTGAACCAGTCGCTCCTGCGACTAGTTCAGGTCGGAATCCTTCGCGTGCCTCGCCCAATGCAGTAACAAGAGGCCAGCATTTTGCGCTGGAAAAATGTTGGTGCATCCATTCACCACTCATTCACCACTCATTTACCACTCATTTACCACTCATTTACCACTCATTTACCACTCATTTACCACTCATTTACCACCCATGTACCACTGGGGAAGCTCTGCTTGATCAGAGTCTCCCTGAGGTTCCCCTGCGTCAATTCTCTTCTGCAGATTGACTACGTCGTAGCGCAACGCGCCCCGCGCTTTTTTTTACTCGTTCCTGAAGGGTCTCCAGGAACGGTGTGTTGTCTTGTCAGGCAGCGGCGGGGGTCGCCAATATCTCTGAATAGACCGCAGGCAGATTCACGTTGAGGGTCTGGCGAACGGCGGCGATGGGCTGAGCCAACAGTTTCTCCCAGTCCGCCGCCGGCAGCCAGGCTGCACGACGGCCATTGCGGAAGCCTTGCCAGGCCGCTCTGGCGATTCGCCAGTCACCGCTTTCACGGCCGATCTTCAACATACCGGCCAACGTGATCAGTGCAAGCCCGGGATTGTTGGTCTGGGCAACCGTGAACGCGAGCAGACACACTTCGCCTCTGACGTCCCGACCGTGCTGCGTGGTGACGTGCCACAGATCGTGCATGTCGCGCAGGCGTTCGGCGTACAACTGGATGTTCTGGTTGCGGTAGCTTTCGTCCGTGCTGCTGGCCTCGACCAGACCATCGGCGGAGAGGTTTTCCGTCTCGACAAACTTCAGGTAGTGGGCACCCAGACTGTCGGCTGGCAGCGTTCGCAGGTAGCCCCGATTGCTCAGAATGTCGATCAGATTCCGCTTTTCGGACAGAATGGTGCGTCCGGTCGACGTCCCCGAAAATCGGTTGAAACCACGCAGCACGGTCTTGCCGGACAGTGCGCGAACGATGGTGAACACATGTTCGGTCTGCTCCGGGTCGGCCAGCAGTTTTCTCAGGGCATCCCAGGCAGCACGCGGATGGAGAGACCAGGGATTGCCATTGGCAGGCATCGTGGGGGATGTCATCGTGTTCATGCGTCTATCAACATGGGTGTAGATGGACGGATCATAGCCATACTAACAATCATGTCAATAACGGATTTCACATTTTGAGCATCAGAAAGCGGCGATCCCCGGATGAAGCGCGGAACGAGATTCTTGCCGCCGCCCAGGATCGCCTGCGCCTGTTCGGGATCGATGGCCTCAACGTGGTTGATGTTGCCAAGGCCTGTGGCATGAGTCACGCCACGGTGCTGCATCACTTTGGCAGTACCGCAGGCATGCGCCACGCCCTGGTGACCTACATGACGGCGCAGTTGCTGGAAGACATCATTGCCTCGCTGCAACAGAACCCTTCACTTGAACCCGCACAGGTCCTGCACAGCCTGTTTCACACCTTGTCTGCAGGTGGGCATACCAAGTTGCTCGCCTGGCTCAGTCTGGCCGGTAACGAACTGGCACCCGAAGCCGCGCCAGGCGCCTTGCTGCAACACCACTTCAATGCGCTGATCCCCGTCATCGCCGGACGATTGCCACCGTCGCCAAAACGTGAGGAACATGCACGTCGTGTGGTATTTCTGATTGCGGCCGCAGCCATTGGCAGCGGTGTGGGTGGCAGCGTGTTGGCTACAGTCATCGGCCTGCCACAAGAGGAGATCGATCACTTTCCGGACTGGCTTGGTCAGCAGATCTATCATCTGGTGTCGAAGGAAGAATGACGATCGTCGGCAGGGGTGGGCGCCATGCGCCCGACCTTCACTCTGGTTTCGCGTGATACACGGCGTCCACCGCAGTATCGGGATCTGCGCCAAACGCTTCGGCAAAACCGCGCCGGCCTGTCGCCAGATCAGGATGTGTCCACTTGCCTGCCGTCAGGCCACCATCCACGACCAGCGCATGACCGGAAATGAACGACGCTTCGTCGCTGGCCAGAAAACATGCGGCATTGGCGATGTCTTCCGGCTCTCCGCTGCGCGGGATCGGCTGCCCTCGGGCGAGGAACGGCCGCACCAGCGCGGCATAGTCTTCATTGCCTTTGAGTGCCATTTGTCCGGCGAAGATGGGGGTGGCGATACCACCAGGACAGATTGTGTTGACACGAATGTTAAAATGCCCCAGCTCCAGCGCGACACTCTTGCTGAGGTTGATTACCGCAGCCTTGATGGCGCTGTAGACGTGCGGCCCCATGCCGCCCATCAGGCCCGCCACGCTGGCTGTGGAAATGATTACGCCGCTGCGCTGCGCTTTCATGATTGGCGCGGCATGTTTCATGCCCATCACCACACCCTTGAGCATGGCGTCGACGGTACGTGCATAGGGTTCGTCCATCCGGGTTGAACCGATCTCGCCGGTGACACCACCAAAGCCTGCATTGTTGAACAGACAGTCCAGGCGACCGAATCGATCCATGGCAACCTGGATCAGGTTGCGGACCGAACCTTCGTCGCAGACGTCGGTGCTCACAAAAACAGCATCGTCGCCGAGCTCCTGCTGCAATTGTTGTCCCTTGGCGTCCTGCATGTCGGCAATGACCACCTGGGCACCTTCGCGGATGAATTTATGCACGGTGGCTTTGCCCATTCCGCTGGCGCCACCGGTGATGATGGCGACCTTTCCTGCGAGTCGATTGTTCATGGCTGTAGTTTCTGGCTGTAGTTTCTGGCTGAGGTTTCTGGCTGAGGTTTCTGGATAGATGTTTTGTCAGACCGCAGCTGCTTGCGAAGATTGTCCAACCGGGTTTTTCTCGGCGATCTCCTGCTGGATCTGCTGCAGGCGCTGTTCAGTAAGACTGTAGTTCCAGAGCAGTGGCATGGAGATGAACATGAACACGGCCGGGATGATCGAGTACAGCACGGCGAGCCACAACAGGGCGCTTTCGGTGTTCGGATCCACGAGAGGGTTGCGCAGCGAATCGAAGCCCACCCAGGTGGCGGCCACACCGCCGATCAGAAGTCCCAATGCATAGGACAGTTTGCGGGTCATCGTCCAGACGCTCATGTAGGCGCCACCCTGACGTTTGCCCGTACGCGCAGCGTCAAGATCGATCACGTCAGCAGCCATGGCAAAAGGCAGGGCTGCAAGAGCACCGATTGCCGAACCCTTCAACATCATGACGACGATGAAAAAGATGAATTTGCCTGTAGGCACACCCACAAAGTAGCTGGCGATGCTCTCAATCCAGCTGTCTGGCAGGAAGGCCAGTACATGCTGGATCTCGAATGAGGTGAACCAGATGGCCGGCGCGACTGTGATCAACGGGATGAAACAGGACCACAGTGCGTACCAGAAAATCGCGGCCATCGTCGTTCGGTGTTTGCCGAAGCGACGGGAAAGCCAGAACCAGAATGGAATCGCGATGATCTGTGAAATGAAGTAGGGCGCGAGATAAAACCCGTAGAGATCGCCGGCCAGCAGTACATGCTTCACAAAGAAGAAACTCAGGCTGTTGGTCATCGCCGATCCGATGGTCGCAAACAGGAAGATGATGACCAGCGCGCGAAAGGGTTCGTTGCCCCACAGCGCCCACATACTGTCGCGCAGTGGAATGCGCCGTGTATCGGCCTCGGTGACCGGTGCCTCCGGCACGCTGAACAAGAGGTTGAAAACAAAAATCGGCATGATGATCGCGGTAAAAATCGTCAGCACGAACACGTTGTCGGTGGGCTTGGTGTAACCGAAAAAGACGAGGATGGCGGGTGTGAATGCCCCGAGCAGTGAACCGGACACGGCAAACGCTTCGCGCCAGCTCATGACGAGTGTTCGTTCGTGATAATCACGGGCCAGCTCCGCGCCCATGGCACTGTACGGCACGTCCTTGATGGTCGAACCGATGTACATCAGGACCAGTGCACCCAGCAGATACGGATAGCCTGTGTTGATGGTGAAGCCAAGGATATCGACTTCGGTGAACTCGATGGGCGGAATCCACAACAGCCAGACGCCAGCGACAAAAATCGGCGTGCCAATCAGGATGAATGGTTTGCGTCTGCCCCAGCGCGAGCGTGCGCGATCCGAAAGGAAACCGACGATCGGATCCGTCACGCCATCAAAGATACGTGACAGTGCGAGCATCAACATCACAAAACCCAGCGACAGGCCGAAACCGTTGGCGTCGGCATACACCGCAGGCAGATAGACTGCGAGAGGAAGTGCCATCATCGACAGCGGCATGGCCGGTGCGCCATAACTGGCCATGACCCAGCGTGACAGGCCGCCGGGTGCGACTTTCGACTTTGTTGATTCCAATGGCGTGCTCCCAGCCCATCTTTTTTCTCGGCCATCAGGTATACACGGCGGTACGCCCGCTGCCAAGGACCCCAATCGCTCTGGCTCGGCCTGGCAGACAGGCGTGGATCGCAACGGCCGATTCGCCTGATAGACTGGCGACCTTCCTGTCAGTGAGACGCCAACGAATGTCCAGCACCGCTGCGCTCAATGAATTTCGCCGAGACGTCCAGACCTGGCTGGCAGCCAACTGCCCGCCATCAATGCAAACGCCGATGCCAGCGGAGGAGTATCCGGGTGGAGGCAAACGCGCGGTCTGGCGGAATCCGGAATCAAAGCTCTGGCTGGACCGTATGGCAGAACGCGGGTTTGTCGTGCCAACGTGGCCAAAAGCCTGCGGTGGCGCCGGCCTGGACAAGGCGCAGAACCAGGTGCTGCAGGAAGAGCTGCGAAGGATCAATGCAAGGCCAGCCCACGTTGGCATGGGTATCAGCATGATCGGGCCGGCGCTGCTCGAATATGGCAACGAAGAACAGAAGCTGTTGCATCTGCCGAAGATCGCGCGTGGCGAGATCTGGTGGTGTCAGGGTTACAGTGAGCCTGGGTCGGGATCGGACCTCGCCAGCCTGCGGACCAGTGCGGTGAGCGATGGTGATGACTACCTGATCACAGGGCAGAAAATCTGGACGTCCGGTGCCGACAAGGCGGACTGGATGTTCTGTCTGGTGCGTACCGCGCCTGATGCACCCAAACATCAGGGCATCACGTTCATCCTGTTCGACATGAGCACACCCGGCGTCACGGTCAAACCCATCCTGCTGATCAGCGGACTGTCGCCGTTCTGCGAAACGTTCCTGGATGGCGTACGGGTGCCCAGGACCAACGTGGTCTCCAAGGTGAACGAAGGCTGGACTGTTGCCAAGCGGCTGTTGCAGTACGAGCGCACCAGCATCGGCGGGATCGGCAATCGCGGCCAGAATGCCGAGAGTCTGGAAGACCTCGTCAAGCGTTACCTGGGTGGCGAGATCCACGATGTGGCACTGCGCCAGGATTTGCGCAAGCATCGCATCAACGATCGCAGTTTTGCACTCACGCTCAGGCGTTCGCAGGAAGAGGCCACCGCTGGCATCGCGCCCGGCGCCGTGTCGTCGATGTTCAAGTACTACGGCACCGAGCAGAACAAGAACCGGTACGAGTTGATGCTGCGCGCCATGGGGACGCAGGGGGTTGGCTGGAGTGCGAACACGGTCGCGGCAGACGAACTCGAAACCACGCAAGGTTGGTTGCGATCAAAAGCGAACTCGATCGAAGGCGGGACCTCGGAAGTTCAGTTGAACATCATCGCCAAGCGTATTCTGGGGCTACCGGATTGACCGGGTCAGCACCGGGTGCCTTTGGTTTTCTGACCCTATTGGCGAAACAGGAGAATCGCATGCAGTTCAAGCGTGTTATAGGCGGAATCGGCATTGCTCTTGCCTCTTTGACCATGAGTGTCCAGGCGGACTACCTGGCGTATGCGGTGGGTGCCAAGAGCAAGGTACCGTTACCTGCCAATATCGACCCGATCGAGACCAGGTATCTGCTGAACCTGGAGTGGGGTGGGTACAACGGCGCCAAGTCGCGTCTGGGAGTACTCGGTGTCGACAACAACAGCTCATCGTCCAGCTATACCTCCACCGGCGCTGACGGTTCGAGTTACAGCTGGTCCTATGAAAATGCCAATACGGTACCGGTGAACGGGATCGAGGCGATTGTGGTCGACGTGCTGAATCGCTCAGGTCGCTTCCGGCTGGTTGAACGCAATGTGCTCGGCTCTGTGCTCAAGGAACAGGACCTGGTCAGTTCAGGGCGTATTGCGCAACCGTCAGGTGCCAAGACCGGCAATGTGCTGGGCGCCCAGTATCTCGTGCAGGTGGTGGTGACCGACTACGAAGCCAAGACCAAGGGTTCTGGTGGTGGACTGGGCGCGCTGGTGGCGTCCAGAGTCCCCGTATTGGGCGGGGTTGGTTTCGAGAAGGGTGAAGGTCGTGTTGGCATGAACTTCCGTCTCATCAACGCCGAAACCAGCGAGATCATCTACACCAAGCAGGTGGAGTCGGTCATCAAGGAAAGTGGGCTCACCTTTGGTGGCGCGGGTTTCAGCAGCGCCGGAGCGCTCGGTGGGTTCCTGGGCAATTTTTCGAAGACGCCAATCGGCCAGGCAGTGATCGCCGGCATCAACAAGGGCGTCTACGAACTGGTGAAACAGATCGGTGCGGCGCCAGCGAGTGGCAGTGTCATCAAGACCGAAGGCAATCGGGTCTGGTCGAATGTCGGTTCGGACGTGGTGAAGGTTGGCGAAATGCTGAAGATCAACCGTCGTGGCGAAGAACTGATTGATCCGGATACCGGAATCAGCCTGGGCTCCAGCGAAACCGAAATTGGTCAGCTGCGTGTGTCGGAGGTGTCGGACAAGTTCAATATCGCGGATCGCGTTTCCGGTGGCAGCCCCATCAATCGAGGCGACAAGGTGATCTCGACGGCCGCGGCGCCCGGCATCGAGTTTGCCTCGAGCTGGGATAATCCCGGTCGGAGTTTCTAGCCCGGAATATTCACGAAGGTTCGTCGCGAGGGTGACGAGATGCGCGAAAAGACAGTGTGGCGCGGACTGGAAGGAGCACGCCCGGTCTTTGCGCTGCTATCGGCGACCGCCGCAGGTAATTCATGAAAAATGCAGGCCAGGAGTCCGACAGGCTCCTGGCCTCCGTTCGAACACGCCGCTTGCATGCAGTGAGGTGGATTGAGTAACGTCAATCCACCTTGAGGGAGGGACAACCATGCGGCAATTTCGCTTCACACTCATTCTGCTTATGTCATGCATGCCGCTCATGAGCGCTCGTGCGCATGACGCGATGAATCTCGATCAACTGACCAAGGCATTTGGCTGGGATTTCAGCACAGCCCAGATCAAGACCCATAAAGTGACAGACACCCTGCACGTACTCTTTGGCGTGGGTGGCAATATCGCCGTCAGTACCGGCGCCAACGGTGTGCTGGTGGTTGACGACCAGTTTCCGCAGATGATGCCCAGGATTCAGGCCGCCATTGGTGAGCTTGGCGGCAAGGGTGTCAACTTCGCGATCAATACCCACTGGCACTTCGATCATGCCGAAGGCAACCTTGCACTTGGGCCCCAGGGCACGTGGCTGGTCAGCCAGAGCAATTCGCGAAAGATGATGTTGAACGATCACATCATCAACCTGGTCGCGATGCAGTACGCGCAGCAGGCGTATCCCGCCGAGGCGCTACCCCACATCACCTACGATGATCGGATGCAGTTCCACTTCAATGGTCAGCAGATCGATCTTCTCCACGCCGGCCCCGCGCACACTACCGGCGATACCGCCGTCATCTTCCGCAAGGATAATGCCGTGCATCTGGGGGATGTCTTCAACAACTCCGGCTATCCGTTTATCGATGCCGACAATGGTGGTGATCTGACCGGCGTGATCACGTTCTGCAAGGCCGTGCTGGCGCAGATCGATCCACAGACTGTGGTGATTCCTGGTCACGGTGAGGTGACCACCCAGGAAAAACTGGTGGCTTACGTGGCGATGCTGGAGACCGTTCGGGGTCGCATTCTGAAGCTGGTTGAAAAGGGCAAGACGCTGGAAGAGGTGGTTGCGGCCAAGCCGACGGCAGACTTTGATTCCATTCATGGCGATCCCGCTGGTTTCATCAACCGCTCGTACCTGAGCCTGACACGTGAATTGGGTGGCGCATGATTCGCATCACCTTCCTGCTCAGGAAAAAAAAGGACCTCGGCCACGAGGAGTTCTACCGCTACTGGCGGGAAGAGCATGGGCCGCTGGTGGCAAGTTGTGCCCGAAAGCTCAACATGCTTCGTTATGTGCAGGTGCATACAATGCATGACGAGCCGGCCAACGCCGCAATGGGCGAAGCACGTGGTGGCATGGAGCCGGTCTATGACGGCGTCGCTGAAGTCTGGTTCGAAAATCGCGAGGCGCTGGTTGCGGCGACGAGTACGGCGGCCGGTCGTGCAGCAGGTGCTGCGCTGGTGGTCGATGAGTCGAAGTTCATCGACCTGTCACAATCACCACTGTGGCTCGCGCATGAGTTTCCGCAGGTCAATGCAACGCCTGAGAACATTGTTGCGACACCGCGCAGCGGTTTTGTGAAGCTTTACTTCCCGCTGCGCGCTCGCGCAGAACTGGGCGAAGCGGCCATGCAGCGTTACTGGTACTCAAACCATGGACCGCTCATTCGCCGGCAGGCAGCAGGTTCAGGCATTGCCCGTTACATCCAGGTACATCGTGTCGACGACCCGATCGAAGCGGATCTGCGCAGCGCACGTGGAACGCAGGTAGAGGCTTACGCCGGTCACGCGGAACTCTGGTTTGATCGTGGGGTGACCAGTGTGGTCACACCGGAGCGTCGGCTCGCCAATCAGCGCGCGATAGAGGATGAATCGAAGTTCATCGACTTCAGGCGATCAACGATGTGGCTCGCCAAGGAACATGTGTTTGTGGATCACCGGTAGGTGACCTCTTTCGCGATTCTGCAGATTGCAGGAGCGGTCTCTGACTACGAATCCTTGAAGTTCGCGATCAGGAGATCACTCCCACACTCCACTCCTGGTTTTTACCTGTTCGCGATCAGGAGATCGCTCCTGCGGGATCAGATTTCGTTGAAGCGTCTGCGTGCGTAGATGGTCATGGCCAGGAACAGTGCAGCCACCGCAAGACCGATGCCGAAGTTCGCTGAGAGCAGCAGCTCCAGCTGGCCTGTGAATCCGGAGTTTCCCGAATACAGCGTTTTTGGCGTGATGTGCGAGGTGACAAAACCCAGCAGATACGTCGAGTCGAAGAGCAACCATTCGAGCCACATCACCACGAGGGGCGAGAGCAGCGCGATCAGCGTCGGCGATCGGGGTACCAGCGCTCCGACCAGCATCAACCAGGCGTAGATGGGCGCGACCCAGAGTCCGAGCGTCAGGAAGCCCGTGATGACTCCGAAAAAGCCGCTCCATACCTGGGCATTGCCCCAGACCTCTCCGAGTTCCAGTTCGTCCGAGTAGACGCTTGCCACACCAGCCAGCAACAATCTTGCAAACACGACTGCCGCGACGGTGGCGAGTGGCGCGATCCAGCTGACGAAGAAAAACTTGGCCAACACGGTTTCTGTATCGTCGACCGGCATCGACTTCCAGAACAGAATCGAGCGGTCCTTGCGTTCATCGTAGGTGACGCTGATGGCCGCAGACAGTGACACCAGGATCAAGACCAGGAAAAAGGGATGGTTAAGTTCGTCGAGTATTCGCGGCAGTTTGCCAACATCGGCGTCGGCCAGTTCACTCAGGGTCGACGCGGTATTGTATTGCGCGACGTGCGTCGCACGCGGTTCTGAATATTGCCCCTCATGCGCGGCAACCCTATAGGACCCGGCAGCCGGTCGCCTGTCGAACTGCTGGAAGGTGGAAGGACTGGTGTCCCGCTCATTCTCCAGTTCGATCTGCACCTTCACTTTCTCACCGAGCATGACACCCAGCAGTACGGCGATCACGATCAGCGCGAGAATGATTGCTGGCGGAAACAGGAACGTGTTCCGATGTTCCTGCCACTCGCGGTTCACAAGCGTTATGAGGTTATGCATGAGGGGCCTCCATGATGGCTACAAACAGTTCAACAAGATCTGGAACGCTGACAGCGCCGACACCTGCCAGCACCTCGCGGGGAATATCCCTGTAGATGCACTCAACCCCGGCAAGGGTTTGACGTCGACCGAAAAATCCTTCCGGCGGAGTAGTCCCGGAGGTGAGGGTAAGCTTGGTGTACTGCTGGCGAATGTCGTCGATCGAGGCGGCCAGGCGTGACTTGCCACGCGCAATGAAAACCACGTCGGTGAGTACGTGTTCGATCTCCCGCACTTCGTGGGTGGTGATCAGAATGCTGCGCTCACCTTCAAAGTAGTCGTTCAGCAGGGTGTCGTAGAACTGCTCACGAAACAGTACATCGAGGCCGAGGGTGGGTTCGTCGAGCACCAGGAGCTTTGCATTGATTGCCATGATCAACGCCAGATGCAGCTGAACCTGCATGCCCTTGGACAGCACCCGAACCGGGCGACTGGCGATGATGTCTGTTCTGGCCAGCATCGCCTCGGCGCGCGCACGATCAAATCGGGTGTGCACCCCGGCGACGTAGTCCACGAGATCACTGACGCGCATCCAGCGTGGCAGGATGCCGGTATCGGGAATGTAGGCGACATCTTCCATGAGACGGGCGCGATTGGCCCACGGGGAGAGTCCGTTGATGACCAGTTCTCCGCTGTCGAGCGTGGTGAGGCCAAGAATGGCCTTCAATGCAGTCGTCTTGCCGGAGCCGTTTGACCCGATGAGGCCAACGATCCGGCCGGGTGGCACCTGCAGATCAAAACCATCCAGAGCAGCATTGGCGCCGTATCGTTTGACCAGTTGTCGGGCATCAATAACGTTCATGCGTCTTCACTCTTCATCAGGGCCAGCAGGGAATGTGGGTCGATTCCGAGGGCGTCCATCCGCTGGCGAATTCGTGGCCACTCGATCGTGAGAAAGGTTTCACGTTCACTGGTACGGGCCTTGGCGCTGGCACCCGTGGTCACAAACAGGCCAAGGCCACGCCGTTTTTCCAGCAGACCCTCGTCGACCAGCAACTGGTAGGCACGCGTGACCGTCAACGGGTTGATTCGCTCGCTGGTGGCGACCTGTCGGACTGAAGGCACAGCCTCGCCTTCCGTCAGCGTGCCGGCGAGAATCCGGTTCAGAACGGTTGTGCGTAGCTGCAAGTAGATCGGTTCATTGTCATGCCACTCATGCATCTTGGTGTCATGGATTACTAGTGTATTGGTAATGTAGCACACTAAATTCATACAGCAAGACCCCTGCTGAAACTTTTTTCGGCTGACAGAAAGGCTCAGATCTCGTGGATTCGAGGCAAAACCTGACCGATGAACTGAGCATTCCAGAGTTCGAGATGCAGCCTGTCTACACCGATGGACCTGAGTTCCTGGATGTGTTCAAAAGTGATCGCCGGGCTGCCGATCAGACGGGTACAGTAACCTTCGTTGGCATCCAGATGGGTGAGTGGATCACCGCCGCCAGCCCACCTGCCAGTGGCACCATTGACCTGCTCTTCACGTCGTGGTTTGAGCATCGGGTCGATGCGTGCCAGTCGGGCATCAATCTCTGCCCAGGCTTGCGTGTCGGTGTCTGCGCACAGTGGTACGGCGTGCACGGCAAAGTGCAATTGCCGGCCGCGGCTCAGTGCCTCTGCCTGCGCCTTGCTGATCAACTGCAACCGCTTTTCCAGTCGCCCACCATTGAGAAACATCCTGTCCGCGTGCTGTCCTGCCATGTGCAGTGCGACCGTGCTCTGACGGCCCCCTTGGCAGATCGTTAGATCGGAGGCAGGAGGTGGTTCGAGCTGCATACGCCTGAGCTGATGATGAGGAGCTGTAATGAGGAGCCGATGAGGAGCGCCAGGACGGGGATAAACTCGGCGGAGCGCGTGAAGTGTCCATCATGGGCAAGTGCATCGACCCCGGCCAGCGCTGCGCCACCAGCAGATGCGATATGCCGAAATCTTCGATGTTTGTTGCATGTTCGCCCACCAGTTGTCGACCCTGGTATCGATCCACGAGTTGTGGTCCCGGAAAGATGGTAGTCCCGGCAAGACGGTGGATGCCTGACCCGGACGATTCATGAATGTTCCGGGCGCAGTGCAGGTGAGCATGGGGCAATCGTGCCACAATTCGAAGCCTGTACGTTCACCAGGAATCAGAGCTTTCGATGTCTATCGATCCGCGTCAGCAGGAAGTGTTGCAGAAGGATGCCGGCTTTCTGGATCACTTCGGCATGCAGTTCATTCGAGCGGAGGCGGGTGTCTGCGAGATGGAAGCTACCGTGAAGCCTGAACTGATCAATGCCTCAGGTCTTGCGCATGGAGGATTGCTCTTTGCGCTGGCGGACACGGCGTGTGCCTACGCCGTCGGGTCGCTGGGCACCCGCGGTGCGACCATCAACGCCAACCTGAACTATGTGCGTGCTGCGTCTGCCGGACAGCGCATTGTCGGCCGGGCGGAGGTCGTCAACCGGTCGCGCCGAATGGTCAGTCTGCGGGCGGAAGTGGTCACTGGTGATGCCGATTCCCGGCTGCTCGCCCACGGTACGTTTGCGTTCATGTTGCTGGATC
>Ga0209702_10004115_pt1 | contig 21714 bp, 20 predicted proteins | sample FRY01_FD_187210 | JGI IMG/M metagenome (GOLD analysis project Ga0209702, IMG submission 187210) | Freshwater microbial communities from Lake Fryxell liftoff mats and glacier meltwater in Antarctica - FRY-01 (SPAdes) (version 2) | ecosystem: Environmental > Aquatic > Freshwater > Ice > Glacier... | reverse complement strand
CCTCGTACATCGCTTATCCAAACAGGACAAAATTGTTGCAACAATTCAATGGTACCCCTATCATTTTCCTCTTTATTAGCTATAATTAAGTCTGGCTTCAAAGCCATGATGTCTTCAACTTTTGCGTTTTTTGTGCCTCCAACCCTCTTTTTGCTTTTGAACCACTCTTTTGGGAAAATGCAAAATTTCGTAATGCCCACCACTTCCTCTTCTAGGCCAAAGGCATGTAGGAGCTCTGTCTGTGACGGCACTAAAGAAACAATACGTGTGGGAGGAAAATTCCGAAGCACAACTTCCCTCCCTAATTGATCCACAAAGGTTTTATTAGACATATTGTCTAAGACAATGCTTTGATGATGTCGTGGTTGGTGATGATTTGAATAGTTTCTGGGTCAATTTGAACCAACACTGCTCCCCTCTTTTTATCCATCAAGCCGGCCAATTTAGACACGGGTAAGTCTTTATCAACCAAGGCAAAAGGTTCTTGCATCACCTCACTCACCTTTTTGGAACGGAGATTAGGTTCATCTACCAGTCTGCTCAAAAGCACGTGATCTGTGATAGAGCCCACAAATTTATCGCCCAGTTTAACGGGCATTTGGCTGATGTTGAAATGCATCATTTTGTGCATGGCTTCACCTATGGTTTGTTCTGCTTCCACCATCACCATAGGTAGATGCAAGCGATTGCTGATACAATCAATGGCACGTTTTACTTCAGGAACAATAAAGCCCCGTTCGCGCATCCAATCATCATTAAACATTTTAGCCAAATAGCGCGTGCCATGATCATGAAATATAACCACTACAACATCCCCAGACTTTAAGCGATCTTTCATCTGTACGAGTCCGGCAATGGCAGAACCTGCAGAATTTCCTGAAAAAATCCCTTCTTCCCGGGCAATTCTGCGGGTATAGATGGCTGCGTCTTTATCGGTCACTTTTTCGAAGTGGTCAATGAGGCTGAAATCAACGTTCTGGGGTAAAAAGTCTTCTCCTATACCCTCTGTGATGTAAGGATAAATTTCATTTTTGTCAAAAATGCCTGTCTCTTTGTATTTCTTAAATACTGATCCATAGGTATCAATGCCCCAAACCTGAATATTCGGATTTTTCTCCTTCAAATATCGCGATACACCCGAAATAGTACCGCCTGTACCAACACCCACCACCAGATGTGTTATTTTGCCTTCGGTTTGTTCCCAAATTTCAGGCCCAGTGCTTTCGTAATGAGCTTGGCGATTAGAAAGATTGTCGTACTGATTAGCTTTCCAAGAATTAGGGGTTTCTTTCTCTAAACGCGATGAAACAGAATAGTAAGAACGGGGATCTTCTGGGTCTACATTGGTAGGACAAACAATTACTTCCGCTCCCAAAGCACGCAATGCGTCTACTTTTTCTTTGGACTGCTTGTCTGTAGTGGTGAAAATACACTTATATCCTTTTACGATGGCAGTCATGGCTAGTCCCATGCCCGTGTTACCAGACGTGCCTTCGATGATGGTGAAACCCGGCTTAAGTATACCAGCCTTTTCAGCATCTTCAACCATTTTTAACGCCATTCGGTCTTTGGTGGAATGACCTGGATTAAAAGTCTCTACCTTTGCTAAAATAGTTGCCGGCGTTGATCCCACAACTTTATTTAATTGTACCATAGGGGTGTTGCCAATGGTTTCGAGGATGTTTTTATACCACATAATACCACAAAAATAGTCTAGACGTTTGAATTCTATGTTGTCATTCATGAAATTTGACAGAAATCATGCAAATTAGTGCCACCATCATTTGTTTCAACGAGGCTGAAAAAATAGCTCGTTGTATCGATTCCCTCCTTATAGTTGCGGATGAAATCATTATTTTAGATTCTGGCAGTACAGATGAAACGCTTTCTATTGCCAAGAGTTTTGGTGCCAAATGTACCTATCACGCCTTTGATGGGCACATAGAGCAAAAGAACCGTGCAACAGCTTTAGCTTCCTACGATTGGATTTTATCGATCGATGCAGATGAGTGCCTATCTCCACTCTTGCAACAGAGCGTCTTAAATGCGAAAAAAGCAGTTTCACCTCCCGACGCCTTCAGTACAAACCGCTTAAATAATTTTTGCGGACAATGGATCAAGCATGGAGGATGGTATCCGGATAAAAAAATCCGGTTATTCAAAAAGCACAAAGGCCGTTGGGGAGGGCTAAATCCGCACGATAAAATTATTTTGTTGCCAGGAAGTGTGGTACAACATTTAAACGGCGACCTTTTGCATTATACTTACGACAAAGAAGGCGATTTCGAAATTCAAAATGCTAAATTCGCCAAGTCAGCTGCGCATGCAATGCACCAACAAACAAAAATCTCTACTATTTTCACCCCCTTCTACAAAGCCGCTTTTCGTTGGTTCAAAGGCTATTTGCTGCAATTAGGGTTTTTAGACGGCAGAGCAGGTTGGCTTATCGCGGTTGGGAATGCCCGCTACACCTTTCACAAATACCAAATGCTCTTTCAACTCAATCGTACAAAAAATGTTCGTTAGTGGTTTCACCATCATCCGCAATGCAATTAAGTTCGACTACCCAGCTGTGGAAGCCATTCGTTCGATTTTACCCTTATGCGATGAAGTAGTAGTTTTGGTCGGTCAATCTGATGACGATACGATGGCACTCATTCAAAACATTCAAGACTCGAAAATCAGGATAGAAAGATCTGTTTGGGATGACAAGCTTAGGGAAGGTGGCCGCGTTTTAGCGGCTGAAACCGATAAAGCCTTCCAACTCATCCGACCTGAAGCCGACTGGGCCTTCTATATCCAAGCCGATGAAGTGTTGCACGAGAAATACGTTGATACGGTAAAAAATGCCATGGCCTTTTATCAGGATAAGACTGAAATAGACGGTCTTTTATTTGACTACACTCACTTTTATGGTTCTTATGACTACGTGGGTGCGAGCCGACGATGGTACCGCAAGGAAATTCGAGTCATTAGGAACGATAAGCGAATAAAGTCTTATCGCGATGCCCAAGGCTTTCGAAAGGACGGTGAAAAACTTGCGGTTGCTGCGGTTCCAGCTTCAATCTATCATTATGGCTGGGTGAAACACCCGGAATTACAGCAAGCCAAACAGCAATCATTTCACAAAATGTGGCACGACGACCTCTGGATGGAAAAAGAAATCGCAAAGGTAAAGGACTTTGACTACAGCCAAATCGACATTCTGAAGCATTTTCGCGGCACTCATCCCTCTGTGATGCAAAAACGGATCAATGATCAAAATTGGGCGTTCAGTTTTGATCCCACCCAAGCACGATGGACACTAAAAAGTCGTTTCATGTATTGGCTGGAGCAGCAAACTGGATTGCGGCTATTTGAATACAAAAACTACAAATGCGTGTACTAGCTTTTTTCGTCTTTTGGCTGGCTGCCTCAACCCTACAGGCACAAGAAATCAAACAACAACCCTTACCTCTTCATTGCTCAGCAACCCGATCGGGTATAATTACGCACGTAATGCTGCACTACATCAGCAATGCCTTGCTAAAGCCAGAAGCACCCTACGAACTGGCTGCCATCATCGATATATTTGTTAAATACAAACTTTCTGCGCATTACCTCATAGATCGAGACGGTAACATCTATCAATTAGTCCCTCACAACAGAGTGGCTTTTCACGCAGGAAAAGGTCGTTTAGTCCATGCTCCACATCACGAAAATGCCTTAAACAGTCGGTCTATTGGTATAGAAATGATGGCCATCGGCACTGCCTCAGAAATGGTATTATTAGGAGTAAAGAAGTACGAGTGGATCAACGAGGCAGACAAAGGTTTTACCGAAGCACAATACGAAGCTTTGAAACAACTACTTGATAAGATTGAAAAGGAATTGCCTGATTTTCAAAAAAGTTTAAAAACTGTAGTTGGTCACGATGCCTATGCTCCTACTCGTCGTGGTGATCCTGGCCAGTTATTCGAATGGGAAAAATTACAGCTACCGGCCCATTAATATCCCTTTCAAGCCCAACATTAAGTAACTTGCGAACGCATGAAAAAGCTAATTACCTTAATCGTTATTGCGCTCCTTCCTTTGCTTTCAATTGCGCAGGAAAAGCAGCTCGTTTATAAATTCAACATCAAACAAGAAATTGGTCCGCCTGCGTGGCGCAATACCCAATTAGCAGTTGAAGAGGCCGAGGCGATGGGTGCCGACTATATCCTCATCCACATGAACACCTACGGCGGATTGGTGGACATGGCCGATAGCATTCGTACCAAGCTCCTAAACGCCAAACCCATTGTACTCGTTTTTATCGATAACAACGCAGCCTCCGCTGGTGCCTTAATTTCTATAGCTTGTGACAGCATTTACATGCGCAGAAGTGCTAGCATTGGCGCAGCAACGGTTGTTAATCAAACCGGCGAAGTTGTCCCCGATAAGTACCAATCTTACATGCGTTCTACGATGCGCGCCACCGCTCAAAGTACTGGGCGCGACCCAAAAATCGCTGAAGCCATGGTCGATCCATCGGTCTTTATCCCTGGGGTTATTGATTCTGGCAAGGTACTGACCTTTACTAGTACCGAAGCCATGCAAAACGGCTATTGCAATGGTGAAGCTGAAAGTATTGAGGAGGTTTTGGCATTAGCAGGTGTTGAGGCTTACACTTTGGTGGAGCAAAAGCTTACTGCAACTGACCGTGCGATTAACTGGCTCATCAATCCGGCAATCAGCGGTGTTCTAATTTTGATCATAATTGGCGGCATTTACTTTGAGCTTCAAAGTCCGGGCGTGGGCTTTCCGCTCGCAGCCTCCATCCTCGCAGCTACCCTTTATTTTGCACCCCTTTATTTGGAAGGATTGGCCGCGAACTGGGAAATTCTCTTGTTTTTGGCAGGCCTAATTTTGCTGGCGGTCGAAATTTTTGTCATCCCAGGATTTGGCGTGGCTGGCATTGCGGGTATTTCTCTTTTGCTGTTCTCGCTGGTGAGTGCGTTGCTTGAAAACGATGGATTTGACTTTGAAATCGCCAATCCAGCCGGCACCAGCGTGGTTGAAGCGTTGGCAGTTGTTTTGATTCCTTTTGCCACCGTCCTCACAATAGCTTTGCTCTTTGGAGAGAAAATTTTACAACAAGGACCCCTGCGCAAGCTCATTCTCAATAGCACCCAAAGCACTGACGAGGGCTATGTAATTGCTCAAAGGCATCCGGAGTTCGTAGGGACAACTGCCATGACTCTTACCCCTTTACGCCCTAGCGGTAAAATTGAAATCAACGGCATGTCCTACGAGGCAAAAGCTACTTTTGGATGGATTGACCAAGGCCAAAAGGTGGAAGTAACTGGACAAGAGCGCTTTGTATTAATTGTGGAGCCATTTCAAGAAGAAAACGTAAAAAGTACTGAGGCCTAATTACTTAGAATAAACCTCTTAGTTTTTATAGAAAATTTCGGCAAGCCCGTTCCTTATCCCTATCTTTGTATCCCGTACACAAGGTTCAAGCATGTCAGCAAAATACATCTTTGTTACGGGTGGCGTAACGTCGTCGTTAGGTAAAGGAATCATCTCAGCTTCCCTCGCTAAACTTCTCCAAGCCCGTGGCTATTCGGTTACCATTCAAAAGTTCGATCCGTATATTAACGTTGATCCGGGCACGCTCAACCCCTATGAACACGGAGAGTGCTTCGTTACTGACGATGGTGCAGAAACCGACCTCGACTTGGGTCACTATGAGCGCTTTCTAAATGTCCCGACTTCACAAGCCAACAACGTAACTACTGGTCGAATTTATCAGACCGTGATTGAAAAAGAGCGTAAAGGTGATTATTTGGGTAAAACAGTCCAGGTGATCCCTCACATTACCGACGAAATCAAACGGCGGATGCAGATTTTGGGTAAAAGCGGTAAGTACCACATCATTATCACTGAAATAGGTGGAACCGTAGGTGATATTGAGTCTCTCCCCTACATTGAAAGTCTGCGTCAATTACGTTTGGAGCTTGGCGAAAATAACTGTTTGGTTATTCATCTCACCCTGATACCCTATTTAAGTGCCGCTGGTGAGCTAAAAACAAAACCAACTCAGCACTCTGTCAAAATGTTGCTAGAGTTAGGTGTGCAACCGGATATCCTAGTATGTCGCACCGAGCATTCTTTGAACAAAGAAATTCGCAAAAAAGTGGGTCTATTCTGCAATGTACGTCCTGAAGCTGTAATCGAAGCTAAAGATGCTAGTACCATTTATGAGGTGCCCCTTTTGATGCAAAAAGAAGGCCTCGATAAAATTACCTTGCGCAAACTCGGACTTCCCGCTGAAGGTGAAGCTGAAATGGAAGAATGGAAGGCGTTTTTGAATCACATGAAAAAGCCGCAAACTGAAGTCTCCATTGGCTTGGTTGGTAAATATGTGGAGCTCAAAGACAGTTATAAGTCCATTCACGAAGCCCTTCTACATGCCGGTGCAGCCAATCTGTGCAAAATAAATCTCAAATGGATTCATTCCGAAGTCTTTACGCCAGACAACGCTAAAGAACATTTGGCCGACCTCGACGGCGTGTTGGTTGCCCCTGGCTTTGGCCAACGTGGTTGGCAAGGTAAAATTGAAGCTATTAAATATGTTCGCGAAAACAACATTCCGTTTTTTGGTATTTGTTTAGGCATGCAATGCGCAGTGATCGAATTTGGTCGCAATGTTCTGGGTTTAAAAGGAGCTAATTCCAGTGAAATGGATCCGGCTACGCCACACCCTGTAATTGACCTGATGTTGGAGCAGAAGCAAGTAACTGAAAAAGGTGGCACCATGCGCCTAGGTTCTTATCCTTGTAAGCTCAAAAAAGGCAGCAAGGCTTATGCAGCTTATGGCGAGCAAAGTCAGGTGAAAGAACGCCATCGCCACCGCTACGAATTCAACAATGCCTATGCAGAACTGTATCAGCAAAGCGATATGATTTTCAGTGGTTTGTATCCTAGTAAAAACTTGGTAGAAATGATCGAACTTAAAAACCATCCTTGGTTTGTGGCTTCACAATTCCACCCAGAATATAAAAGTACCGTAGTAAATCCCCATCCCCTATTTATTGGCTTCATCAAAGCAGCCATGAACACCATTCCTTATACCCTTGTAAAACAATCTAAGAGTATTGCTAAAAAAACAAGCGATAAAGTAGGTATTTGATTAGTTTTGCAGCCTTAAATTGAAATAAATGGATCGTAATTCCATCGTTGGACTTTTCTTAATCGGCATCATTCTATTGGTGTTTAATATTTTCTTTTTACCAGATCCTCCGGTCAAAGACAGTGCTCCCACGAGCCCGCAAATTGAATTAAGCATTGATTCAACGCCAACCGTTGAGTCCGCGCCCTTAATCGGGGATAGCTTGTCAGAAGCTGCTACAGTTGCTAATTTTGGCGTATTTGCGCCATTTGCAAGTGGCAATCAAGAGCAAATCACTTTGGAAAACAACTTGCTTATCCTTCGTTTAAATACCAAAGGGGGCGCTGTAGATGAAGTGGAATTGAAAGAATTCACTAATTATTCTAGAGAGCCTTTGCTCCTTTTCGAACAGGGGCAATCACGTTATTCTTACAGCTATTCGGCTGGCGGGCGAACGGTTGAAACGGCTGACTTATATTTCAGCGTGGTGAACAAAACCGATAGCTCGCTGAGTTTTCGTTTGACACTCGACGATAAAAGCTACATCCAACACAATTACACACTTCGATCAAACAGCTATTTGGTTGGCCATGAAGTGAGTTTAGTTGGCATGGAACAAATTTTAGCCTCTAACATAAGCTATACCAAGTTGAATTGGTCTATGAATACCCCTTCACAGGAGAAGGACATTGAAGACCAGCGAAAGGTGCTTGATATTTATTACAAATACCTAAACGACAGTCCCGATTACCTCACCATTACCACAGATGACTCAAAAGACCTCAAAAATCTAGTTAAATGGGTATCGTTCAAGCAAAAGTTCTTCGTCGCGAGTCTCATCGCACGTGAATCTTTTGAAGAAGGCAGCATCAGTGGCGGCCCGCTTACCTCCGAAACACAAGTGGCGGAATATGCTGCTGATTTGGTGCTCCCGATCAAACATACGGCTACGGAAACCTACGGCATGGACTTTTATTTTGGTCCAAACCATTTCCAAACCCTTAAAGCTTTTGAGTTAGGATTAGAAAAGCAAGTTCCGTTGGGCTGGGGCATTTTTGGCTGGGTGAATCGGTTATTCGTTATAACTACTTTCAATTGGCTTGATTCGTTTGGCTTAAACTATGGTTTGATCATATTTATATTGACCCTCATATTTAAGGTTTTACTTTTCCCCTTGACGTACAAATCTTATTTGTCGGCAGCCAAAATGAAGGTACTCAAGCCTGAAATTGATGAACTCAAGGCCAAGTACGAAAAGGAACCACAAAAAATACAGGCAGAACAAATGAAGCTCTTTCAAAAAGCGGGTGTAAATCCATTGGGAGGATGTTTTCCGCTTTTGGTGCAGTTTCCAATCCTTATTGCCCTGTTTAACTTCTTTCCTGCCTCCATCGAGCTGCGGCAGCAACCTTTCTTGTGGGCGGATGACTTGTCAAGTTACGACTCCATTTTAGACTTGCCATTCACCATTCCTTTTTATGGTGCGCACGTAAGCTTGTTTACTTTATTGATGACGGTTTCCACCATTATTTACACCCGCATGAACAACCAAATGACCGGTGCAACAGGTCAAATGAAGTACATCGGTTACATCATGCCCTTGGTATTTTTACCTGTTTTAAACAGCTATTCGTCTGCATTGAGCTATTATTACTTCTTAGCCAACATGATTACCTTTACGCAGCAATGGGCGGTGCGTCGTTTTGTAATTGACGAAGATGCCATTCACCGCAAAATCCAAGAAAACAAGAAAAAGCCCGTAAAACGCTCGAAATTTCAAGAAAGACTGGAATCGATCAGCAAAGCAGCTCAACAGCAACAACAAACCAAGGCTATTGGCAAGAAAAAATAAGATCAAACCGCCTTCTGAAGATTTTTTATCCATTCAGTCATTGCAATTACGTGTTCAGTGGTAATTCTTATTTGCCTTTTATTTTGCTGGCTATTATCGTAAAAAAGGGCCATGTAAAAGTAAGGTTGTATTTTAGGGCTTTAGAGGGTGAATGGATGGTGCAACCTACTGTATGGTCCTGCGACACCCACAAAGTTTGCTTAAAGGGTGGTATATGGATTCCTGTTCGGAACATTATAAGAGTAGCGCTGTACTAAATATCTGGTTTTGGTTTACTCTTTTGTTGATCAATTTCCCGCAACTTGGCCACTCCCAAAAATTACTTCTCAAAGAAACCAGTATAGCGTTTGTATCTGAAGCGCCCTTGGAACTCATCAAGGCTAACAACAAGTCGGTTACCGGCGTAATTGACTTAGAAAAGCAGCAATTGCTTATTTACGTGAAAAATGACGGCTTCAAGGGCTTCAACAGTCCTTTGCAACAAGAACACTTCTTTGAGAATTATTTAGAAATTCACAAATACTCCAAAACAACTTTTAGCGCAAAACTCATAGATGGTTTTGATCCAGAAAAAAACGGACTGTATCAGGTGCGTGCTAAAGGGATGCTCGACATTCATGGTCAGAAAAAGGAACGCATCCTAAAAGTTCAAATTGAAGTGAAAGACGGCGTAATCACCTTTCAAAGCAACTTTAGCATACTGCTCGAGGATCATGACATTGCGATTCCGCGGATTGTTTATCAAAAAATTGCAGAAGAAATTCAAGTTAAAGTTACAGGAGTGTTAGAGCCGTGATGCGAAAGGCTTTTACTGCACTTATACTCCTGTTTTTAATCGTCTCCATGCAACTCAGCATGGCCCAACAAATACCCACGCGCCTGTTTGCCCCTGCGGATGCATCTGTTGAAATGCGCGGCGGCATACTTTTTAAGACCTGCGAAAGCTATCTTTTTCACGCCCAAGACAATGTGGTTAGACGCTTTGATGGGAACAATTGGGATGTATATGCCCAGCTACCCGATTCAGAAGAAATTACAGCCTTAGGCACGCACAATAAAAAAATGTGGCTCGGTACTGCATCCGGCCGGCTTTGGAACCAACAGGACGACGGCTTTACACTATTCGAACCAGAGGAAGGCCAGATAAAGGCAGGTATCAGTAAGATTTTGAGTGTAAATGGCCAATTATGGGTAGCCAGTTTGGGGGATGGATTATATTGCTGGACTAAAAACCGTCTTTTTCGTTTTGATAAATCAGACGGCATGCCTGACATAAGCATTTCTGATCTTCATTATTACCTTGGCAAGATCTGGGTTGGAACAGACCAAGGTTTGGTTAGCATCAGCTTTAAGGACGAAAAAAAGTCCATCCGACAGCATCCCACGAAAGACTTGCTCATTGGTTCGTTGGGTTCAGACAGTTCCAATTTGTGGGTGGCTTTTCAATCCGGAGGAATTAGTAAGCTAGAGAATACGGCGATTATAAGGCTTGGAGCTGGATTGGGCTTGGTGAAAATTGTAATTAAACATGGCAAGGTTTGGGCTTTGGATGAAGCTGGAAATCTCTGGACAATTCTAAAGGAAGATCAAAAAGCAACGCACTTCCCCTTTTCTTTTAACAGCAAGGCACTCCGCATTGATGACTTTTTATTTGATGACAACGGCTTTATATGGCTTTCAACTCAATTTGGAGTGGTATCCAGCCAAGTTGCTCTGCGTTTATATACATTTCCTCCTGCAATGCAGGTTCAAAGTCTTCTTGAACAACCGAACGGTACTATGTGGGTTGGTACGAGCATTGGCCTTTTTGCGTGGGATGTGCATGAACACCGATATGAACTGTTGCAAGGTACGGCAGCACTAAATGTGCTTTCGCTGCATCTTGACCAGCAGAACCGATTGTGGATTGGCACTTTTGGTCAGGGTTTGTATTGCTACAACTCAGGAAAACTCCTAAAAGTCGGCGCCGTGCAGGGACTTCACAATGCCAATGTTTTTAGCATGGCGGCAAGTAAAAATCAAAAAACGCTCTATTTAGGTACTTTAGGTGGATTGTATGCAGTGGACCTTGATGTGAGAGCACCCAGCAAATTTGTGTCCGCCTTTAAGCAAACTGATAATTCGGGGCCTGGCAGCTTTTACATTTATCAAGTATTTGTGGACTCTAAGGACCGTTTGTGGATTGGTACAGATGGCATGGGCGCCTTTATGTACGTTTCTAACCGATTTCGACAATTTAAGGAAAGTATAAGCGGCAATTTCCGCATTGTAACCACCATTGCTGAAGATCAAAGTGGCGCCATTTGGCTGAGTACTTTAGATCGTGGTCTTTTTAAGTTAGATGGTAGTGAATTAAGGCTTTCGCCCGCACAATCAGTGCATTCAAAAGTTGAAATCACCTCTATGGCCACCCACTTAAACCAACTCTTGCTAAGCAGCACCGAGGGCATAGAACAATCAGATTTAAACTATCTACATACCCTCAGCATTAACAGACTTTATGGCCTTCAGGCTACAGAAGGTATAACGAATGCACTTTTCAAAAAAGGCAGTAAACTCTGGGTAGGTACAAAGGAAGGAGTAATCAGCCTAGATTTAGCTATTCTAAAGCTACACGAAGCCCCCGCTTTAGGTATTCAACTTAATGATCCCGACCATCATCAAAAATTTGATTCCGTGTTTGAGCCAAGTAAAAATGCGCTCTCATTTAACCTCACTTCGCTTTGGGGAGGTGCTCCAGATGCTGTTTTCATGCGCTACAAGCTCGTGGGCTTACATGATGAATGGGTTGGCACAACCAAAAAAGAAATTTACATACAAGGCTTACAGCCTGGCACATATCAACTATTAGTTGAAAGTAGTTTATATCCTGATTTCAATCTGGCGCAAGCTACTTCTTACGGGTTCACAATTAAAAAGCCGTTTTATACCCGCTGGTGGTTTGCTTTAATATTACTCATTTTCACAGGAGTGCTCGCCCGCCTTTATTTTAACGGTAGAGAGCATAAACGCAAAAGTGCTGAGAACGCCAAAGTTGAACAAATCAGGGCCCAATACGAATTGCTGAAGAGTCAAGTCTCGCCACATTTTTTATTCAATTCCTTCAATACCCTCCTAGCACTCATAGATGAAGATCAAAAATTAGCCAGCACCTATGTTGAAAATCTAGCTGCCTTGTTTAGGTCGGTGCTCACTTATAAAGACACCGATTTAATCACCTTGAAAGAAGAATTGGTTTTAGTGGAGGCCTATATTTATTTGCAGCAGCAAAGGTTTGGAGTTAATTTGAGAATCAATATTGATATACCCCCTGAGGCGTTCAAAAAAATGGTGATGCCAATGAGTTTACAATTATTGGTAGAAAACGCAATCAAACACAATGCGATCAGTACTCAAAAACCGCTGAATATTGAAATATCCAGTACTATAAAACACGTAATTGTACGAAATAATCTACAGCCAAAAGCGCAATCAGAACCTTCCACAGGCTTTGGCTTAAGTAGCCTCGAACAGCGTTACACAACTTTATTCAAAGAAAATCTAACCATTGAAGCCACCGACATCTATTTTCAAGTTCATTTACCATTAATTTTAGCTGTATGAGAATTGTACTCATAGAAGACGAACCATTAGCCATGCAACGCATGGAGAAACTACTTTTGAAAGTGCAAAAGCCCCTTGAGCTGGTGGCTAAACTGGATAGCGTTGAAAGCGCACTTTCTTGGTTTGGCATTGATCCGCCGAAAGTAGATTTAATTATCGCTGATATACAGTTGGGTGATGGGTTAAGTCTAGAGATATTCGAAAAAACAAACAATAAAACGCCTGTCATTTTTACGACTGCACATAATGAATATGCCTTGGAAGCATTCAAGCATTTGAGCATTGATTATTTGCTCAAACCAATAAATGAGGAACGTTTGGAAGCCGCAATAGAGAAATTTAAACAGCTTTCAAAAGGCATTGCACCAGATTTTCAAGCTTTATCGCATTTGTTCAACCTAGGTAATGGGGCCTTTCAGAAGCGCTTAGTTATAAAGTTTGGTAACAGCATCAAAGCCATTGACATAGCAGATATTGCTGCCTTTTACGTAGAAGAAAGGGTTTGTATGCTTTGTACTTTTGATGGTAGGCAGTTAGCAGCTGACCAAAATCTAGAACAGCTTGATGCCATGCTCGATCCTAAACAGTTTTTTAGGATAAATCGGAAAGTTATCGTAAACGTAAAAGCCATCAAAAACATGGAAATGTACAGCCGCTCTAGGGTGGTATTACAACTAAAACCCCCAGTCAAAGCTGAACTTGTGGTAAGCACGGAAAGAGCCTCGGCTTTTAAGAAATGGCTCGAAGGTTAAAGCACAACCCAATATTTCACGGCTTCAAGTTGAAATAACAAGTATTCAGCATCATAAAATTTCGTCGGTTAAACTAATAAATCACCTTTAACCCATTCATTAACCATGACAAAAAAAGCATTCTACAATATTCTTGGCTTTTTATTATTTGGGACAAGCTGCACACACAGCCCCATTTACCCAGCTGGTTATAATCCTGCGGATGGTCCCATTTCATCCGGCTTACCTTGTAACCCTGATACTGTCTATTTTGTGAACGATGTATTGCCCATCCTTGTGAGTAATTGTGCCATGAGTGGTTGTCACGATGCACAAACCAAAGCCGATGGCATTCAACTAACAAGCTACGCCAGTGTGATGCAAAGCGGAAAGGTAAAGCCAGGTGATCCCAACAACAGCGACTTTTACGAAGTGCTCACAGCATCCCGTGATGATAAACGCATGCCGCAACCCCCCTATCAACGACTTAGCTCTGATAAAATAACGCTTATCAGGCGCTGGATAGAACAAGGCGCCCAAAACAAGAGCTGTTTAGATATTCAAGGGGCTTGCGACACTTTAAACATGAGTTATGCTGCTCACATTGCGCCAATAATAAGCAACAATTGCATTGGATGTCACAGTGGAAGTAATCCCAGCGGAGGTTTGTTGCTTACCAATTACAATCAGGTAGCAGAGCAAGCGAGTATTGGGAAGTTGCAGGCTGTGATAAGTCATAGCTCAGGTGTTGCTGCCATGCCGCCAGGAAACCGATTAAGTGATTGCAACATAACCAAGATAAAGGCGTGGGCCAATCAAGGTCTTATTCAATAAACTACTATGAAAAACACAAATCTCAAAAAAACAATCTTGTTTGCCCTAGTTTTAGGGTTGATTGGAGCGGGTGCGGGTACTTACCTTTGGTTCAAACCTGTAGAAAAAATAGAAAGTATGTCTACTGATCTCACTATCCCGGCGAATGAACTATTCACTGCCTTTGAAATGGATGAGGACGCTGCCAACGGGCTATATTTAAACAAAGTGATTGAAGTAACGGGCATTATCAAAGAAGTAAAGAGCAACGAAAACGGTTTGCCGGCGGTGATTTTCGAAACGGACGATATTGTTTTTGGTGTGATGTGTGAATTTGAATCTGAGGATGGCGCGGCAGCGATAAAAGTTGGTGATTTGCTAACCATTAAAGGCATTTGTACAGGCAAATTGTTGGATGTTATATTAAATAGAAGTGAACTTATTAACTAAAAAATATATGAAAAAAATTATCCTTTTGGCAATTGTACTCGGATTTGTACAGCTGACCAATGCGCAATCAAAATACATGACTCGCACAGGAACTGTGAACTTTGTGGCAGAAGGCCCGGTTAAAGACGACGTAAAAGCCATCAACAACCAAGCTGCCTGCGTTTTTGATGCAGCAACAGGCGAAATTGTGTTCCAAATTGCCATCAAAAGCTTCGTCTTTAAAAAGGCTTTGATGCAAGAACACTTCAATGAAAACTACTTAGAGTCGCACAAATACCCTAAGGCCGTATTGAAGGGCAAATTGACGAATTTAGATAAAATAGATTTCAACAAAAATGGCAAGTATCCTGTAGTCGTGAACGGCGAAATGGATATGCACGGGGTTAAAAAGCAAATAAATGAAAAAGGAATACTGGAAATAACGGATGGCAAAATCACTTTGAATTCAGCTTTCCAAGTTACATTGGCCGATTACAACATTAATATTCCGAAAATAGTAGAGAATAAATTGGCAAAGGTGGCAGATGTGACCCTTGCAATGGAGTTGGCTCCCACTGGCAAGTAATGAACGTTAGCTAAAAATCAAAAACTGTTTCCGTAACGGATCCATTTCCGCCACACAGTGGGCAATAAAATCTGCACCATGCGTGAGGTAAAAGTTCATAAAATTATCTTGGCGTTCTTGTAAATGGTTCTCAGGAAACAACTTAGCTTTTAAAGCACGAATCTGATTCACTTCCGTTTCGTGCTTTTGTTTTTGCGCCTTGCGTACGCGTGCTTCAAGACCTTTGAGTGCTCCATCCGCTTTTTTACCTTCGGCTAACGTTGACGCTTTTAAGGAGGGATCAACTTCGTGAACTTTAACAGCCACTTCTTCGTAGAGTGCCTCGATTTGACTTAAAAAACCTTCCAAACTAAATACGCCCGACTCGTGCTTATCTATAAAAACCTTGATGATATCCTCGGCATCGGCGAACAGGTCTTGTACGTTTAGTGCTAATTTTTCAAGCTTAGATTGGCTGCTTTTTTCGATTACAATGGCAGAAGAACGCAACAATATAGCCGGCAGGGTAACTAGGAATCTTTTAAATACTTTTGACAAAAGCATCCAGTACGCCACTTCCGCCCCGCCTCCAACAAAGGCTACATTCGGAAGCACCAATTCTTGATATACAGGCCTGAGCACCACGTTAGGACTAAAACATTCCGGATGCCGATGTAAGACATTCATCAATTCAGCCTCAGTCCAAGACTTATTACCCTTAGCCAAGGCAAACCCTATATCTGTTCTAACAATGCGTTCTCGAACACCCTTTTCTAACCAGAATAGGTTAATTCCACGGGGATAAATTTGTGCTTTAAAGCCTTTCGTTTCTAATAGCGCTGCATTTTCTTTCACTAAGGCGTGAGAAGCGCCATTTAGAAGCTCATCTTTCATTGTTGATGCAAAGAGCCCCTTCAGGGCAGCATCGTCACCATCAACCACTACAAGGCCGTAAGAGCCGAATAAAGCATCTACCAAGCTCCTGGTTGCTTGTGCGAGTGTATAATGAGGCTGATAGCAGCGGTGGATGAGGTCAAAAAGCGTTACAGCATGCGGTGAATCGCCTAAAATCTCCTTTAGCTGAGCAACAACAGGCTGCAAATCTGCCAACTCCATGCGCCCAACTGCTCCTGTTTGAGCCGTTTCCCAAGTTAATTTTTGCCCAAATACGTACGCATGATTCAACTCTTCAAAATCGTGGTCCTCCGCCCCCATCCAATAAACAGGTACGAAATGTGCTTTTCCGGCGGTATTTAGCTTTTGGGCAAGTGCCACTGCACCAGCAATTTTATAAATGAAGTATGCAGGTCCTCCAAAAACATTCGGCTGGTGGGCCGTGGTCACGGTAAAAGTGTTGCTCTTTAGTAAGCTATCGATTTGGCCTACTGCCACTTGCCGCTGCTCCACTGTGGCATACTGTTGATGTAGGCTTGCGACTAAAATTTCACGATTTGTTACTGGAAAATCAGCCTTGGCTGCGGTAGCTTGCCAAATTCCTTCCACGCTTGCAGCAACGGCCATGAACTCTTCAAAAACGGCTGGCTGCTCCAAATATTGGATAACTAAAGGACTAAAAGCACTGGTTTCTTTGAAGCTAATGCTCTCGGTTTTCATAAGATGGGGGTAGCGTATAAATCAAATTCCTCGGCACTGTTAATGGTTACGTTGGCAAAGTCGCCGATGCGAACGAAATGTTTACCAGCATCTACCAGTACTTCATTGTCTACTTCTGGAGAATCAAACTCCGTTCTTCCCACAAAATACTGTCCTTCTTTGCGGTCGAATAGCACTTTAAGCTGCTGACCTACCTTGGCCTGGTTTAAATCGTGTGAAATCTCTTGTTGAAGTGCCATGATTTCTTCGACCCGGGCTTCTTTTAATTCTTGCGGCACATCGTCCACCAAATTAAAGGCCGCGGTGTTTTCTTCGTGAGAATAGCTAAATACGCCCAAGCGCTCAAAACGATTTTTCTCCACAAAATCTAACATGGCTTGATGGTCAGCTTCATTTTCACCAGGATAACCACTAATCATGGTTGTGCGCAAATGAATGTTTGGCACTTCAGACCTGATTTTATCGATCAAATCCTGCGTTCTAGTCGCTGAAATACCCCTACGCATGCTCTTAAGCATGTCGTTAGAAGCATGCTGGAGTGGAATGTCTAGATAATTACAAATATTGCTCCGCTCGCGCATCACTGGCAAAATGTCTTCAGGAAATTGGGATGGATAAGCATATTGCAAACGAATCCATTCTAAGTCCTTGACATCAGATAACCGCTTCAACAAATCTGCCAAATTACGTTTTTCATACAAATCGAGTCCGTAATAGGTCAAGTCCTGCGCAATCAATACCAGTTCCTTCACGCCGCCTTTTACCAGATTGGTGGCTTCTCTTTCTAAATCTTCCATAGATTTGGAAACATGCTTGCCACGCATCAAGGGTATGGCACAGAAAGAACAAGGACGATTGCAGCCCTCAGCTATTTTCATAAATGCCGTATGCGAAGGAGTAGTGATGATACGTTCGCCGAGTAATTCATGTTTGTAATCGGCATTCAGGGTTTTGAGCATGCGTGGCAGCTCCATGGTGCCAAAAAAAGCATCTACCTCAGGCATTTCTGCCTCCAATTCGTCTTTGTAACGGTGACTCAAGCAGCCGGTAACGTACAATTTGTCAACCAAACCAGCTTGTTTGGCATCGATATACCGAAATATGGTATCTATCGATTCCTGCTTGGCATTTTCTATGAACCCACAAGTGTTTACGATTACCACTTGAGCGTCGTTCTTGGCCGATTCGTGCGTGACATCAAATTGATTCGCCTTCAATTGGGTGATCAAATTCTCGGAGTCAACCAAGTTTTTGGAACATCCCAAGGTAATGATATTGACCTTTGGTCTTGCTGTATTTTTTGTTTTCATGCTATTTTTCGGCAAACAGTGCCTCTACAAAGGCAACCCTATCAAAAGGCTGCAAATCTTCCATTTGTTCCCCAACACCAATGTATTTTACTGGCACTTGAAACTGATCGCTGATTCCGATTACCACACCACCTTTAGCAGTACCATCCAATTTGGTTAAAGCTAAGGCATTTACCTCGGTAGCAACCGTAAATTGACGTGCTTGCTCTACTGCGTTTTGGCCGGTAGAGGCATCAAGCACAAGGAGCACCTCATGTGGAGAGTTGGGAACTACTTTTTGCATTACGTTCTTGATTTTACTGAGCTCGTTCATTAGCCCTATCTTATTGTGCAAACGCCCAGCAGTATCAATAATCACCACGTCAGCGCTACTGGCTACTGCAGATTTTAGCGTATCGAAGGCCACAGAAGCCGGATCCGAACCCATATTTTGGGCAATCACCTTTACACCTACCCGCTCACCCCATATTTTGAGTTGATCCACGGCCGCAGCTCTAAAGGTGTCGGACGCTCCCAAAACGACTTGTTTGCCTTGCTGTTTGAACTGCCAAGCCAACTTCCCAATGGTTGTGGTTTTTCCTACACCATTTACGCCTACTACCATAATTACATACGGCTTTTGATTGGTAGGAAGCTCTAAGCCTTTCAATCCATTGTCGTGCACCGCCATCAAAACTGCAATTTCTTCGCGCAAAACAGCTTGCAATTGATCTGAAGCCAAGCCCTTTTCGCGAGCCACGCGCTGCTGGATGTTTTCGATGATCTTAATGGTAGTATCTACCCCAACATCTGAACTGATGAGCAGCTCTTCGAGCTCGTCGAGCATTGCATCGTCCACCCGTGCTTTACCCGTGATTAGACGCGCGATTTGTGAAAACACACCTTCTCTGGTGCGCTCCATACCTTTTACCAAGGCATCACGGTTTTTGCGGCTGTTAAAAAAATCAAAAAACGCCATAATTCTTGCTTAAATGCAAACAGGGCCGTGTCATGCAGATACGGCCCTGTTCCTTTTTGAATGCCCCATCAGAGCTATTGAAGGTTCAGGTAAATTTACATTCACCCTCTTCATTCGGTTTTACTTACTGAAGAAATCCTTCACACGGTCTGCCGTAATGAATTCTTCTTTAAAAGTGTACGCGCCAGACCTTTCAGATCTTTTTGAACGAATCACTTTAACTATTTTTTCGGTTTCTGATGCTTGACGCTTCAGGGTAGCCACTACTTTCTTTGCCATGGTTACTTAATTTCTTTGTGAACGGTTACACGCTTTAGGATAGAATTGAACTTCTTCAACTCCATGCGCTCAGTCGTATTTTTCTTATTCTTGGTGGTAATGTATCTGGAAGTGCCGGGCATTCCACTCGTTTTGTGCTCCATGCACTCGAGAATTACCTGTACTCGGTTACCCTTCTTTGCCATGATTTATCAGATTTTTCCTTTTTTCAAAAACTTATTAATTGTTGGTGTGATGCCATTTTTGTTAATGGTCTTAATCGCACTGGTAGACAACTTCAAAGTCACCCACTCCCCTGATTCAGGGATATAAAAGCGCTTTGTCTGGAGATTCGGATAGAACCTACGCTTTGATTTGATATTCGAATGTGATACATTGTTTCCAACCATCACCTTCTTACCTGTAAGTATACAAACTTTAGACATCTTTTCTGCTCTTTTAGCTTATTTTTGCAGTGCACGCACTCACGCCTGCAAAACGAGAATGCAAAGATAAAGGAACCAAACGAATTCACCAATAAACAATCTAAGTTTTTAATTTATGTCTATCACCAGCAGCACCTTCTCTTTCAATCCACACATCCATTCACAAGAAGCCATGTCTTTAGAGCATGATTTCGGCGCTTACAACTACCACCCCCTACCAGTGGTGTTGTCAAAAGGCTTAGGAGCAGAGGTTTGGGATACTGAAGGAAAAGCATACCTTGATTTTCTGTCAGCTTATTCTGCCGTAAATCAGGGACACTGCCATCCAAAAATCATTCAGAGTTTGGTGGAACAAGCCAGTCAAATTACCCTCACGTCACGTGCTTTTCACAACAATGTACTTGGCCAGTACGTAAAGTTTATGACTGATTTATTTGGTTACGAACGCTTATTACCCATGAACACAGGAGTAGAAGCCGCTGAAACAGCTGTAAAACTGGCGCGCAGATGGGGATATGATAAAAAAGGAATTGGTAAAAATGAAGCCCGTATCGTATTCGCAGCAGGTAATTTTTGGGGAAGATCCATAGGCGCCATCTCTTCTTCTACTGATCCGAGCTCGAAAAAAGGCTTCGGTCCTTTTGTTCCAGGCTACGACTTGATACCCTACAACGACCTTGAAGCACTTCGGAAGGCGCTTAAAAACCCAGATGTGGCTGCCTTTATGCTGGAACCCATTCAGGGAGAAGCAGGTGTAGTGGTACCTGACGAAGGTTATTTGAAAAGTGTAAAAGCCATTTGTGTTGAACACGATGTATTAATGATTGCTGATGAAATCCAAACGGGCATTGGTCGTACTGGAAAAATGTTGGCTTGCGATCATGAAGAAGTGCGGCCTGATATATTGATTCTTGGCAAAGCTCTTTCAGGCGGCGTATTTCCAGTAAGCGCTGTGCTCTGCGATGACGACATTATGCTGAACGTAGGGCCTGGAGAGCATGGCTCCACATTTGGCGGCAACCCACTCGGCTGTCGGGTGGCCATGACCTCGCTAGAAGTACTTATCCAAGAAGGTATGATTGATAACGCTAACCATCTCGGCATTCTTTTCCGCGCCGAAATGCAAAAATTAGTGGATAAATATGCCCTACTACAATTAGTGCGCGGAAAAGGTCTCCTAAACGCCGTGGTAATTAACGAAAGCGAAAACAGTAAAACCGCCTGGAATATCTGTCTTAAAATGATGGAATTAGGACTGCTTGCGAAGCCTACTCATGGGAACATCATTCGGTTGGCCCCACCTTTGGTGATTAATAAATCTCAACTTTTAGAAGGCATCAATCGATTTGAAACAGCGATAAAAGGCTTTTAAACTTTGTTGCCAAACGTAAGGATAAAATGTTGCATAACATTACAGCATCTACTATATTGCACTACCTAAAATTAAATTTCATGAAAAAACTATTTACATTAGCTTTCGCCTCATGTTAGGAATCGGCGCTCATGCCAACGTTCGCGCAGGCGATTTTAGCTATGATGTTGTTGCCTTTGAAACCGAAATGGAGAGCTTGAACCAATTGGAACAGGACATAAACATGCACGGATTCAGCCTAACAGAGATTCAAGCCACTGAAAAATGGAGCACAGAGCTTGCAGGTTTAGGCCTTTACCAAGCCTCTTTTGGTATTGACGACATGGATTGGGGTTCGTTCGCTTGGGGATTCTGCTGTTTCCCCGTTGGATTTTTTGTTGTTGCGATCAACGGTAATAAATCTAGTGACCAAAAATTATCTTTTTGGATCGGTACTGGTGTAAGCACGGTTTTTACTGCCATTAGTATTCTAGCAGCACCAAGCGGCTTTATTGTTGCAACACCTTAATCATTCTTAACGTTTTCAGCGCTGTATTTCAACGAAGTACGGCGCTTTTTTTTGCTTTATGTCAAAGTTATTCGCCACTACTCTTTTATTTGCACTCCTTGGTACAGCTTCTTTTAGCCA
>Ga0209702_10004114_pt1 | contig 21719 bp, 15 predicted proteins | sample FRY01_FD_187210 | JGI IMG/M metagenome (GOLD analysis project Ga0209702, IMG submission 187210) | Freshwater microbial communities from Lake Fryxell liftoff mats and glacier meltwater in Antarctica - FRY-01 (SPAdes) (version 2) | ecosystem: Environmental > Aquatic > Freshwater > Ice > Glacier... | reverse complement strand
ACAACTCAAAAAACGGTGCAAAGCCCTTGCGCAGCCGCCCGCGAAGAACGAAACCAATCACCTCCCAACCCCGTGATCCCATAGCTTAACTTCACGCAATCCTGGCCGAAGAACAGGGTCCACCTCAGACAGCATCCGCCTGATTTCGCCTGAGTAACGCAAAGTAACCATCGAAAACCGCAACTCGGCCTCCAGCACTTCCCAGCCACACTCCCTGCGTAAACCACCCACTTGCTCCTCATTTTGGGCAGGCTATGGGATGGCTGTGAAGTGGTTTCATGGATACGTTCATCTTTCGCGGCTCTCCAAATCACGCAACTGGAGATCCAGTGCGGTGCCAGACATCTGAATTTCCCATAGCGACAGCCCCAGCGAGGCAATCATGAGCACCAAGCTCAGCGCAAACGCGCCCTGGCCGCTGGACTGTGAGCCGAAGAACAGCAAGGCCATACTGACCGTGCAGGCGATCATGCTCAGCACCCCGAGCGTCTGCATGCGGCGGATCAAACCGATGCGGCGGCGCAGATTGTCGATCTGCGCTGCCAAGACGGGATCACCCGAGGTGCGCCACGTCGCATGCAGCGTGCGCACCACACTCGCCAGTCCCAGAAAGCGGTTCGTGTAAGCCAGCATCAGTAGCGAGATAGCTGGAAATAGCAGGGACGGCGTGGAAAGCGGCAGGTCAGGCAAAGGCATGCCCGCAGGATGGCACAAATCGTCCGCCTACGCGATCAGACCCTTCACCACATGACCGCCGATGTCGGTGAGGCGGTAATCACGCCCCTGAAAGCGGAAGGTGAGGCGTTCGTGGTTGATGCCGAGCAGGTGTAGGATGGTGGCGTTCAAATCATGCACATGCACCGGGTCGCGGGTGATGTTGTAGCAGTAGTCGTCGGTCTCGCCGTAGGTGGTGCCTTTGTTCACCCCTGCACCGGCCATGAACATGGTGAAGCAGCGCGGGTGGTGGTCGCGGCCATAGTTCGTCTCCGTGAGCGTGCCTTGGGAATAGATCGTGCGGCCAAATTCGCCGCCCCAGACGATGAGCGTGTCATCCAGCAGGCCGCGTTGCTTGAGATCTTGGATCAACGCGGCGGTGGGCTGGTCGGTGTCGCTGCATTGGCCTTTGATGGCGGCGGGGAGGCCGCCGTGATGATCCCAGCCCATGTGAAAGAGCTGGATGAAACGCACATCGCGTTCGGCGAGACGGCGGGCCAGCAGGCAGTTCGCGGCATAGGTGCCGGGCGTGTTCACATTCGGGCCGTAGGACTCCAGCACCTGCTTCGATTCTTTCGAGATGTCGGTCAAATCAGGCACGCTGGCCTGCATGCGGAAGGCCATTTCATACTGCGCGATGCGGGCGCTGATCTCGGGATCGCCGAACAACGTGCGGTCGCGCTGATTCAGCTCCGCCAATTCATCCAGCATGCCGCGTCGCATGCCACGATCCACCCCGGCGGGGTCGGAAAGGAACAACACGGGATCGCCCACGTTGCGAAACTTCACGCCCTGATGCTGCGTGGGTATGAAGCCCGAACTCCACAGCCGGTCATAGAGCGGCTGGTCATCACGACGCCCTGTGCCGAAAGACGTGAGCACCACATAGGCCGGCAGATCCTGGTTGGCGCTGCCAAGGCCATAACTGAGCCACGAGCCGATGCTGGGCCGTCCCGCGAGCTGTGAGCCGGTCTGGCAGAAGGTGATCGCCGGATCGTGATTGATCGCCTCCGTGTGCATGGAGCGGATGAAACACAATTCATCGGCCATCTTGGCGATGTTCGGCATCAGCTCGCTGATCCACGCGCCGCTGTTGCCATGCTGCGCGAATTTGAAGATCGAAGGTGCCACGGGAAATGTCTTCTGGCCCGAGGTCATGCCGGTGAGGCGTTGTCCCTGCCGAATCGAATCCGGCAGATCCTCGCCACGTCGTTTGGCCATCTGCGGCTTCGGATCGAACAGGTCCATCTGCGACGGCGCACCGCTTTGAAACAGGTAGATGATGCGTTTCGCCTTCGGCGCGAAATGCGCAGGCGCAGCGGCGAGTTGTGCTGCCAGCGCGGTAGAACCGAGCGCAAGGCCGCTTTGTTTGAGGAACGCGCGGCGGTTAAGCTGGTCTTGAAGCTGAAGTGAGGATGAGATCATGTCAGTCGCGGGTGATGGTGCGGTCGAGATTGAGCAGGACGCTCGCGGTCATGGTGTAAGCGGCGAGTTCGGCGGGGTTGAGCGTCGCATCGGGCTTCGATTCGCCAGTGTTGATGAGCTGGTTGGCGGCGTCGGGGTTCGTTTTGAATTCGGCAAGGCGTTCGTTCAATCCGTTGAGCAGGATGGTCGTCACTTGGGCCTCCGGTTCGCGGGCGGTGACGAGGCGGTAGGCGAACGCGATGCGCGATGCCGATGTGCTGCCACCTTCCTTGAGAATGCGCTGGGCTAGGGCGCGCGAGGCTTCGACAAAGGTGACCTCATTCAACAACGCGAGCGCCTGTAGTGGTGTGTTGGTGCGCGAGCGTTTCACGGTGCAGAGTTCGCGGGAAGGCGAGTCGAACAGCAGCATCGTGGGCGGCGCAGCGGTGCGTTTCCAGATCGTGTACATCGTGCGGCGGTACAAACCTGCGCCAGAGTCGTTCTTGTAGCCGCGCAGGTTGCCGTACTTGCTTGTTTCATCCCACACGCCTTCGGGCATGTAGGGGCGCACGCTGTCACCGCCGATGGTGGGCACCAGCAGGCCGCTCAAGGCGAGCGCTTGATCGCGCACGACTTCGCCAGCGAGGCGGAAGCGCGGGCCGCGTGCGAGAAGGCGGTTGTCTGGATCTTTGGAGAGCAATGCGGGCGTGACCTTGCTCTCCTGACGATAGGTCTGGCTCATCACCATTTGCTTCTGCATCGCCTTCATGTCCCAGCCGCCGCGCATGAACTCGGTGGCCAGCCAGTCGAGCAGTTCGGGATGAACGGGGTATTCAGCCTGCGAGCCGAGATTTTCGGTGGTCTTGCACAAGCCATAGCCAAAAAACTTCTCCCATGCTCGATTCACCCACACGCGTGCGGTCAGCGGATTGGCCGGGTCCACGATCCACTGCGCAAGACCGAGACGATTGAGCGGCGCACCTTTCGGCAACGGTGGTAACGCAGCGGGCAGGCCCATGCCAACCTTCACCGTCGGCTTGTCGTATTCACCACGGTCAAGAATGAAGGCATCGCGCGGTTGTGCCATCTCCTCCATCACCATGACGCTCGGCAGTTTGTTTTTGGCTTCATCAAGCGCCTGCTGTTTCGCCGTAGCGAGGTCGGTGGCGCGTTTGATGGGGCTGTCCACGTTAGCGAGGAAGAATTTTTCGAGCTCCGCCTTCTGCGCGGCGCTGCGTTTGGCGTCGGGCAGGGCGAGAATCGTTTTCACAGCGGCAAGTTGCGTGTCGCCATCGAGTTTGAGCGTCTCAGCAGGTGCGGCAGTCGCGGAAAGGCGGAAACGTCCGATGTTGTGACCGCCGATGGCCTCGTGTAGCAAGCGCAGCAGCAGCATGCTGCCGTTGGCGGCCTTGAGCGGTTGTTGCAGCACGAACATGGCGCGGCGCGGGTCTTTCTTGCTGTTGCCATCAATGGCCCAGCCTTTGCCAGCAGCGCGCTTGAGCACTTTTTCGATTTCGTAGCCCTTCTGCGAGTAATCAGCGGCCACGCGGGCCAACGTCTGCTTCACCGGCTTGCCGCCGGGCTGCTGGAGATACACATCGAAATCGGTGAGCACGAAATTGCCGTTCGCATAGCGGCCAAGACTTTGATTCGGTAACGAGGGGTCGGGCAGGCATTCGAGCATGAAGGCCGTGACGCCGTCCTGTGGCAGTGGGGCGTCGAACAGATAGGTGTCTTTCGGCGGATTCGGGCCGCTAGCGAGGTAGGAACCGTCGCTCTGCCGCGTGAGCTTCGCGCCCTTCTCGTTCTCTTTGGACACAACCTGCGTGGGTTGCAGCGGCGACCACGCGCTTGCTGACTGGGTCAAATTTTTCAGCGCTTCCGGCTCCCATGCGGCGATGAGTTTGGGCAGGTCTTTACGTGTGGCAGCGGCTTGTTGTTTCGCGCTGTCAATTTCCGCCTGCAAAGCCGCGAGTTGTGTTGCCGTGGCCGGATCGGCGACGGTGATGACGGGTTCTTCATTGCCGCCGCTGCGGTTCGAGTTGCCAGTGATGGTGCCGCGTTCGTTGGTGTTGTTGAAGAAGGCGAAGAGCTGGTAAAACTCCTTCTGGCTGATGGGATCGAACTTGTGATCGTGGCAGCGGCAGCAGTTCAGGCTGAGCGCCAGCCAGGTGAAGCCGGTGGTTTCGACGCGATCAATGATGTTCTCGATGCGCCACTCGTCGGCGATGATGCCGCCCTCGCCATTGATGCGGTGGTTGCGGTTGAAGCCGGTGGCGATTTTTTGCGGCAGCGTGGCATTGGGCAGTAAATCGCCCGCGAGCTGTTGGATGGTGAACTGGTCGAAAGGCTGGTTGTCATTGAAGGCGCGGATCACCCAGTCGCGCCACGGCCACATGCTGCGGCTGCTGTCGGTCTGAAACCCGTGGCTGTCTGCGTAGCGGGCGAAGTCGAGCCACTGCATCGCCATGCTTTCGCCGTAATGCGGTGACTGTAGCAGACGGTCCACCACCTTTTCATAGGCGTTCGGTGATGTGTCCTGCTCAAAGGCGCTGACTTCTGCCGGTGTCGGTGGCAGACCGGTCAAATCGAGCGAGACACGGCGAATCAGTGTGGCACGATCCGCTTCAGGAGACGGTTGCAGCCCTTCCTTTGTGAGACGCGCGGAGATGAAGGCGTCAATCGGCTGCTGCGACTTGCCTTGAGTCGGCACCGCCGCGCGTGCGGGCGGCAGGAAGGCCCAATGGCCCTGATACTCGGCTCCTTCGGCGATCCACTGCTTGAGCAGCTCCTTTTCATGCGGGGTCAGCGGTTTGCCGAGCTTTGCGGGCGGCATCAAATCATCCGCGTCGTCGGTGAAGCAGCGGGCGATCAGCTCGCTCTGATCCAGCTTGCCGGGAACGATGGCCGTAGCACCCGATTCCGACGGTTGGAGCGCCGAGTCACGCTGATCAAGCCGCAGGCCGCTCTTGCGCTCTTTTTCATCCGGCCCGTGGCAATGAAAGCACTTGTCCGAGAGCAGCGGGCGGATGTCGCGGTTGAACACGATGGGTTCCGCCGCTGCAACAAAGGTTGGCAGAACGAGGAAGATGAGAAAGCAGGCAGGACGCATGAGTAGAATCATACGTTGCTGCTCTGCGGACATTTCGCAACGCTGAGCACTGCCCGCTGCGTAACCGAGAAGAAGAGCTGTTACTTCGACTGGTAAATCGAATCACTGGCAGCAACTCTCCCGCCGCCGTCGAAATCACCCACGAGTTTTTTGAAGGCGTTGCCGAGTTCCAGTACATCGGCACCCAGGGTGAAAACGCGGGTGCCTTCTTCGATGAGCTGGTCTTTTTGGCCGAACAATGAAGCCACAGCGACGTGTTTGCCGTGCTTGATCGCAGCGGCGTGGACGCGTTTGCGGGCGGCAACGACTTCGGGGCAGGTGGCCTGGCCGAGTTTGCCGATGCGATGACTGAAATCGCCTGCGCCGAAGAGCAGCATGTCGAATCCGGGTACAGCGGCGATTTCTTCGACCTTTTCGAGCGCTTCGGGGCTTTCGATTTGCAGGATGACGAATTTCTCGGTGTTGCAGTGATGCGCGTAGTCGGCAAGTGGCACCTGGCAGAACAGGCCGTCCATGTTGCCCGCGTCGAGAGCCTTGCTGCCGAGCGGTCGGCAGCGGACCATGTCCACGACGTTGCGGGCTTCATCGGCGCTGGTGATGTGCGGCACCATGATGCCAGTGGCGTCGCACTCGAAGGGCTTCACGTATTCGCTGTAACCGCCTTTGTTCACACGGACGATGGTGTCCATGTCATAGAGCTTCGCAGCACGGATTTGATGTTCGAGGTTGAGCCAGCTATTCGGCACATGCTCGTTGCACAGCCATACGGCACTGGCTCCGGCGAGTCCGGCAAGCTCGACGATGCGCGGATCGCTCATGTTGAGTTTGATGACGGTGCTGTTTTGACCGGCGCGAAGTTCGCGGAGGATGCGGGAGGGGCGGAGTTTCATGAGTGTATTTCGGCAAGAATGTCGGCGATGTGAATGATGGCACCGTTTTGCTCACGGCTACGACGGCCGGCGATGATCACGGCCATGAGCTCGACGGTTTCATCGAAGGGTAAAGGACGAGTGCCAGTGCGAAGCATATCAATGAAGGCGACGAGCTGGGAGCGGAAGGCGTTGTAGGTGTCGCTGAGTTTCAGTGCGAGATCGCCGTTGGTTCCGTAAAGATGCACTGCGCCGAAACTGCCATACGCATCGTGCAGCGCGCCAATGGTGACGCGGCCGCCGCTGCGATGGGTGAGGTGCATGACATCGCCACCGGCATCATTGTGTGCCTGCACGGTGAGAAAACCGGGGCCGAGCAGCGGTTCGATGGCTTCGAGGGCATGGATGCCGTAACGCTCCCAGGTTTTGCAGGTGAAGCTGGTGATCCAGCGTAGATCGCCGAGATGCGCGTGCTGTTTATCACTCAAAAGCATCTCGGGAGCGTAGCGCATGCCGCTGGTGGAGAGAATGGTGGCACCAGCTTGATGCCACTGCACAAACTGCCGTAGATCGGCAACGTTGGTCGCCATCGGCTTGTCCACGAACACGGGCAAACCGGCATCAATAAAGGGTTTAGCGCGGCGGATGTGATCGTCGCCGTCGTCGGTGGCGATGATCACGGCATCCACATGACCGATCACGTCCTCGGGCTTGGCGACGATGTGCTCGATCAGACTGGCGGCGGCAACCTTCGGCGCATCAGCGGGATCATCGCACCAAAGGTGCGTCACGCGCGCACCGGGGATGCGCACGGATTCGAGCGGTTGCTTGCCCAGGTAGATGGGAATACCTGCATAGGGGCATTTGGCCATCTCGGCGGGGTTGTAGCCGTTGATGATGCCACTCCACGAATACGGGTGACCATTGCCCTCGATCATGCCCAGCATCGCCAAGTGCAGTTCTGTGCTGTCACTCATGGGATGCTGACGGGAAGGCCAGTGCTGGCGGATTGCAGCGCGGCGATGTTGAAGCGGAGAGTCTGCACGGCTTCATCGAAGGTGCTGAGTGCGCAGGCTTTGCCCTCCATGCCATCGAGAAAGGACTGAGCTTGGGCGATGAACAAATCATCGCGTTCCAAAGGTGGCGTCACCTGCCAGTTCCAGTCTTTTTCGCCGTGTTTGATGCTGCCCCAGCGTTGCGCATGTGATTCGATTTTCAGACTGCCAAGTTCACCATGGATTTCAAAGACGGCTTCATTAGCCGCCTGAAACTGCGTCATAGCGTAGCTGGCAAGAACATCGCCGTGGCGTGCGGTGACGTTCACGGTGTCCTCCACGGTCACACCTTCGAGCATCTGGTGCGCGGCGTCACAAAACACCCGTGTCATCGGGCCGAGCATCCATTCCATCGCGTTTACCTGATGCGTGAGCGCGTCCTGGATCGCGCCGCCGCCCATTTCATGCCGGGCGTAATAAATATCGCGGTAGGCCGGACGGAAGGTCGGGAAGTGCTGGCCGGAAACGGCGCTGGCGTGCAGCGGCCTACCAATCTCGCCGCGCAGCAAAAAATACCGTGCGGCCACGAACCATGGGAAGCAGTGAAAGACATAGGCGATGGCGACAAAGCGCCCGCTCTGCGTGATGGCCTCGCGCGTTGATTCGATTTCATCCAGCGTGACTGCCAGAGGCTTTTCGATCAACAAAGCCGCCCCATGTGCCGCGCCTTCCCGTGCGATGGCAAGATGGGTGTGTGCTGGTGTGCAGATGACCAGCGCATCAAACTTGCGGACAGCCAGCGCGTCTTTGAATGAAGCATGCGACGAGACGGTGTAGCGGCTGCTCACCTCCTGCAGCAGCTTCGCATTCGAGTCGCACACGCTGACCTCGCATCGTCCGGTCTTTTGAAAGCAGCGCAGGTGGCGTTCGCCGATGCTGCCGCAGCCGATGATGAGGATGGAATGCATGGCGGCGGAATTAGTGCGGGGCAGGGGGTGATCCAAGATGATTCAACTGGTCTGCTCAAAGAACCATCTGTCAGATCATTTCGTTGGCGGCGTCACGCGCATCTTTTGAAACGGCACGCTCTCGCAGACGGCCAGAATGATGTCCTGGAAGCGATAGTCGGCGGTTTTGACCTTGTGCAGGATGGTCTCCACCGTGGGTTTGTCGGAGTATTCGACGCCGCGACCGAGCGCATAGGTGAGGAGGTTCTCGACGAGATTTTTGACAAACTGATCTCCCATGTCGCGCACGAGGATGGTTCGCAGTTCCGCGAGGTTGTTGAATGTCTGCCCTCGCACGAGAGTGCCGCTGGCATCAATCGGCTGTTTCTTTTCCTCATCACGCCAGCGACCGATGGCGTCATAGTTTTCGAAGGCGAAGCCCATCGGATCGAGAAAGGCGTGGCAACCGGCGCAGGAGGCGTTTTCACGATGCTCGGCGAACTGCTGACGCAGCGTGAGTTTGGAAGACATGGCCTTCTTTTCATCCAGCGGCGGCACTCCGCCTGGCGCGGGCGGCGGTGGCGTGCCGAGGATGTTTTCCAGCAGATACTTGCCGCGTTTCACCGGCGAGGTGCGCGTGGGATTGGAGGTGAGCGTGAGAATGCTGCCCTGAGTCAGGATGCCGCCACGCGGGGTGCCTTGCAGCGAGACTTTCTGATACTTGTCCCCGTTCACGTTCGGGATGCCGTAGTAGCGGGCCAGCTTGTCGTTGATGAAAGTGTAGTCGGCATTGAGGAACTCGATGACACTGCGATTGTCACGCAGGATGTGGTCGAAGAAAGTCTGCGACTCTTTTTTCATCGCGTAGCCGAGGCCGCCCTTCCATTCAGGGAAGCGGCGGGTGTCCACATCCACGATGTCCATGTCGCGAAGTTGCAGCCACTGGCCGGCGAAATCCTCCGTGAGGCTCCAGGCGCGATAGTCACCAATCATGCGCTTCACCTCGGCGGCTAGGTTCTTGCGCAACTCACTTTTGTCGGCGAGCTGCCGCAGACGCTCGTCCGGTGGCGCGGACCAGAGAAAATAAGCGAGCCGCGATGCGAGGCTGTGCTCGTCAATAAGAGCGATGCCGTTTTTCACCTCACCGACTGGCTGCGGCGCACCACGAAACAAAAAACTTGGCGAGACCAGCATGCCGCGCAGCACATAACTCAGCGATTCCAGGAGGGGCAGACCTTCCTTGATACCAAGATCGGCAATGCCGCGCCACTTGGCCGTTTCAGCGGCTTGCAAAGGACGGCGGAAGAGACGCATGCCGAGTTTTTCGACTAATGCGGGCATCTCGGCCACGGCGATGCCGCCGGGCTGATCAATTGGTCCTTCAACGGTCAGTTGATGCAGCCAGAAGTTGCGATCCTGCCGGGTTTTTTCGTCGTAGAAATCATTCAAGAACCACACCTGGATGTCATGCCGTCCCGCAGGCAGATCCACCTCGGTCTTAAACCACTGCGGTGCCTGCGCCTTGGCGGTGACGTTGAACGAACCCGCGTTTTTGCCTCCAATGCGCACATCGAACTGCGCTGGCTCGGTTCCCGCCTGCTGGGCACCCGCCTTGATGACGAGACGGTATTTGCCAGCCTGTTCGAGTTTGAGCGGATGCTTCACATAACCGCTGCTCGCCAGCAGGATCGCGCCGGTGTCTCGCGAAGAGTCGCCTTCGCCGCGTTCGAAATCCTCGCCGCTCAATTTCATGGACGGCAGGCCCGCAGGCTTGCCATCCAGCAGCCATTGCACGAAGCGCGTGCCACGCGGCGGCAGCAGGCCGTAGGGGCCTTCGATGTCGATCTTGTCGAGGGCAAGATTGCGATCACGCTTCTGCGGGTCCGGGTTCTGTGGATCGGCGAAGTCATTCAAGAAGCTCACATAGATTTTGTGCTCGCCGCTCTTGAGCTGCACTTCGTGGCGCAGCGTCTGCCAGGGGCCTTTCTCGCCTTTGTATCTCGCGCTGACATCAAAGCTGCCCAGCTCCTGGTCATCCACCCGTAGGCCCAGTTTCGCCACATCAGGCCCGGCCTGCGTAGCCGACACCCGGAGTTTCAGCACATAGGTGCCGCTGGCCGGTGCGGAAAATTTGGTGGCGGCGGTGGCGTTGCTGTCAAACCAGCGCATGCCTTCTGATTCCTTCGTTTCGCCCTTGTGGCTCCAAAATTTCGCTGCGCCTAGCTCCATGTCCACACGCTCGACGTTCGAGACATCGAAGGCTTTTTCAGTCACCGCATTGGCCGCGCGGATGTACTTCTCCATCAGCAGTGGTGAGATGCTGAGCACATCACCGATGTTGTCGTAGCCGTAGCCGGTGTCATCGGGTGGAAACTGGTTGGCAGGTTTCGTGTCCACGAAAAGAAGATCGCGGATCGTGTTGTTGTACTCGTTGCGGTTGAGGCGGCGGAAGGTGACGTGGCCGGGGTCAATGCTCTGCGGATCAAACCAGAACACGGTGTCATCAATCCACTTCACCACTTCATCCCGCTCCGGCAGGGATGGCTGGTCTTTTTTCAGCGGCGGCATCACATGCGTGACGAGTTGCTGGCGCGTGTGGTCCCACAGCACCTTGTCGGCGATCAGTTTGGAATACTCCGGGTATTCATCCAGCGCGAAGTCGCCTTTGTCAGAGCCGTCGCCATGGCAGTCGTAGCAGAATTTTTGCAGCAGCGGCAAGACGCGCTGTTGATAGGCGTCCTGGCCGCGTTCGGCGGCGGACAGCAGGGGCGAAAGGGCGATCAACGCCAAGGTGAGGCTACGAAGCATGAAAGGAGGTTTTTGAGGGTATCAGACTTACGTCAGGAAGGTGGCTGGGATTTCGGCAAAACCAACGCGGCATTGCGCGTGAATTGAAGTGAAACTGCTGAAAGTCTGGGCGGACTAGCCGCGATTGCTCTGCCCATGAATCAAATCGACCTCAAGGACAGAGTTGCCATCATCACCGGCGGCGCACGTGGCATCGGCTACGCCATCGCAGAGCGCCTGCTTCAATCTGGCGCGAACGTGTGCCTGTGGGACATGGATGCCGACGCTCTCGCCTCCGCCAAGGCTGAACTCGCCGCTCTTGGCCAAGTTCACACCGCCACGGTGGATGTGACGAACCTGTCTTCGGTTGATGCAGGGGCGGTATCCACCATCGGTGCGTTTGGAAAGATCGACATCCTCGTCAACAACGCGGGCATCGCCGGAACGAACGCGAAGACCTGGGAGACCGATCCCGCCGATTGGCAGCGTGTCATGGCGATCAATCTGAACGGCCCCTTTCACTGCTGCCATGCCGTCGTGCCGCACATGCTCAAGAACGGCTACGGCCGCATCGTCAACATCGCCTCCATCGCTGGGAAGGAAGGCAATCCGAACGCGGCGCACTACAGCGCCTCGAAAGCGGGCGTTGTTGCTTTGACCAAGTCGCTCGGCAAGGAACTCGCGACGAGCAATATCATCGTCAATGCCGTGACGCCTGCGGTGATCGAGACCGACATCCTGCAGCAACTCACGCAGCAGCACATCGACTACATGCTCTCGAAGATCCCGATGAATCGCTTTGGCAAGAAGGAAGAAGCGGCGGCGCTTGTCGCATGGCTGAGTTCCGAGGACTGCTCATTCACGACCGGCGCGGTGTTCGATTTGTCCGGTGGCAGAGCGACCTATTGATCATTTTGTCTGCTTGGCCGCGTAATCAGCGCATGTCCCTGATTGCTGACGAAAACGCCAAGGCCGGTTCAACCGACTGGCAACTCACCCGCATGCGCCTCGACAAGACCGAGGGCTTTCGCTCGCCGGTGATCGAAGGCTACTGCTCGCGGCAATCCGTTAGGGCAGGTGATTCGCTCGACATCTTCGTCAGCACGAAGCCCTCGGCACGATTCAAGATCGAGATTTTCCGCACGGGCTATTACGGCGGCTGCGGGGCGCGGTTGATGAAGGAACTCGGGCCGTTCGAGGGCAAGGAACAGCCGCTGCCGGAGATCGGCGAGAAGCGCTTGCGCGAATGCCGCTGGGAAACGTCCGCCTCGCTTACGATTCCGCCGGACTGGCTCAGCGGCGTGTACTTGGGGCGACTGACGACCATTCCAGAGGTTCGTAGTACCGGTTTTAGCCGGTCCGGAAATTCAGAACCGCCTAAAGGCGGGACTACAGAACAGCCAAACAATGCACCGCAGCCCTATTGGCAGAGTTACATCGTCTTCATCGTCACCGATGATCGCAAGGCGGACATCCTGCTGCAATGCAGCGACAACACCTGGCAGGCCTACAACAAATGGCCGGACGATTACTCGCTCTACACCGACCCGAAGGGCAATCAGGGGCCGTGGTCGGATGTGAGCTTTGACCGGCCGTATGCCAAGTATGCGCAGATCTACGAGAACCCGCAGTCCGTCGGCAGCGGTGAGTGGCTGTGCTTTGAGTTTCCCGCCGCCTACTGGTTGGAGAAAGAAGGCTACGACGTAAGCTACTGCTCCAATGCCGACATGATCACCTCGGATCGCGGTTTGAAGTGCAAGGCGTTCATCAGCATCGGCCACGACGAGTATTGGGACATCCGCCAGTATCAAAGCGTGGAGACGATGCGTGATGCGGGCGTGAACCTGCTCTTTCTCTCCGGCAACTCCGTCTGCTGGGTCACGCCCTTCTCACCGAATGCCGATGGCGTGTCGAATCGCCGCATCTTTCGCGGCGGGCCGTATGGCGGCGACTACACCTATGCGGTGGATCGCGAGAAAGATTACGGTCCCTATCCGCATCGTGGACCGGATGAGGGTTATCTCATGGGCGTGCGCAACATCAGCCCCGTGAACGGTGGCGGCGACTGGATCTGCACGAAGCCGGGACACTGGATGTTTGAAGGCACCGGCATGAAGCAGGGAGATGCCATTCCCGGCATGATCGGTTGGGAATACCACGGTGACCCGCCCCAAGACTTGCCCGGTTTGGAAATTGTCGCCGCAGGCACGGCCTTCCAAGGCGGACGCAATCCGCAGCAGTGGCAGGCCGTCATCTTCGACGGACCGAAGAACAATTTCATCTTCAACGCCTCCACCATCTGGTGGGCGCAGGGCCTGAGCAAACCGCCGGGCCACATGCCCGTGTGGAGCCACTACTCACGCCCGCATGGCACGGACAAACGTGTGCAGCGGATCACGGCGAACCTGCTCAAGCGGGCGATTGGTCAATCGTAGCTCGGCATTCCGATTCCGAGAATGACCCGACGCGGAATTGGAATTCCGCGCTACGCCAGAATGCCCTTCGCCACCTCGCCCGCCACGTCGGTCAGCCGGAAATTTCTTCCTTCGTAGCGATACGTCAGCCGTTCGTGATTGATCCCAAGCAGATGCAGCACGGTGCATGCAAATCGTGCGTGCCGATGATGCCGGTTTCGGCGGTGTTGCCCATGTCATTCGTGCTGCCGTAGGTGAAGCCGCCTTTGACGCCGCCACCGGCCATCCACATCGTGTAGCCACCGCCGTTGTGACCGCGACCGTTGTAGGGTTCGTTGTCGTAGCCGCTGCCACGGCCGAATTCACCGCCCCAGAGGATGAGGGTGTCCTTGAGCATGTCGCGTTGCTTTAAGTCGGCGATCAATCCGGCGATGGGTTTGTCGATGGATGTGCATTGCCGCCCCAAACTTTCCCGCAGGTTGTTGTGATGGTCCCAGCCGCCTGAGGTGAGCTGGATGAAGCGCACGCCTTTTTCGGCCATGCGTCGCGCCATGAGGCACTGCGTGCCAAAACGTTCGGTGTCGCCGTCATCAAGGCCGTAGAGATCGCGGATGTGCTGCGGCTCTTGGTCGAGTTCGAGCACCTCGGGCACGCTGGTCTGCATCTTGTAGGCGAGTTCGTAGCTCTGGATGATGCCTTCGATCTCAGGATTGCCGGGATCGCCTGTGAGCAGTTTGCGATTCGCTTTTTGGATGAACTCGATCTGCTTCCGCTGTTGCGCATCGCTGAGGCGTTCGTTGTAGAGATCGGGAACGCCACTACCGCCCGCACTCAAGCGTGTGCCTTGGAAGGTGGCGGGCAAGAAGGCCGAGCCGTAATTCATTGCACCGCCGCTATCCGCTGCCGGATTGATCGTGACAAAGCCCGGCAGGTCCTCTGCCTCGGTGCCGAGGCCATACACGATCCACGCGCCCATCGAAGGCCGCACAAAGGTCTCGCTGCCGATGTGCAGCGCCACCGTGGCCATCTTATGCGCGTTCGTGCGTGTCTGCATGCCGTTGAGGACGCAGAGATCGTCCGCATGCTTCGCCAGCTCGGGAAACGCGTCGGAAATCATGATCCCGCTCTTCCCACGCGGCTTGAAGTCAAACACCGAGCCCATGTGCTTCTGTACCTTGTTTGCCTCAGCCTTCGCGAGCTCCGGCTTCCAATCAAAGGTGTCCAAATGGCTCGGTCCGCCCTGCATGCACATGAAAATGACTCGTTTCGCCTTTGCGGCAAAGTGTGGTGGCTTCGGAGCCAGCGGATTGATCGTCTTCGGCGGTGCGGCGGCCGATGCCCATTGCTGATGCAGCGCATTAAACGCTAGCCAGCCGAAGCCGGTGCTGGAGGATTGGAGAATGGTGCGGCGGGTGGTCATCGTGCGCAGATTGTTGGTAAAATGATGACGGGTAAAATGATGGTCTGATGGCATGACTTCTGGATCATTTTACCCGTCATCATTTTACCAAGGTTTGTGGCTCAAAAAACATATCGGAACTCCGCTGTGCCCAGCAACGATTGCACCAGCACTTCCAGCCCAAGTTCGTGTTTCAAAGCCTCGGCATCGCTGAGTTCTTCGGCGCTGGGTTCACGGCCTAGCACGGTCCGATAGACGACTTTCACGTCTTTGCCGGCTTGCTCGGCGATTTGGGCGGAAGCTTGCTGCACGAACTCGTTGTTCATGAAAAACAGCGCTTGCGGGGCCACGATAGTGACATCGCGTTGGCCTTTGATCTGCGTGGGTCCGGGGAAGTCGAAGGTGCTGAAGAGTTCGGGGATGTTGTCGCGGACAACGGGCAGGTAGATGGTGCGATAGGGGTCTTCGACGCTGAGCAGGCTGCGCGTTTGACCGTGACGGCCTTTGCCACCGGTTCCAGCGACCTGGATGCCTTCGGGGCGGACGAAAGTGAGTTCTCCGGCGAGTTGCAGCAGCGTGTCCCGCAACGGTTCGAGTTCGAGACGGCGCGGTGTTTGTCGCCAGCGTAGTTTGTTGCCGGCATCGGGATGCTCGGGATTGCCGGTGCTCGCGAGGCGGTAGGTGCGGCTGAGCATCAGCGTGCGGATCATTTTCTTCACTGACCAGCCGCCCTCGACGAAGCGAATGGCGAGATGATCGAGCAACTCGGGATGCGTGGGATCGCTGCCGGTGGTGCCGAAGTCATCCACGGTGTGCACGATGCCTTCGCCGAACAGGTGCTGCCAGATGCGGTTCACCATCACGCGGGAGGTGAGCGGATGCGTGGGCTGTGTCATCCATTGGGCGAGTTCGAGACGACCTGACGCCTTCGCGGGGACCTTCGGCAGCGGGGGCAGTGCAGGTATCTTCAACTGGCCCCGGTCTGGCGCGAATTCACGATCAAAGGGATCACCACCGACGGCGAGTTCGCAGTCGCGCACATCGCCTTCGATCACGCCCATGCAGAAGTGTGGATCGCTGTCGTAGCGGATCGTTTCCTTCGGATTGCCGAGTTCGCGGAGGTCGTCCATCGAATGAAGACCGGCTGGGAGCTTCGTGGGCGGGCCAACAGGTTCATCGAGTTCGGTGGGCAGATCGACGAGTGCCTCTGGACTGACGTAGCCGCCGCTGACACCCTCGCTGCGGTTCGGCGTGCCGCTGAGCGTGCGGCTGCTGTAAAAGATGCCGGCCAGGGCATAGTAGTCCTGCTGGCTCACGGGTTCCGTCTTGTGATCATGGCAACGGGCGCAGGCCAGTGTCAGGCCCAAAAAGGCGCGTGAGGTCACGTCGATCTGGTCGTCCACGAGGTCGAGAAGGTACTGCTCGTAGCTGCCCTCCTGCACGTTCATGCTGCCGAGTGCGAGCATGCCAGTGCCGACGATTTGATCGCGGCGCTGGAGCACGGTTTTCGCGGGCAGCAGGTCGCCGGCGATCTGCTCGGCCACGAAGCGGTTGTAGGGCTTGTCGGTGTTGAGGGAATCGATCACCCAGTCGCGATAACGCGCCGCATAGAGGAACGGCGCATTCCAGACGCGGCCTACGCTGTCCGCGTAGCGCACGACATCGAGCCAATGCCGTGCCCAGCGCTCGCCGAAGCGTTCGGATTCGAGGAAGGCATCCACGATTTTGGCAAAGGCGAGATCATCCGGCGCGGTGTCACGCACAAAGCGGTCGATCTCCTCCTGCGACGGCGGCAGGCCGCGCAGATCGAAGGACGCACGTCGGATCAGCGTGAGACGCGAGGCATCGCCGATGGGATGCAGATTGTTTTTTTCGAGTCGTGCGAGGATGAAGCGGTCGATGTCGTCCTTCGGCCATGCGGCATCGCGAACCTGCGGAATCGCTGGACGCATGATGCGCTGGTAGGACCATGGCGTGGGGTTTTCGTATTCTTCGGCGGCAGGCGCGATGTGATGGCTCAAGAGGCAAAGAATCAGAAGGATGGCAGTAGAATGAGGGCAGTAGAATTTTGCAGTTTCTGAGATTCTACTGCCACCATTCTGCTGCCATTTGGATTGCGGCTTCATTTCACGCCTCCCTTCACCTTCAGCCACGCGCTCAGTGCCTTGACGTTTTGATTGAAGTCGAGGCTGTAGATCACACCACCGATTGGCGAGGTCTTCTTGCCGCTCGCGTCGCGCATCCAGCCGCGTTCGTCGTCGGTGACGGTCCAGGAGCCGTCGGGCTTTTGCTCGCTCAAGATGGTGGCGATGTCGGCATCGGTGGGTGGGGAGGACCAGCGTTCTTTTTCGACGCGGGGGAAGATGACCGGCTCGCCCTTGGCGATTTTCCGGCCGAAGGCTTCGAGGGCGTCGAGTTCGCTGTCCCATTTCCAGCCGTAGTTGGAGGAGGCTTTTTGGTCGGAGTAGGTCAGTTCAAAACCCTTGCCGCCCTCGCCGCGTTCAAAGTAGAGCGGCTTGTTGGTTTGCAGTTCGTAGTAGCGGGCGATGCGGCCATCCGGCAGTAACGATTTCCGCAGGTAGGCGAGCGCACGCGGCAGCGGCGCGAGGTATCGGTTGTCGCGGGTGGCGGCGGCGAGTTTCAGCAGCGCCCACATGCAGGACTGGCTTTCGCGACCGCAGATGGCGCTCGGTTCGAACTGGCGGCTCCAGGCGGGGTGCATGTCGGCGTCGTACTGCTGCGCCCAGGCAGGCTGCGGATCAGGCATCTGCGCGGTGATGAGGAAATCGCCGCCGCGCTTGGCGGCATCGAGGTATTTGGCATCGCCGCGAAGCTGCCAGGCGAGCAGCAGTGTGTCCATCAGCGTGGCGTGCGTGTTGTCGTTGAGGACGTAGCAGCCGGTGAAGTCCTTCGGCCACTTGCGCGGCCAGTCGGCAGGGTAGCTGCCGGGTTTGATGGGATACATCGCTTCTGGTGGCGGCGAGGAAGGATGATCGTCAAAGTTCGCGCTCCAACCGCCTGCGGGATACTGCGTCAGCATGATGGTGGTCAGCGCGAAGTCGGCGGCTTCTTTGATCTCCGCGTCCTTGCCGCCGAGCGCGTGATCCACCCGCACCAGCAGTCGCGTGGCCGCCTGCGAGACATCGTCGTCGAAGGTGGAGTAGTTGTTCTTTTCCTGCCGACGCCAGTTGTGCCAGCCAGCCGCGCGAGTGGCGGTGGTTGCTCGCGCAATGAGCTTTCCATCGAGATCACGGCGGTAGAGCATCTTTTCGCGATTCTTCGCATCGAAATGCCCCGAGTAATCCCAACCGCCCGAGGCCAGTTGCGTGCGCGAAACCGCCTGCGCTGCCTCCACCGCCGCCGCGAGGCACTTTGCATCCTTCGTCGCTTCATAAGCATCCAGCATCGCCATTCCGACCGCCGGTGTGCCCGGCGGCTGAATCCAGATCGTGTCAAGACCGGGAATGCCCTCCGCCTCGCGCAGCGTGAAGTCGGCGCTGTAACGATAAACGTAACCGCCGTGGGACGCCGCGTGTGAGTGGTAGAAGGAGACGGCGCGGGTGAGGGCGGAGGTGACTTCGGCAGGTGTCGCGGCTGGGGAGAGCGGCGGAATGACGAAGGACGAAGTCAGAATGACGAAGGCGAAAGGGCGCATGGGAGCAAGTGGGCTGGTCTTGGCTTACATTTGTAATCCTTGGCGGATTACATGCGTAATCCTGACTTGGCAAGCATCATTTTTGGATGCCTGACCAACGCCCGCCCAAAGCGCTGAAATCAGGAGCGGCGCAGTGCTGTGATCAGTTCATTCACCTTCGCCTGGAGTGCCTGGTAGTCCGCCGAGCTCGGTGGCTCACTTGGCGTGGTGCCCAGTGTGTCCACGTTGTTGCTGCTGGCGCTCGTGCTGCTGATGGCATCGGCGAGTCGTTGAGCGCTCACTTCTCCGAGCGGTCCTTGCGCGCCATCACTGCCGTTGCTGCCATCTTGTCCGCGTGGAATGCCAAAGGTGAAGCGGACATTGTTGCCGTCGAAGACCACATCCACCGAAGCGGAGTTACCGGGATCGAGCGTGTTCACTCCGTCCACCACAGCTTGAGAAAAAGGCGGGCCTTGCGCTCCATCATTGCCAGGCGGCCCCTGGCCTCCGTCGTTGCCTTGGGGGCCTTGTCCTCCATCACTGCCGTTGCTGCCGGGCTGTCCTTCCGCCCCGTCATGACCACGCGGGATGTCAAAGGTGAGGTGCAGGGTGTTGCCATCCACACTCACGGCGGCATTGGCAGGGTTGCTGGGTTCCACGGTGTTTACGCCGTCCACCTGAGCGGCGGTGACGGTGAGGATGGCAGCAATGATGGCTTTGAGGCCGTTGAGCTGGCTGCGCATCTGCACCGCATCCAGCGGGGTGCCTTCTTGGGGGAGATCGGGGTCGAACATGGGAGGTGGCGTGTTGAAGTTCTGAGGGTTGGTAGCGAAAGTTGGAGCCTTGCTGGCAAGGGGGTGAGACTTGGCGTGCAACCGTCCGAGGCTTGGCCGCAAGGCTCGGCGGGTGGTTCGCAAGGGTTTTCGCCTGGTACGCAAGGCTTGGAGCCTTGCAGTGCGAGGTTTTTTGGCCGGTTCGCGACGGTTTGAGGCTCGCGGGCGAGGCTCAGAGGCTTGCGCCCGCGCCTTTTTGGCTGGCGGGCCAGAGTCCAGAGGTGGCGTGCGAGGGGTTGGACCTTGCACACCGCAGTCGGGGCCTTGCGCACGCCGGAGTGTTACGGAGTCGGCGGGGTGGGCGCGGGGGCTTTCGGGCCACGGGCGAAGCGGGCACCCATCTGCGCCTTGAGCGCGTCCAGACCTGCACCGGCACCGATGGCTTTCAGGATGCCATAGAGGCACAAGCTGAAGACCATGATGTCACTGCCGATGGCAACCTCCGAGTCATCTGTCTTCTCCCTGAGCGAGGTCAGACGTGCGAGGCGGGGACGCAGCTTGTCGAGGTCGGCGAGGTCAGCTTCCTCGGCGGTGAGGTCAGCCGCAGCATCGGTGGGCAGTTTCGCCGCATTCTGGCGTCCGGTGATGAGCGCCTGGCGGCAGAAGGCTTCGCTTTTGTCGCCCATTTTGGTGAGGCGGCTGCGCTGTTCCACCGTGAGGTCGAGCAGCTTGGCACCGAGCTTGGTTTCCAGGGTGGTGAGGGCAGCATCGATCGCGGTCCAGTCCGCGTCTGAGATGTCCAGCGTGATGAGGTCTTGGGTCATGGTGGTGTGGCTTGTGTTGGCCGTGCCATTCCATAGCGCCCCTGGCGTGGAAGAATTCCACACCAACCCAGAGTTCCATGTCAACGGTTGCGGCATGGGGACGGATATTGCCAGACCCTCCCGGGGTTTGGCAATGATTATTTTTGATGTGGCTAACAGCACGAAAGGGAAAACTTGAGACAAGTCAGCAGAGGTTGTTAAGATCGTCCGATGTTGAATACCGCCCCTGACCTGCAAATGCGCCTCGGCGACTTCATTACCTTTACGCGTCAGCTCAAGGGGGATGAAAAGGGCGAGGCTCCCATCTACCTGAATGCGCTGTTCAAGGCCTTCGGCCACGAGGGTACGCAGCAGGCGGTAGCGACGCATGAGCACCGCATCGCCAAAGGTTCCGGTGCGCAGGGGAAGAACTTCGCCGATCTGCTCTGGCCGCAGCGTGTGCTGTTTGAGATGAAATCACGCGGCGTGAAACTGGAGCGCCACTACGTCAGGCGTTCGACTACTGGACGCATATCGTCCCGCACCGCCCGCCTTATGTGGTGCTGTGCAATTTTGATGAATTCTGGATCTACGACTTCAACCAGCAGCTCTTTGATCCCGTCGATAAAATCAAACTGGCGGACCTGCCGCAACGCTGGAGTGCGCTGGCCTTTCTGTTGCCCCATGAGCAGAAGCCGTTGTTTGAAAACAATCGTGTGGAAGTCACGCGCAAGGCGGCTGCCAAGTTGGCTGAGTTGTTCCGTGCCCTGCTGAAGCGCGGTGAGGATCGTGCGCGTGCTCAGCGCTTCGTTTTGCAATTGCTCGTCGGACTTGTGTCTGAGGACATGGGCCTGCTGCCAGACTTCATCCTCAGCCGTCTGATCAAGGAATGTGGCGAGCACAAGGTGAGCTCCTTTGATCTCATCGGCGGGCTTTTCCGCCAGATGAACAGTGACAAGCCCGCGCCCGGTGGCCGCTTCCAAGGCGTGCCGTATTTCAATGGCGGGCTGTTTGCTGACATCGACGCGCTGGACCTCAGCAAGCACGAGATCATCATCCTGGAACAGGCATCTGACTTCGACTGGAGCATGGTGAAGCCTGAAATCTTCGGCACCTTGTTTCAAGCCAGCATGGATGATGGCAGCGAGAGCGGACGAGATGAGCGCCATGCCTTCGGCGCACACTTCACCAGCGAGTTCGACATTCAGAAAGTCGTCGGCCCCACGATCGTGAGGCCCTGGCGCGAGCGCATGACGAAGGCATGGAGCAAGGTCGGCCAGCTCAAAGAAGTGCTGCGTGACCTGCGCCTTTACCGCGTGCTCGATCCGGCCTGCGGCTCCGGCAATTTCCTCTATGTGGCCTACCGTGAGCTGAAACGACTGGAGCGGGAAATCCTGCTGCGTCTGTCTGAGATCAGCAAGGGCGAGCCGCTGGAAACCGCCGTGTCCATCCACCAATTTTACGGCCTTGATGTGATGCCATTCGCGGTGGAACTGGCGAAGGTCACACTCATGCTCGCCAAAGAGCAGGAAGTGCGTGAGTCCGCGAAGCTGGAGGAGTCCGATGGCCTACTCGTCCTGGAACAGCCACTCCCGCTCGACAACCTCGACAAGAACATCGTCTGTGCTGACGCGCTCTTCACCGAATGGCCCAAGGCGGATGCGATCATCGGCAATCCGCCGTATCTCGGCTCACGCTACATCGCCAACGAGCATGGTTATGAGTATGTGAACCGGCTCTATGAGGTGGACCCTGTTCTTCGGCCAGGATTGCGTGAAGTTAAGCTATGGGATCACGGGGTTGGGAGGTGATTGGTTTCGTTCTTCGCGGGCGGCTGCGCAAGGGCTTTGCACCGTTTTTTGAGTTGT
>Ga0209702_10004113_pt1 | contig 21722 bp, 22 predicted proteins | sample FRY01_FD_187210 | JGI IMG/M metagenome (GOLD analysis project Ga0209702, IMG submission 187210) | Freshwater microbial communities from Lake Fryxell liftoff mats and glacier meltwater in Antarctica - FRY-01 (SPAdes) (version 2) | ecosystem: Environmental > Aquatic > Freshwater > Ice > Glacier... | reverse complement strand
GATCATCAATCAGCAACACACCGTCAGGCCCGGAGAACACGCCGATATTGCCATCAGCATCTGGCGCTTCCAGCATATGAACGTTGCCGGCAACATGAGTCGTCCTGAAAAAGTTCTCTGCATCCTGTGCCGACCCTATGACAGGCAGCAGCAAGCCCAACGTGATCAACATTTTTCTGCGTATATATTTCATAGCGAAGCTCGACGAGGTTGTTGATTATTTGATATTCATATGCAAAATTATACTGCCGGATAATAACATGCAGAGCGATCAAGGCAAGCGCATCTGTACCCATCGTTTATTTTTAACAAGGAGCTGCACATGCACGTCATTCGCACCAATATTAAATGGATTATGCTGGTAGGGGGTGTGCTCACCTGCACTATGGCGTTGGCAATAGTGGCTCCCCAACTCGCCCTGCAAAGAACATTCGGCGCCTCGCTGGACGGGCCACTGGCTGAGGTGGTGGTACGCAGCTGGGGTGTATTGATTACGCTGATCGGGGCCATGTTGATTTACGCCGCGTACACCCCCGTTCATCGCAAGCTGGTGCTGCTGGTGGCAGCTGTGAGCAAGGCTGCACTGCTCGCCCTGATTGCAGGTCTGGGCAGTCAATACGCTGCAACGGCAATGCCCGTGCTCATTGTTGACGGACTCATGGTGATGATCTTCAGTGTGTATCTGCTCAGCCCCAGCGCTGGCCAGGGGGCGGCTTCATTAGAGACGCCATGAACAGCAGGTTCATCATGTCTTGCTGAATGATCGGTATCTGCGCAACAGAAACCACAGCAATACACCGATTATCAGGACCACAAGTGCGATACCCAGGACACCCAGCAACAGCGTCGCTGCGTATTTCTCGACAATCTGCTGAGCGGCAGCATCGGCTATCTGTTTTTCTCCGGAATATCCTGGCGGCATCGGCAGCACACCATACTGTGCAGAAAAATCCTCATAGTCCTGCAGCATGCCTGCGACCATTGCGGGCTGATCAGCAGTGAGGTCGCGGGTTTCACCCGGATCCAGCACAATATTGTGCAGACGCCAGACACCATCACCGTACAGGTCCAGATTACGCATCAGCTTGAAGTCGCCTTTGAACACAGCAGACTGACCGGAGGCCTCCAGCGATACTGGATCATCAGGTCCATAAACCTGCTGCGCTCTGCCCTGAAGCACATCAATCAGACTGCGACCGGTAAACTGCGGACCTGTGGCTAATGCGCTGGTGCCGGTTAGATCAAGAATAGTCGGGGTCAGATCCGTGATGAAAGTGAAGGGATGCAGCACGCCAGACTTTGGTATTCCAGGCCCGGACATAATCAGTGGCACGCGGGTACCGCCTTCACTGGAATGGAATTTAAATAAGGATCCGCCTGCCCCGGCAGCAATCGCCCATTCCGGACCGATGGCGGCATACGAGCCACGCTCGCCCAGAGTTTCGATATCCTGAGCATATCCTTCGAGTTGTAGCCAGAGCCTGAACCCGGCATTGGCGGTGGGATTATTGTGTTCCGGGCCATTATCCGAGAGCACCAGGAACACGCTGTTATCGTAAGCGCCGGTCTCCTTAAGATGATCAATCAAACGGCCCAGATGATGGTCCATCGCTTCAAGCATACCGGCATTGATCTGCATACTGCGAATACTGCGTTCGCGCTCCCGGCTCGACAGATCGTCCCATTCGCGCAAGACTTCAGGTACCGGGCCGAGTTCAGCCTGGGCCGGGATCAGCCCGCGTGCAATAGCAGCAGCATGCCGCCGTTCGCGCTGCACTTCCCAGCCAGCATCGTAGACGCCGTTATAGCGTTCTATGTATTCGCGTGGCGCCTGTACCGGAATGTGAATGGCCTGGAAACCGATGTAGGAAAAAAAGGGTTGACCTGGCTCGGTCTGATCAATGAACTCGATCATCTTATCAACCAGAAATTCGGATGAATAAAAATCATCAGGCAAGGTGCCACGTTGCCCATCAGCAAACCAATCCGCCTGCGCGTACTGTGGCAGATATGTTCGCTGCGACCAGTTATCAGCACCGGAGGCATCAAGTATGAAAGTTCGATCAAAACCCCGAGCGCTGGGCAGGCTTTCGGGCGAGTGCCCAAGATGCCACTTACCAGTAATGTAATTGGCATAACCGGCGCTGGCCAGATGTTCGGCAAGCGTTGGCACGTCACTGGCAATCTCACCTTGATAGGCGGGATGATATTCCTGTTCGGGAGGCCTGAGATGATCCAGGGTGGCGACACCGGCGCGGTGGCTGGGCACACCCGTCATCAGCATGGCACGCGACGGCGCACAGGTTGGACCCGCATGAAAATTACTGAAGATCACGCCGGCTGAAGCAAGGCTGTCAATGTTCGGCGTGTTGATTTCACTGCCGTAAGCACCCAGATCAGTGAAGCCTGCATCATCAATGACTATCAGCACAATGTTAGGTTGGGCTGCGTTTAGCGGTAAGCTCAATACTGCTGACAGCAGGCTTAGCAACAAGGCTTTTTTGCCAGCATCTCTGATTGTTCTTTGCATGTCATCTATCCCTGTTATCACGCCAACTCTAGTGCTTACTTACCGCCGCAGTCGCCACCACGTCACGGGCACAGCGAAAACCGACATGCATCAGCGAACTGTCCGGTGTGGAATGACTGCGGGCCGATACCCGGTAACCATGGCAGACCCCCGCCTCGCATAAGAATGAACCACCACGCTGCACCCTGGTGCTGCCCTGGGCTGGCGCATCGTGGGCACCTGTGCGCCCGGCATAACTGCCATGCCAGTCGGCAGTCCATTCCCAGACATTACCGGCCATATCGCTGAGCCCGACCGGAGACAGACCAAAATGTCCCACGGGTGAAGTGGTCGCGAAGCCATCGGCTACGGTGTTAAGTACGGGAAAGCTGCCATTCCAGATATTGGCAAGATAATCCCCTTCCTTGAGTATATTTTCGCCGAAGGCATAACTGATATCGCCCTCATGGCCGCTGCGCGCAGCATATTCCCACTCCACTTCGCTGGGCAGGCGTTTTCCCTGTGCGCTGCAATAAACCTGAGCATCATCCCAGGATACCTGAGTGACCGGATGATCTGCAGAGGCGGCATTATCTTCCGGTCCCAGAGGATACTGCCAGCTGGCGCCGGCCTGCAGATACCACCGCCCGGTACCAAACTGCATGACGGCAGCATCACCGAATTTTTCAGCACTGCTGACATAGCTTGTGCGTTGCACAAAATCAGCAAAAGCAGCTACTGTTACCGGCGTACGGTCCAGCAGGAAATCGGGCAACTGCGCATGAAACACCGGACGTTCGTCCTCCATGCCCTTGTCGGAACCAATTACTGACTGGCCGCCCGGGATCAGCACCATCTCTGCCGGTATTGATTCTGCTAAAGCGCCAGTGCTGAATAATACGCTGGCACTAAACAGCATCAACCAAGGCAGAGACGGTCGCAGACATGCAGCTGGCATGGTAATCACTGGCGTTTCCTCGTTTACATTTGCATGTTATTATCCGGCAGTATAATTACGACAATTTGCTTTGTCTACCGATCGTTACGGGACCCTGGTAAAGCCGATGAACATGGACAACACGAAAAAACGCAGTACGCCGGGGCGGCCGGTTAATGCCAATCCAGAACAGCAGTCCGAGCGGATTCTGTGTGCTGCACTGGCAAGTTTCTCATCACATGGCTTCACGGCCACCAGTCTGCGCACCATCGCTGTCGAGGCTGGAGTGACCCATGGCCTGATCCGGCACTATTTCAGCAATAAAGAAAATCTGTTTCACGCGGCTGCGGACTATCTGTTCGGCCAGGTCAGCGAGGCACTGGCCAGCAGACCGCCGGCGGCGCAGCAGGATGATCCGATACAGCAGATGATTGTGCAGATCAAAGCCTATGTACAACTGTCCGCCAGGCTACCGCATCTGGCTGGTTTTCTGATGCAGGCGGGCCTTGATGGCGGCGAACATTTTGATTATGTGATTGAAAAATATGTTCGACCTTTATATGAAATATCACTCAAACCTTATCGCGAAGCTGTTAAACGAAAACTGGTCAAAGATATGGACAGCGATTTTGTGTTTATGATTGCGACGCATGCCGCCACCGCACCCTTTGCCCACCAGGCCACACGCAAATCCATCTCAGGTCGGGACATACGCGACCCGAAGCTTGCCGATGCCTATGCCGACACGCTTATTCGCGTGCTGCTGGAAGGACTGAAATTATGACGATGAAACGCTGGTTGCGCACCCGTGGTTCAGCCCTTATTACCAGCCCGCTGTATCGCGCTGCGCGTCGGCAGAAGGCTGCCTTGCAGCGTCACCTGCGTGGTGAGCAGGCAGAAGTACACTACTTTCATCAGGCAGATGACCCCTATTCAGATCTGGCCGTGCGCGCTCTGCCACATCTGGTTGCAAACTATGCGATAAAACTCGTGCCTCATCTGGTGCCGGCACCTGATGCCGCGGCAGCTCCGGAACCGCAGCGCCTGGTGGACTGGTCATTACGGGATGCTGCTGATCTGGCCAGAGCTCTCAAGCTGACCCCATTGCCCTGGCAGAGCGCACCGGCTGCCGATGCCGTGCTTCAAGCGCAAGCTGCATTTGCCGGCATCACTGATGCCAATGACTTTGCAACTGCGGCAGCTGGCATTCGCGATGCATTCAATGGCATGACTGAAGCACACAACGCTGCTTCCGGCGACGCGGCTGCGGCGCTGGCAGATGGCAAGGCTCTGCGTGAAAAACTTGGCCACTATTTAAGTGCGATGTTCTATTTTGAAGGTGAATGGTACTGGGGGCTGGATCGTCTGCCCTATCTGGAACAGCGACTGCAACCGTTCAGCCACAGAAAAGTGGCGCCTTTTGTTACCCGGCTGGAAGCAGCAATGCAGCCAGGCCCACTTAATCGTCGCGCCCTTCTCGATCTGTATCTTTCCTTTCGCAGCCCCTACAGCTGGATAGTCCTGCCGCGGGTAATAGCACTGGCGAAATTATACGATGCCCGTCTGCGCCTGCGCTTTGTGCTGCCAATGGTGATGCGCGGTCTACCCATACCCGATGCCAAACGATTTTATATTGTCAGCGATACCAAACGCGAAGCCGAACGCATCGGCCTGCCTTTTGGGCTGATTGCCGATCCCGTTGGAAAACCCACTGAACGCGGTCTGGCCGTGCTGCATCACGCTATCCAGCAGGACAAAGGTGAAGCCTTTGCGGTGTCCTTCATGCGTGGAGTGTTTGCCGAGGGCATCAGCGCACGCAGTGATGCCGGCCTGCTCAAGCTGTGCAACAGAGCTGGTATTGATGCGGCACAGATGCAGGCCGCACTGGCAGATCCGAGCTGGCGTGCTGTGGCCGAAGCCAATCGCGAAGAGATGTTCACGCTGGGTATCTGGGGCGTGCCTGCCTTCAGAGTTGATGAAGGCAGTGCGCACTGGGGTCAGGACCGCTTATGGCTGCTGGAGGAGCAACTGCAGGCAGCCGCTGCAGGAGCCAGTGCTTAAATAAGCTGAGAAGTACAATGAGCGCAGCGGATTGCTTTAATAGGAATTGATGAAAGGCAGAACTGACAGTTCTTGGTGTTTATCTCTGGAGCGACATCCTGTCGCCGCAACCTATTGATACCTTTGACCAGCACAAATACCGCAAATGCGACAATCAGAAAACTGATCACTCCGCTCATGAACAGACCGAAGTTCATGGTTACCGCACCTGCCGATTTGGCATCGGCGAGCGCGGCATAAGGGCCGGGAGTGGCTCCCTGTTTCAGGATAAGGAAGATATTCGAGAAATCCACACCGCCCAGAATAAGACCGATGGGGGGCATGATAATGTCCTCGACCAGACTTTTAACAATGGTACCAAAAGCGCCACCGATGATGATGCCGACAGCCATGTCAACGACATTACCCTTTACTGCAAATTCTTTGAATTCTTTAAACATTTTATTATTATCTCTGCTGTTGGTTTTATGAAATGCGGATCTTATTTCTGCAACCCTGTTGGCTTTTCAAGCTCATAAAAAGCTTCCGTGATGTCATCAATTTTAAGTGCCAAAAGCGCTTGCGCGTCGAAGAGCCCCTGATTGTAATAATACGATCCAATTTCAGCTGATATGAAATCCAAAAAGAATTCACATTCAAATTGTCCAATTTCATGATCAAGCTCGTCGCTGAAATATGTTCGTAGTTTTTTCACCAGCATTTCTTTTTCTTCGCTGGAGAATTTTATGTCGGACATTGTTAGTTCCTTGTTTTGCCGCAGATTACTTCCTCTTCAAAGCTGCTTTCCAATTTCACCTCGAATATGTGTTATTCACAATTTCTTTTTTCAGCCCGTGAAATCGATCAAAAAGGTTTCTGTGCGATTGATAGGAAAACATGTCATCTCTCGCGTAGTACTGTGCAATCCAATCGAGCAGCATGGCCAGATTGTTATCCTGCGCTTCCTTTGACTCATACTTGTGCGGCTCCCACGGTCGGTTTCTGGCATTTTGCTGGCAAAGCGCAAGCGGCAGGTTCATAAAGATTGCCTCTGTCGCGAAGGGCTCGATAAGTTCAAGTACATCGGCGTAGCAACCTTCAATCACCCAGCCATCAGCTTGCTCTATAAAGCGCTGAATCTCTTGCTTTGAATCACTGAGTGCTCGTCGTGCTGGAGGAGTCGATGGCAGCCAGGCAAGATTGTCCAGATCCAGATGAGACAAATCATGCGCTTTGCAAAGTTCAGCAGCCAGCGTTGATTTACCTGAGCCTGAATTGCCAAAAATAATAATGTTCCGCAGCGACGCTTCAGAGGGCCTTTTCATAAATGCCCGTTTCCTGCCCCTCATGGTCGACCTTATCGCGCAGTTGCCAGCCACAGCGAATGAGCAATGATGCTGAGGTGCTTGTTGCACAGTAAACCCGGGGGATTTTTTGTTTCATGGCAAGCTCTTCCAAAGCTGTCAAAAGAGCGGCACCGATACCTTTTCGTCGCAACTCAGGCTTCACATATCCAGCACCGATCCACGGAAACAAATCCGGATGAGTCGGAAACGGCTCCTTCTTAAGTGCGCCAAAACCGCATGGCTTGTCGTCCCAAAGAATAAGCAGCCCGAGGGGTAAGTCATCACGATCCGCATAGGCTTGCAGATCAATCAATGCGCAGGCAGAACCCGCAGCCCCATAATGCGCTGGCCATTCGGACTCGAACCAGCCTGCGATTTCACTCAGCAGGTCCAGCCTGTCGGCAAGTAAAGCAACGCTGAATTTGTTCATATCCACTTTAGAAAGATTCACACGCCAGTCGTACATGGCGAAATGTGTAACCCTTCTACCCATTTCTGCTCTAAATACGGGCAATTCTGTGACTTGATGACCAAAATCATGCACTAATCCGGAAGGCGAAATCGGTCGACGCCAGCAGATTCGCTGTCGCACATGCTTCGTTTTTTAAAATAATATTCAACAATATCAACGATAAAAATCCATTTTATTAACATTCTCCATGGCGTATTTAAAAGTTGGCACCAAGCTTGCTAAATCTCTGGTGTGTGTAACTTTTAGTAACCCACTTATTTTTAACCTGGAGATTTGTCATGAAAAAATTAATCAGTGCTTCTTTGTTTCTGGCCGCCTCCGTTGCTGCCAGCGCTCATGCTTCTGAAGTCGTTTACACGGCGGCCGATGATTCAGCGCCCAGCTCAGTTTGCATGGCTGCAGTGACTTCACTAACCGCCGCCCGCATGAAGGCCGCAGAACTTGACGTCAGCCGATCTGACTGGTCAAGCCTGGCCTGCAATGGGGTGCCGGTATTGCGTTTTGCAAAAGCCGATAGCCCTGAAGCCCCGTCCACAGGCTTCATTACTGTGAAAACCGCTGATGCATCACCTGTCACCGAGCTGTGCGTTGCGTCAATCACTTCCACCGAAAAGTTTGAAACATTGAAGCAGACCCACTTCAGTGGGGTCAGCAATCTGGAATCAATAGTGCAGTGCAACGGCCTGCCGCTGCGAAGCTTCATGCTGAAATACAACAGCAGGAATTCGACAGCGGCTCTGTAGGCCGATGAGTTACCTGACCGAGTACTTCGTGAACGCCCCTCCTGCCTGGCTCAGGGAGTTGGGGCCTTCAGCAGCATAGACATTACCCTCTGCGTCCACAGCAACACCCTCACCAGCAGTACCCTGGTATACCCGGTCATCGCGCTCGAAAGGGGGTATGAAAGCAGTCACATGATCATGATCGATGTGCCCGATACGAACACCATTGCGCCAGCCAACATGATTGGTCGGGCTGGACTCAGAATCGATAGCGTAGAGCATGTCATCGGCAGTAATGAAGATGCCACTGACGCGGCTGAACATATAGCGTGACTCAAGATAGTTGCCCTCCTGATCGAAGACTTCCAGTCGGTGATTACCGCGATCAGCTACCCATAAACGGCCGCGTGAATCGAACTCCATTGCGTGTGGGGTGCGGAACTCACCGTGCCGCACACCAATCTCGCCCCATTGCTTGATGAAGGTGCCATCCGCCGCAAACTTCATGATGCGCGCAGTCAGGCCGGCTGCACGACCCTCGGCCATTGCCTGGTTAGTGGTCATGCCCTGGCCGCTGTGACCATCGGAAACATAGATGCTACCGTCAGGGCCGACAATGACATCATTCGGTTGATTGAAGTGGGCCCCGTCGTTACCGGTTTTACCGGGGGTGCCCAGACTTAATAACAGCTCACCAGTGGAGCTGAATTTGTGTACCTGCTGGCCTTTGGTCTGGTCGGCGTTGGTAGCGAAATCCGCTATCCAGACGTTGCCCTCGCTGTCCACATGAATGCCATGAGGCGTCACCATGACTCCGGCGCCGAAATTGGCCAGCACCTCGCCAGTCATGCGATCAAATTTGAAAATCGGGTCGACCAGGTTAGTGTCACAGGTGATTGGCGCTCCATCTCCAAAACTCCCGGCACCGCAGCGCTCATAAGCCCACAACTGACCATCAATCGGATCAATATCGACGCCGGCTGAAGAGCCCCACGTCCGGCCCTCTGGCAGTTCGCCCCAGTTCTGGGTGACTACGGGATTTGGATTTAGCATGCCTTCGCCGCTGATAACATTGCCCGCAGGCATTGCAGTGGCAGGCATCGGAGCGGCCATCGGCGCTGACGTTGCTTCGGGGGTGGCTGCTGTCGCATTGGTTGACGCAGGATCGCTGCATCCAGCTAGCAATGCGGCGGTGCAGATAATGGCAGAAGAAAGCAGTTTCGGTGAGAACGTCATGGCGGCTCCTTGTAATATTATTGATTGAAGACTTCCAGACTGATTGCGAGTGCAAGCGGCTGAGGGCCAGCATAAAACCTATCGGTCTTTAAGTCCAATCTACCGGCGCGATTGCCGGCCGGATATTGATCTGCAAGAATAAGCGCCCCGAGCCCTGTGGCCCACAGCAATAAAAACCGGAGACAAGCAATGCAGGGCTACTGGACCGAATTCCTCACCGTGGCCGTGGTTCATGTTCTGGCGGTTGCCAGCCCTGGCCCTGACTTCGCGATTATGATCCGCCAGGCTTTGGTCCAGAGCCGCCGCAATGCGCTGCTTAGCGCTGCTGGCATCGGCCTGGGCATTCTGGTGCATGTCAGCTACTCCCTGCTTGGCATCGGCCTGCTGATACAGCAATCGGTTACACTGTTTACTGTCCTGAAAATCATCGGAGCTGTCTATTTAAGCTGGATTGCGATTCAGGCGCTGCGCGCAAAACCTGGTGATCTTCATGTCGAAGCCGGTAAAGCCAGACCACAGAGTGCGATGGCCGCCTTCCGCTTGGGATTTCTGACCAATGTGCTCAACCCCAAAGCAACGCTGTTCTTTGTGTCCCTGTTCTCAGTCATTATCAGCCCAAGCACGCCACCGTTGGTGCTGGCCGGCTACGGTATCTATATGGCACTGGCCACAGGCACCTGGTTCTCGGGTGTAGCCGTATTTTTCACCCTGAGGCGAGTGCGGCAGATATTTGACCGTTTCGGCCATTGGCTGGACCGATTAATGGGAGGCGTGTTGCTCTTATTGGCGGGGCAACTGCTGTTTTCTACGCTGGTCAGCGATGGAAGCAGTCAATAACGAGTCAAATGGAGCCCACGGTTGCGCAAAAAAGTTGCAGACTTGGCGTAAGCCAGGTTGAAGTTTATACTGCCTGAAGCCATATTACCCACGACCACTTATTCGACCTCTATAAAAGGGAGCAGCAATAACAATGAAACTCTACCCCGTAAAAAATTCAGTAACCTTCGCGTTGTTATCCGCCGCACTTTTATCAAGCACTATCGCAGGCGCAGCAGACTTTCAGCCTCCTAAAACATCATGGGGTGCACCAGACGTGCAGGGCAGCTGGGATTACTCATCCCGCACCGGCATGGAACGTTCGCCCGTATTCGAAGGCGCACTGGTGATCAGCGAAGAAAAAATGCGCGAACTGGTGCCCTCGTTCGAAGAATGGTCAATCTTACTGGAAGCCTCTGGCGCAGAAGCGCCGGGACCGGACAATGTCGGCGCCTACAATACGTTCTGGATTGATATCCGCGAGGGTCTGGGCAGCGTCAATGGCGAACTGAGAACCTCCTTCATCATTTATCCAGAGGACGGTCGAATTCCCTGGAGTGAAACCGGCCGCCAGGCTCGTGCCGCACAGCGTGCTCAGATGAGTTTTGATGGTGTGCAGAAAAATGCCGGACCTGAAGGGTTTCCGCTCTCCGAGCGCTGCCTGATCAGCTTTTCGACGGTCGTTCCCTTTACCCCATCGCTTTATAACAACAATATGCAAATCGTTCAGTCACCAACCCACGTCATGATTCTAGCGGAAATGGTTACCGATGCGCGCATTGTTGCGATAGATACTGATTTCCCGGATACATTGATACCGCGCTGGCAGGGTAATTCTGTCGGCTATTACGAAGGCGACGAGCTGGTGGTAATGACTAAAGGATTTCATCCACAACAGGTTTCCCGCGGTGGTGGTTACACCTCCGAGAATGCCGTCATTACCGAGCGTTTCCGCATCAGCAGGGAGAATACCCTGAATTACACGTTCACCATCGATGATCCGGATCTTTACCGCGAAGCCTGGACCGGTGAACTGGAAATGCAGCCGAGCGAAGGGCTGTACGAATATGCCTGCCACGAGGGCAATTATGCGATGCCGGGAATTCTTGCCGGTGCCCGTTTGTCAGAAATCGCTGAATAGAATAAATTCGGGCGCGGGCGCTCAACCAGCCAGTTGCTGCTTGAGCGCCATCACTCACTACTGTCACTCCAATGCATAAACAATCAATGCCGCACCGCTGCTCTGCAGGCGACCAATCGGTCCCTCAGCGCCACCCGTTAATTCGAACATGGCACCCTTGAACACACCGGCATGAATGGTCGGTTGCCCGACTACCACGGCGACATACTGTTTGCCATCTGCAGCATAGGTAATCGGGAATGAGGCTGGCACATCACCAGTATCTGTCTGCCACAGCACTTTACCAGTCGTATCATCTATTGCCTTGAAGGTGTTATCCAGTGCGCCGCCGAATATCAGGCCGCCAGCCGTCGCTACTATTGCGGTAGTAGGCGGTGCCATTTCACGGAAATCCCACAGCAATTCCCGCGTCTCAAAACTTACCGCCTGCAGACGGCCAAATTTGCCATCGCTGCCAGGCAAAGGCGTTGGCTCCATCGGGGCGCCAGTGGAAAGAATGCTGCCCACGCCTGTTGGCCCCCCATTCATACACATCTCAATGATCGGCAAAAACAGAATTTTGCTGGTCGGATTGTAGGAGCTTGACTGCCAGTTTCTGCCTCCCGCGGCGAACGGACACACCAGGTTCATATCTTCTGCATTGGGCGTGGCATTGGGATTCATTATCTTCCTGCCGGTGACAGGATCGATTTCCTTGATCAGGTTCTGCAGGCCCATATCAAGAGAGAACAGATACTCACCGCTGGCCGCATCCAGCGCGTCAAACAGCGCCATTTTGCCAGCCGTAATTACTGCCTTTCGCATCACGCCATTTACCGGCACATTAATCAGCTGCCGCTCGTATACCCAGTCCAGATCCCATTGATCATTAGCGATGTGCTGGTAGTGCCAGACCAGCTCGCCAGTCGCCGGGCGCAAAGCCAGTGTCACGTTGGTGTACAGTGCATCATTGTTGACGCCTGGTTCATTGACCGGAAGCAGCAAGGGTGCCGTGTCATAGGTAGGCGCAGTGCCAAAATAGACCAGATCCAGTTCCGGATCATAACTGCCAGGCATCCATACCGATCCACCGCTGCGGGCACTCAAAGGAATACCATTCCAGGTGTTGCCGCCCGGACCATCGGGCCGTGCCACCGTGTAAAAACGCCAGGATTCTTCACCCGTTTCCAGATCCAGCGCAACAATGAATCCGCCTTCTGGAACCATGGTTGCGGTAACGCCCTGAATCAGTTTGCCATTGGCGATCATTGGCGCGCTGCGCAAGGAATGCGGGCGGCGTCCATTGCTGACATCAGCGATGGCATGATCCCAGACCACCTCGCCGGTCCTGCTGTTCAGCGCAACAATATGCAGGTCGTTGGTTGGCATCAGCACCAGGTCCTGGTACAGCGCAATACCAATTTTTGAGCTCGCGGTGCTGCCCTCAGACTTGTGCTTGTAGGTCCACAGTTCCTTGCCATTGCTGGCATCCATCGCCAGCAGCGTGTCATTAACGCTGAGCAGAAACAGCACGCCATCATGAACCAGCGGTGTTGGAGTACTGGAACCCGCTTCCAGCGGCAGACGCCAGGCTTGCGTCAGTTTGGCGACATTGTCGCGATTGATCTGATTCAGGGGGCTGAACCCATAGGTGTCATTGGTGCGCCTCCAGATCAACCAGTCCTCAGCGGGCGGGTTACGCAGCATCGCATCGGTGACCGGGGTTAGCCGACTTAACAGCGCTGTGCCGGCGTCTTCAGCAGTTTGTGCCAGCATGTTCTGCTGCCAGACACTCGATAAACTGAGCAGTGCGCACGTACAGGCGACTCGCTTAAAACTCATCATATTTTCAACCCTCGCTAAATCTGTTTTATTGTTATTGTTGCTGCGACTTGTAACGTTAGCTGCCTGCTTTTATAGCGGAAAATGCGCAGGTGTTCCTGCCTTTTTGAAAGTGACACGACAAACTTTTACTTACGTACATCTTTTATGTACATGGCCAAACCATTATTCCTCATTTCTATCACAAACAGATCACTGACTTTTATCAGACTCAAATAACTCCTGCAATGCGCGCCGCGCAATTTCCTCGCCGTGCTCCTGCACAAAGTGACCGCCCTCGGCAATCTCCATCGGCGGCGGGCAGCCTTTGATCAGCTTGCGCAGATTATGCATCACCGGTGGCCCCAGCACCGGATCGCGCATGCCGATGGCCATAAATGTCCGACCGTTCCATTCTGATTGGAACCAGTTGCGGGCTTGTCGCGAGATAGCCGCGCCGTCTGCATCAGGATTATCCGGCACCAGGTTGGGAAAGCGTCGTACCCCTGCCTTATAGTGCACATCCGGAAACGGTGCCGCATACGCCTGCGCTTCAGCATCACTAAGCGCTGGTTCGCCGCGCGCCATCAGCGCTGCAATATTCATATCAGGGCGGCTGTTACTGTAAGCGCGCCAATCTTCAAACCCCTTACCCAACGGCACATCACCGGTGCCGAGGCCGGTATTCATGACCAGTAAATGTGTCACCTGGCCAGACAGCTCCATCGGCAATGTCAGCCCCAGCTGGCCGCCCCAGTCCTGCACCACCAGCGTCAGTTTCCGGCCAGGTTCAGCTCCACCGATAACATTGCGGATGAACGCCAGCAACATCTCGCGATGATGGCTGAACGTGTAGAACGATTCAACTTCCGGTTTATCCGAACGACCAAATCCGAACAGATCAGGGGCTATAACCCGATGACCGGCGGCCACAAAAACCGGAATCATTTTGCGGTACAGATAACTCCAGGTGGGCTGTCCATGCAGACACAGAATAATTGACTCGGCATCGGCAGGACCCTCATCGACATAGTGAACTCTCAATCCCTCAAATCCGGGCAGAGTGTCGATGTAATGAGGACCAAATGGAAAGCCCGGAAGATTTGCAAAACGTTCATCGGGTGTTCGGAGGACATCAGTCATATGAATTCCTTTCGATTGTCAGATCACGTTTCCAACTGGCAAGGTAACAACGAATACAATCCAAAGCGCTACCACCAGCAGAAAACTGAGTCCGAAAGTGGCAAAGCGATGCATTACCTTGTTGTAGCTGCAGTGAATAAAGCTATGGAGATAGCGCAGCAGCACGAAGACCCACGCACCGGCTACCAGCCAGATCGGCACGTGACCAAGTCCGATAGCCACTGCGATCAGCGTATAAAAGAGAACAGGCACTTCAAACAGATTTTTGAAATTATCGGCAGCCTGCACATTTTGCAGATGAGAACCCATTTGCAGCGATGTTGCCGCGGCGAGCTGCAGATCCATGCGCTTTTCTTTCATCTCAGCAATCCGTGAAAGAAGCATCTTTAGCCCGACCATAAGAACCAGAATTACCATCGCAAGACATGCAAAAACGAGTTGAGTTTCGGAAGCCATATGCTCTCTCCAATGAGATACTTTTTATAATTATTTACCAGGGAGCCTCTAAATATCCAGCAGCTTCAGCACTTCATAGGTGACATACGCTGGCCAGAGGAAAGCCTGCAGAATTGCCAGAAAAAACCCCATCACCCCGGTCGACTGTTGCACAAAGTAAACAGCGGCGCCGATGAATGCAAGGAAAAAAACGAAACCAGTCTGACTGACAACTTTTGTATTTTTATCTGCCATAGTTTCCTCCGAATACACTATTCCTGATCTGCTGAATAAGCTCCGCGCTGTGCCAGGCTATTCAGGCGAGCTCGTTTGGAAAACTCCCGCTGCGCCTGCTCGCGATTTTGAGGGTCGCCGGACCAGGCTTTCATCGCAGTTTCCTGCAAAGCTCGCCCATAGGAAAAGCTCAGATTCCAGGGTGCATTGCCCTTCAGTTGATTCAAGGCATTAAGATTGGCGCTCGCCTCTTCAGGGCTTTGGCCACCTGACAAGAAATTGATGCTCGGCACCGCTGCCGGGACCGTGCGGCGCAAGATGCGCAGTGTCATCTCCGCTACCTGCTCCGGTGACGCTTTGGCGGCAGCCTTACCCGGGGTCACCATACTCGGTTTGAGAATCATGTATTCCAGCTTTACCTGGTGCTGATGCAGCGCACGGAAGACTGCATGCCAGACCTGTTCATTAACCTGTGCTGCCCGGTCCATATCATGATCACCGTCGATCAGCACTTCAGGCTCCACGATCGGAACAATCCCCTCGGACTGACAAACAGCAGCGTAGCGCGCCAGCATTTCTGCATTTGCGCTCAGGCCGAGCGCGGTCGGATTGCGATCAGTAATTGGATACACCTCCCGCCACTTAGCGAAGCGGGCTCCCTGCGCCTTGTAGCGTTGCAAACGTTCGCCAAGTCCATCGAGGCCATAGGTGATCATGTCGCCGGGCGCACCGCAGAGAGACCCGGTACCTTTATCGACTTTAATACCAGCAATAATGCCCTTGCTGGCAGCCAGTTTCGGCAAGGAATTGCCCTGGTCGTCGCTCTGCCCCAGAGTCTCCTCATAGAAAATCACGCCGCTGATGTATTTGCCCACGTCAGGGGTCGACAGCAGCATGGAACGATACCAGCGCCGGTTCTCTTCGGTCGACTCCACCCCGATGGCCTGAAATCGCTTTGTGATGGTACCGGTGCTTTCGTCGGCGGCAAGAATACCCCGCTCAGCATCAATCAGATCGGCTATGGTTTTTTCGAGTTGTTCAGAGATAGACATGCTTCGGCGCCTCCAATCGGGCTTCAGATTTGTCTATTCTAGGACGGATCAGGGCGAGGTGAATTGATCTGAGAACGTGTTGGCGGTGGGTTCGCCAAGAGCAGTGAGCACGCAGATCTGCGCGCTGATATCGCCTGTCAATGGGGCGACTGAGCTCAAATTCTATTGTTCGCTTGAATATTCGCCGGGTTACCCCATCTACAGAACATGGAGCAAATGAATATGATTGAACAAGCGAATCTGCAACTAATTATTCTCGGAACGTTATTTGTATTTTCATGGCTGATGATAAAGCTTATTCGGCACTTGAAAACCAAAAAAATAGATACCGAACTCTGGTGTACTGTCTTCGAGGGAATGACTCAAGGTGCTCTGCGGCTGGATCATTTAAAAAACCCAGGCACAGTGATTGAGAAGAAAATGAGGAGAGATGGCAAAGACAGAGATCCTCTTGACCTTGATCTTCTGGTTGAGCTGAAAATTGATGAGCGCTCGCCTCAGCAGAGAGACGAGCGGCAGTAACATCTATTTTGACTTAACAGTCTCAATCCACTGATTCACACGACGTTCCAGCAAAGCCAGCGGCATGGCACCGCCCAGCAACACCGTGTCGTGATAGGCACGGATATCGAAATCGTCGCCAAGCTCCGCTCTGGCATGCTCACGCAGTTCCAGAAACTTGTTCATACCGATCTTATAAGACGTCGCCTGACCAGGCATAACGATATAGCGCTGCACTTCAGCGCGAATCGCGGCTAAAGGCACCGAAGAATTGCTGGCGAAATACTCAATCGCCTGTTGCTCAGTCCAGCCTTTGGCGTGCAGGCCCGTGTCTACCACCAGACGAATGGCTCGCCACATCTCAGACGTCAGGCGCCCGAACTGAGAATAGGGGTCGACATAGGTACCCGGCATTTCACTGGCCAGACGCTCTGCGTACAGACCCCAGCCTTCTGAGTAGGCAGTAAAGCCGGCCTGGGTGCGGAACTGAGGGATCTCTTCCAGTTCCTGTGCAATAGATATCTGCATATGGTGACCCGGAAGCCCTTCGTGATAGGCAATCACTTCCATTTCGGATTTTGGCATCGCCGTCATGTCAGACAGGTGTGCGTAGTAGATGCCCGGACGGCTGCCATCCGGTGTACCCGGGTAGTAGTGCTGCGCCGCGCCATCCTGTTCGCGGAAAGCTTCGACGCGTCTCACCTCCAGATCTGCCTTGGGCAGAGTGCCAAAATAATCAGGCAGGGTTGCCTTGATATTCTCAATCGCCAGGGTGGCATCATCAATATAAGCCTGGCGGCCTTCATCATTATTGGGGTAGTAGAAACGCTCATCATCTTTGGTTTCGCGCAGCATCACAAAGAAATCCTGCAGCGGACCCTGAAAGCCGGTGAGCTCTTTGACTGCTTCCATCTCAGCGCGCAGACGAGCCACTTCAGCCAGACCGATCTCATGAATCTCATCGGCAGTCAGGTCCGTGGTGGTTTGAGCGGCTAGCAGGAAATTGTAGTAAGCGAGTCCATTGGGCTGTGATACCAGACCGGTGGAAACCGCAGGTACCTTAGACATTTCCGACTCCGCCCAGGCAATGATCTTCTCATACGCGGGAGCGAAGTCTTCCAGCATCGCGGCTCTTGCCTGAGCAAGCAGTTCATCAGCGGCCAGCTGGCTCAGTTTTTCTGAGGCCATCAGGGCCTCCACCGCAGACCTGGCATCGGTCCAGATAGCAGATTCACCGCCTTCGGTAAACGGGGTACCGCTGATCACCTTGCGGGATTGCTCAATAACACCCGCAAGTGCAAAACCCGGTGTAATCACTCCACGATTGGCAGATTCCACGGCCCGCGCTACCAACTGCTCAAGAGCCCGGGCACTTTCTCTAACTCGCGAAATAAGGGCTTCAAAGTCGGCGGTATCTTCCACATTGTGGAAGCTGATCAGGAAGGTTGGCAAAAAGCTTTGTGCGCCATTCATCTGGTCAAAAGTCAGCCCGTTATAGCGGAACTCAACGCCGCGTGCAGCCTGCTCGTACTGATACTTCCAGATATCCCAGGAAGTCTGAGCTTCAATATCAAGGCTGGCGTAATCAAACCCCCGTTCCATTTCCTCGACGCTCTCACGCACCCAGTCAAGCTGGCGGTCTTCGGCAGCCACCGACATATCATCAATCTCGCCGTAGCGGTCTTTGCGGCCAAGGAAGGTCATCTGGATCGGACTGAATTGAAGCTGCTCTTCAAACTTCGTATCGAACCAGGCATTCAAGCGCTGGGATTCGGTTTGTTCAGCTGCAGCCGTTACTGGCGCGGCGTCCTGTGTGGCCGGGGTGGTGGTAGATGGAGATTCGCTACACGCCATCAGGGCGAATAAAAGAGCAAGAGAGACGGTAAAGTTGCGCATGATTGAACTTATTCCTCGCGGCTGGGGTGGTGATTTAGAAAAAACCGCAGTCTATAGGAAGCTTCAATCTTAGGCCAGTCTGCTCCTTAGAAGTTTGAGTCATATGAGGATCGTTACTGGACAAGCGCTTTCTGAGCATATACCTTCTGTCCGCTTATTATTCCTTGAAAAGCTGTTGATTTTGCCATTCGGAGCAATCTAATGCGTAAGCTATTGAAATACTGCCCTCTGTCAGTCGCGCTGTTACTTGTCAGCACCGTTTCCATGAGCAGTTTCGGCGACACTGTTCAACAAACCAAAGGCGATTTCGTCGATAAGTTCCGGCAGTTGGATGAGGCATTGCCTACGCCCAATACATGGCGTAATGCCGGCGGTCAGCCGGGGCACGAATACTGGCAGCAGAAAGTAGACTACCAGATCAGTGCTGTGCTGGACGAATCCAACCGCCGCCTTACTGGCAAGGAAACCATCAACTACCGCAATAATTCCCCCGATACCCTGAGCTACCTTTGGTTGCAACTCGATCAAAATATTTTCCGCAGCGATTCCATGGCCGAGCTGAGCGATGACTTCGGTGGTGCCGGGCGTCGCGGCCCTGCGGTGCAGGCAGCGAATGGCAGCAGTCCCGCTCGACTAAGTCTGGATGAACTGCGCCGCCAGCAGGCCATGGCCGATGTGGAGATGGGCTATCAGATTAACTCTGTCGAAGATTCCCGTGGCAATCCACTCAGCCACACCATCGTCGGCACCTTGATGCGCATCGATCTGCCCAGTCCCTTGCGCAGTGGCCAGAGCACCGAATTCAGCATTGATTTTGCCTTCAATATTGTGGAAGAGGATGCGGTGTCGGCGCGCAGTGGCTACGAGCACTTCCCTGATGATGAAGCTGAAGGCGGCAACGACATCTTTCTGTTTGCGCAGTGGTTTCCGAGGCTGGCCGCGTATACCGATTATGAAGGCTGGACCAACAAAGAATTCCTTGGCCGTGGCGAGTTCACGCTGGAATTCGGCGACTATGAAGTAGAGATGACCGTACCGGCAGATCACATTGTGTCCTCCACCGGCGTGCTGCAGAACCCCGATACAGTCCTAACGGCGGTTCAGCGCCAACGTCTGAGTGCGGCAGAGAATGCCGATCGGCCAGTCTTTATTGTCACTGCCGAAGAAGCGCTGGAGAACGAAAAGGAAGGGACCACCGAGACCAGAACCTGGCGCTTCAACGCGGAGAATGTCCGGGATTTTGCCTGGGCTTCATCCCGTAAATTCATCTGGGATGCCAAAGGCTATCAGCAGGGCGGCGATGTACGCCCGTTTGTGCTGGCCCAATCTTTCTATCCCAAAGAAGGCGAGCCCTTGTGGTCGTCCTATTCCACAGAAGCGATTATTCATACCCTTGAAGTATATTCCCGTTTCTCCTTTGACTATCCCTACCCTACTGCCATATCCATCAATGGGCCGGTCGGCGGCATGGAATATCCCATGATCACCTTCAACGGCCCACGCACCAATCTGCAGGATGATGGCAGCCGGACCTATTCTCTGTCGGTTAAACGCGGCCTGATCGGCGTCGTCATCCATGAAATCGGGCACACTTATTTCCCGATGATCGTCAACTCCGATGAGCGCCAGTGGACATGGATGGACGAAGGCCTGAACAGCTATCTGGATGGCGTAGCGGGACGCGAGTGGGATCCGGATATCCCCTGGGGCGTCGAGCCAACCGACATCACCGGCTATATGCGCTCGCAGAACCAGGTGCCGATCATGACCCAATCGGACAGCGTTCTGAACATTGGGCCAAATGCCTATTCCAAGCCGGCAGTAGCGCTCAATATCCTGCGCGAGACCATCATGGGCCGCGACCTGTTCGACTTTGCATTCAAGCAGTATGCCAATCTGTGGATGTTCAAACGTCCGACTCCGGCTGATTTCTTCCGCACCATGGAAGAAGCCTCTGGAGTGGACCTTGACTGGTTCTGGCGCGGCTGGTTCTACAGCACCGATCACGTGGACATCTCTCTGGACCGTATCTACGAGATGCGTCTGGATACCGAAAATCCGGACATCGATAACGCTCGCTCACGCGATGCATGGAACGACAAACCCAGCTCCCTGTTCGTGCAACGCAATGCCGAGCAAGGCATGCGCACCTGGGCAGAGCGCAATCCCGACGTGAGCGACTTCCATGATGACAATGACATGTTCACGGTCACCAATAAGGAACGTAATTCTTATAATTCTTTCTTGAAAGGTCTGGACGACTGGGAACGTGCTGCGCTGGAGCGCGCGATTGAGGAGGACAAAAACTACTATGTGCTGGAGTTCTCCAACCTCGGCGGTCTGGTCATGCCGATTATTCTGGGCCTGACTTATGCCGATGGCAGCACGGAAGAAATACGCCTGCCCGCTGAGATCTGGCGTCGCAATGCCAAAATGGTGCGCAAATTAATCGTCACCGATAAAGATATTCAGGAAGTCATCGTGGACCCGCACTGGGAAACTGCCGATGTGGATATCGAAAACAATTACTACCCGCGTCGATTGATTCCTTCACGCGTCGAGTCTTACAAGGCTGAACGGGGGAGTGGCTTTAGCGCGCGCGACCTGATGCAGGACTTCAAGACCGAACTTAAGACTGAGGACGACGAGGAAGAAGCTGAGGACGATAAAGCAGAGGACGATAAAGCAGAGGATATTCAGTGAGACATAAACCTGCCTCAATCAAAGTCACACGTCTGGTGGGCGTGTTTGCGATACTGATACTCACCTTGAGCACAGCTCCCGCATTCGCGCACCAGAAAAAAGAGGCATTAACCGAGATCCTGTTCAATACCCGCACCGGCAATCTTGAGGTGATGCATCGGTTTCTGCTCCACGATGCGGAACACGCAGTACGGCAACTGCTGGACTCGGACGCTGATCTGATCGCCTCCGAGCAGGCACGAGAGGCCTTCGCTCAATACGCGATAGCGCGCTTCGGCTTGTTGGGACACGATGGTGACATCCTGGAATTGCAGTATGTGGGGCAGGAAATGGACAGCGCATTTCTTTGGGTCTATCAGGAAATGCCTTTGCCAGAGCAGCTGCGCAGCCTGGGCGTCATCAATAATGCGCTGAGGGAAATCTGGCCGGAGCAGAACAATCTGGTCAATATCGAGCGCAATGGCGAGATTCAGAGTCTCAACTTCAACGGCAGTACTGAATGGCTGAGTGTCGATTTCAGCGATTGAAAATGAATTACTCCATCTGACTGCATCCAAACTCTCGCCGACATGCATCTTAGTTGCCCCCTGTGTCAGGCTAGTTGTCGCCTCTAAATTTTATTTAAATTTTGGAGGAAGCAATGGGATCACGTCATTCGGAAGCATTTATTGAGCAGGCGTTAATTAAGGTATATTCACGTGGCGTCAGGACGGTCAAGTCGGTCGCGCAAGAGCTGAAC
>Ga0209702_10004112_pt1 | contig 21724 bp, 7 predicted proteins | sample FRY01_FD_187210 | JGI IMG/M metagenome (GOLD analysis project Ga0209702, IMG submission 187210) | Freshwater microbial communities from Lake Fryxell liftoff mats and glacier meltwater in Antarctica - FRY-01 (SPAdes) (version 2) | ecosystem: Environmental > Aquatic > Freshwater > Ice > Glacier... | reverse complement strand
TATACCACTTTATCCATATTCATATTATTTTGCAACGTATTTTTTAATCTAAACCACAAAAAGTGTAAACATTATTCTTTTAGGAACTCCAAGTGGCGGCAAAAGGGCTCGTTCTTAACACTGGTCCAAGTTATAATCAGAAAAATTATAATTTAGGAGAAAAAATATGACTAAGGATTTAGAAACTGAATAATTTTTTGTTTAGGAGCTAATTGAACCATTTTAACCTTATTTTATCAAAAATATTTCTTTGATTATTCATTTCTAAATAAATTATTTGATTTATTCTATGTTCTATTGCAATTGCTCCTGAATAATTAGATACCACTTCTAATGGAAAATAATACCATTCTTGTTTAAGTTTATTATCTTCATTATCAAGAAAAATCTTCTCACCAGATGATAGTGTCATAGCTTCTATAGTATTAAGTGGATAAGATAGCCCTTGACCACATGCCTTAATTAATGATTCTTTTTTAGTCCATAGATTATAAAAAAACTCAAGTCTTTCTTTAGCTTCAAGGATAGTAAAAAATTCACGTTCTGCAGGAGTAAATACTAGATCAGAAAACTCCTGAATATCTAAAGTATTATTATGTACTTCTATATCAATACCAACTCTACGATCTAAGGCAATAATATAATTAGCTATATCATGAGAATGAGACATATTAAATTGAAAATTATGGTTTTTCAAAAAAGGTTTACCATATTTATTATGGATAAATTCAATCTCTTGGGGAAGTTGTTTAGTATAATAACTTAAAATACATCTTAGAATTCCGTGAGATATAATATATAGATCACTTAAGTCATTAGTGTAATATTTGTTGGCTTGGCTTCTTTCCTCAGCAGAAAGGTATCCCCAAAATTGAGGTATAAGTAGTTTGCAGTTATTTAAATTTACAATATAAACGAATACCTTATTAGAATTCCCATTAAATTCTAACTTATCTAAAAGGTTACTTTCAAAAATATTAGTAAATCCTATTAATTTTCTTAACATGTTACTTAATTTTATATGTAGAGACGATTGTAAGTTTAAAAATAAGCGAAATAGTTTATATTAATTTTAAGAGGGTAAGAAGTAGTTCTTATTCAAATAAGAATACTGCACGGGCGTGAAGCGACCGTTTGAATCATAGTACTCTAGCCCTAACTCTCGAGACGTTTGGATAGTTGCAAGGGATGCTTTTGTACTCCAGCTTACAATCGTAAATATAAAATCTCGAGATGCCTATGATATAGGTATAATAATTTTATTGGTATTGATATAGGAAAGTTCAATTTTGTAACTGCCATTTATTGTAATAAGCAGACAAAAGAGTAGCAGAATAATGGTGAGGGAATTGCTAACTTTATTAAAGATCATCAGCATTTATTTGCCAGAGCTTTGTGTATTGCTTAAATTACGGGTGGCTGAAATGGAGTTATTACTTACTCTTTGTAATTAAACTATTAAAGTGCATAGAGATAATAGTCGTAAGGTAAAAACTTTATTCAGTCTTTTGGTAACACACTTCTGCTTTAGTACCAAAACTAATCCATGAGTCTTGAATTGAAACCACTTTACAACTCCTGCAATTTTATGTAACAATAAGTTCTAAAGTCAGTCATAAGTTGTTTGTCATTATTATGAATAATACCATAAGTAAAATATTCAACTCATATGTAATTGCTGAAACTAGCTTGGGTGTTGAGTGTTGTAAAATACTACTAGCAGCAGGGCATAAAGTTTCAGGTATTATTACAAGTAATGAGAATTCAATTGAATGGAGTATTAAAAACAATATACCTTATTTTTTAAGTATTAAGGAACTAGAAGATATAAATCCTTCAAAAACATTTGATTATCTTTTTAGTATAGTCAATGGAAAGGTGCTCTCTTCTCGTATTTTAGATTATCCTAGATTATGTGCAATTAATTATCATGATGCACCTCTACCTAAGTATGCTGGGATTCATGCTACTTCTTGGGCTATTATTAATGATGAAAAAACTCATGGTATTTCTTGGCATGTTATGAGTTCACGCATAGATGAAGGCGATATTCTTGAACAAAATATTTTTCCGATTGAAGTTAGTGACACGGCTTTAATGCTTAACTTAAAATGTTACAATCATGCTCTTGAATCTTTTAGGTTACTAGTAAAGAAACTTGAAAAACAATCTGTTCATAGCTTTCCTCAAGAACTTAGAAACAGAAGTTATTATGGATATCATCAAAAACCGGAGAATGTTGGTCTTGCAGATTGGAAATTACCTGCACAAGATATTGATAGATTATTTAGAGGGCTTTATTTTGGAAACTATCCTAATAAACTAGCATCCTTTAAAGTCCTTATTGATCAGGAAATATTTTTCCCACATAGTCTAATAATTCTAAATAAGAAAACTGGAAACAAGCTGGGGGTATTACTTAAAATAGACACTAGTGGTCTTCAAATAAGTACACAAACAGAAGATATACTTATTGATAATATTACCAACATTGAAGGAGAATTATGTTCAAGTTCGTATTTAAAAAATATCTTCAATCTTTATGAAGGCTATCAGTTTCCATCTTTAAATCCAATAACTAAAAAGGATCTCTACCAATCTCTTATAACTATATCCTATAGCGAAAGATACTGGGTAAACAATCTATTACAAGTAACTCCTTTTAAGCTTCCTTTGAGTAGTTCGTTAAAAAAGGTCGCTAATATAGCTATAAAGAAAAGGTTTGTATGTAATAGAGTTGAGATAGATAAAGACCTCAAAAAACAGATCAACAAAAAATTCGATAAAATTCCACTTGTAGATATATTAGTTGGTACTTTTTATATCTATCTATCTCGCTTAGGAAGTAAAAATACATTTACACTTGATTACTCTGATCATTCAGTAAGAAATTTTACAAATGGACTAAATTCATTCTTATCCTCAGAAATATCCTTAACAGTTGATATATCAGGAAAAGTAACAGGATATGAAGCTATTCAAAAATCACTGGATATAAAATCAAAATCACTTAAAAATCATACATATTCTTTGGACATTAAGGAACGTTATCCATTTTTAAAGGAAAAGTACACCGATAAGCCTGATGTTAAAATTAATGTTATAGAATTAGAAGAAAGATTCAAAAAAAATGAAATAAGTCATTTACTTGAAATATGTATAGATCAAAAAGGTACAGAGTATTCTTTGATTTTTCCTAAGAATTTGAGTGAAGCGGAAAAGTATTTAATGAATTCTATACCTAATCATATAAAGTACTTACTAGAAGCTTTTGTCAAAGATCCTGTTAAATTAGTTGGAAATTTACCTGTCTTTAATTTAGAAGAGCAAGAACAAATACTTCTTGAATGGAATGATACTTACAGACAATATCCAAGTGACATAACACTTCAAAAGTTATTTGACCAGAATATAGAAGAATTCTCTAGTAATATAGCTGTGACTTGTGAAAATACGGTCTTAACTTATCAAGAGTTAAATGAACGAGCAAATCAGCTTGCCCACCTTATAAAACAAAAAAAGAATATTGAACCAGATTCATTAATAGCTATTTGTCTAGATAGAAGTGAATATACCCTAATAGCTATGCTTGCTATTCTTAAGTCTGGAGGTGCATATGTTCCTTTAGATCCAAACTACCCAGATGATAGAATTTGTCACATATTTGACGACACAAATACTACACTAGTTCTCGCTAATGCTAAGTATACTAATAGGTTAAAGAAAATACATTCAAGACTTAAAAGTAAGAGTCATGAAGAACTCTTGATTTTAGAGTTGGATAGTGAAGAGCTTCATAATGAATTGATTTTGCTTCCGTCTACTAGTCCACTGACTAGCACCACTTCTGAAGATTTAGCTTATGTTATTTATACCTCAGGTACCACAGGCAAACCAAAAGGGGTGATGGTTGAACACCGAAACATAGTTAATCTAATTTTATCAGTTCAAGAAATTTTGGACGTTAATGCAAAAGATATTTTTTTCTTTTACCGCTCTTATGTTTTTGATGGAGTAATTGAAGAAACAATGTTGCCAATTATGATTGGAGCAAAACTGGCTATTTGTACTACAGGACTAAATGACTTACCTAAATTTTTAGATACAATTAGAAACAACAATATATCTATAGCTAATATCAACTCCGAAACTGCTCAGGTTTTAGGGGAGTATATTGATGAGACTCTTAGTTTAAAAAAGATTATCGCTGGAGGAACTAAATTAAATTTAAATTCTTTCTCAAATTTTTTAAAAAAAGGTGTTACAGTTTTTAATTCATACGGTCCCACTGAATGTACAGTAGATAGTACTTATTTTAAGGTAGATTCATTAAAAAACGAATGGATTGGCAAACCTATCTCTAACTATAATTGTTATGTATTGAATGAAGATTTAAAACTATTGCCTATAGGAGCGATAGGCGAACTTTATATAGGAGGGGATGGAGTGGCTCGTGGTTATCTTAATCAAGATAACTTGACAAAAGAAAAATTTATTTCTAATCCATTTCAAACAGATAAAGAGAATAATGATAAGAGTTGTAGTTCAAAAGGTAGGAACTCTCGCTTGTATAAAACTGGTGATTTGGTTCGTTGGCTTCCTGATGGGAATTTAGAATATATTGGAAGAAAAGATAACCAAGTTAAGATTCGTGGATACCGTATAGAGCTAGGTGAGATAGAAAGCATATTGTCTAATTATAAAGATATAAAACAAAGTGTTATAATAGTTAAGGAGAGAGGTGCTGGAGAGAAGTACTTAGTAGGATATTATGTATCTAATAAGGTTTTAAATGAAGGTGAGATATTTTCATATCTTCAGAGCAAGTTACCTGAATATATGATTCCAAGTGCAATAATACATTTAGAACACCTTCCTCTTACAATTAATGGTAAGCTTGACAAGGAGGCTTTACCAGAGGCAAGATTTACTAATACAAAAACATATGTTGCTCCAAGAAATGAGGTAGAAGAAAAGGTTACAAAAATATGGGAAGAAGTATTAGGATTACCTAAGAACTCAATAGGAATTGAAGATAATTTTTTTAGGTTGGGTGGAGATAGCATTATTAGCATACAAATTGTAAGTCGGTTGAGAGAACGACTTGATTTGCTGGTCAATTTAAAAGATATTTTTAATTACAAAACAATAAAGGGGCTTTATGAAAATGTTTTGTCAAAGAAACAAGAAAAATTAGAAACCAGAACTGAACAGGGGATATTAATCGGAGAAGTACCCTTTTTACCTATACAGGAATGGTTTTTTAAAAGTGATTTTAAATATCCAAATTATTGGAATCAATCGTTTTTAATAAAGACGCCTAATTTAAATGTAGAAAGACTTATTAGTAGCATAAGTACGTTAGTTAGTCATCATGACGTATTCAGATTGAGATATAAAAAAAGTAAAATTGGGAGAGTATATAATCAATTTTATGATAGTAAAGCAAGTCTTCCAGATATTAAAATTTTAGACATAAATACATTAAGTAATGGGTTACAAAAAGCTCAATTACAAGACATGTTGAGTGATTGGCAAAGTAAATTTGATTTGGAGGAAGGCCCACTACATTGTATAGGTTATCTTTATGGGTATGAAGATGGTAGTGCGAGGATTTTCTTTGCTTTACATCACTTGATAGTTGATACAGTAAGTTGGAGGATTTTGTTAGAAGACTTAAGGAAGATTTATAATGGAGAATTTATTGATATTAAAGGAAGTAGCTATAGGCAGTGGACTCAAGGAATTATAGAGTATGTTAGCAAAAACGAGGAGGAAAGGAATTATTGGAATAATACTTTCTTGGACTTTAAAAAAAGGAATAAATTTAAAGAGTTACAAGCGTCCCAAGATAGCATAATAATAAATAATATTATAAATGTAAGTATAAGTAGAGAACACACAAGAAGGTTATTACAAGAAACCAATCAAGCTTATAATACCCAGATAAATGACATTTTACTTACAGCTTTAGGTTATACACTTAAGGAATTAACAAATAGTACTGTACATCATATTGTTTTAGAAGGGCATGGTAGAGAGGAGGTAATAGGGAATGGATTAGATATATCAAGAACTGTTGGTTGGTTTACTACTATATACCCAGTTAGGTTAGAAATAAAGGATGATATTGGAAAAAGTATAAAAAACATAAAAGAGATGTTGAGACAGATTCCAAACAATGGAATAGGGTATGGTGCAATATTTGGTTATAAAAATAAAGATTTACCTAAAATTAGCTTTAATTATCTTGGACAATTCAATCATGGAGGTGAAAAAAAACAGTTAGAAAATAATTGGAGCATCTCGGCAGAGGAAGCAGGTGTATCAGTACATCAGTTGAATAGTGTTTATGATGTAATTAATATCACGGGTTTAATCATTAATGAATGTCTAAATTTTAGAATAATTAGCAAATTAAATTATGAAGAAACAGAAATATTAAAAGATCAGTTCAAGCAAAATTTAGAAAAGATAATAATTTATTTATCATCACAAACCAGAACTTATTTAACCACAAGTGATGTAAATAATATTATTAGCCAAGAATATCTTGATAAAATTCAGGAAAAAAAAGAGATTATAGGTGTATATAAGGCAAATAGCTTACAACAGGGATTTATTTATCATACATTACGTCAAGGAGCTTTAGATAACGCCTATAGGGCGCAGCTTGTGTGGCAATATGAAAATAAAATAAACCCTAGTTGTTTGAAAAAAGCGTGGGAGATGGCGCAAAGGAAATATTCTTCTCTAAGAATTAGGTTTGAATGGAGTGAAGAAATCGTACAAATAATTGATAAAGAAGGAACATTGGATTGGATATATCTGGATCTCAGCGCAGAACAAAGTATTGAAATAAAAATTCAAGAAATTTTAAAAGATGATAACAAAAAACCATATGACTTAAAACAAGGAAGCCTTTTTAGATTAATTCTTATAAAACAAAGGGAAGATTTATATACATGCATTTTTAATAGTCATCACTCAATATTAGATGGTTGGAGTAATCCAATATTACTTGGGTATGTTCATCGTACATACTTAAAATTATGCTTTAACAATACAATCCCACTTGAAATAAATAGCAGCTATGACTTAGTACAGCAATACCTGCAAATGACAAAAAAGAAGAACGAAGAATATTGGGAAAAATATGTATCAAGAATAGACGATAGAGGAGACCTTAGTCTACTTTTAAAAACTGGGTTACAAAATACATCTATCAGAAATTATAATCATATTAAAGAAGAAAAAGAAAAAGTTTTTGAAATCGAAGGAGAGCAATATAGAAATTTAAAAGAATTAAGTAAAAATGAAGGAATAACGCTGAATGCAATTTTACAATACTCTTGGCATAAAACACAGAGTCTTTATGAGGACTCTATGCAAACAGTAGTGGGAACAACTGTTTCTGGAAGAAATCAGCCCATTAATGGTATTGAAAATGCGGTAGGACTATTTATTAATACTTTACCTTTGATTGTTGATCATCAACGACAACCAAATAGTAGTATTATCACTTGTATTAAACAGATACAAGATGATATTAATGAAATTAGCATAAGAAGTAATATAGATTTGGCTCAAATTCAAAAAGGTGGAAATAGGTTATTTGATTGCTTATTCGTATATGAAAATTACCCAACTTTGGTAAATAATGAAGACTCAGGGCAACTTGCAATAAGGTTTATAAAATCAGTAGAGAAAATAGACTACCCCATAGCAGTGGTTGTATATGAGAAGAAGACAAAACTAATTTTTAAGCTAAAATATGCAAGTGAGTTGTTTGATATAAAAACAATAGATAGGGTACTAACAACATTCAAAGTACTTCTTAATGAAATAAGTATAAATCCTTACCAAGAAGAACGATACTTGAGTGGTATAACGAAGGCAGATTACAAACAAGTAGTAGAGATCTGGAATAATACTAATAAAAAATACAAAAAAGATAAAACAATAGGTGAATTATTCGATGAACAAGTAATAAGGACGCCCAATAATATAGCAGTTATTGATAGCTCTAATAACAAGGAATACAAATACAGTTCTTTAAAGAATGAAAGTGATTTACTTTCAAAATACCTACTAAAATATCAAGCAGATAACAAAATTGAAACAAATAACAGTAGTAGGAAGCCTATAGAACTCAAAGGAATTTTAATTGGAGTTTTGAGTGAAAAAAGCTACAACCAAATTATATCTGTTCTGTCTATTATAAAATCAGGCCACGGTTATCTCCCACTTAATCTGGAAATGCCAATCGATAGGATAGATGAAATACTCACGAATTCCGGAGTGCAGATTTTACTAATTTCTAAACATTTTTATTCAAAAAATGGGATGAAGAATAAGTTATTAAATAAATACAAGTTATTGGTAATAGAAAACGTTTTATTGGAAATTCGTGAAGATAATAAGTTAAAAAAAGCTTTAAGTAGTATCAGATTACCTTTAGTAAAAGAAGATGATATTGCATATGTAATATTTACCTCTGGTTCAACTGGAAAACCTAAGGGGGTTACGATAAATCACAAAGGAGCAATAAATACAATCAACGCTATAAATCAGAGATTTAACGTAACCTCAAAAGATAAGATTTTCGCTATATCAGAATTGAGTTTTGACTTATCTGTATACGATATATTTGGGATCATGTTTGTTGGTGGGAGTCTGGCGCTACCTAGACAGGATAAAGTTAGAAATCCCTCATTTTGGTTATCTTTTATTGAGAAGCATAAAATTACAATATGGAACTCAGTACCGCAATTATTAGATTTATTAATAAATGAAACAGAAATTAGTGATTCGTATCTTAAATCATTAAGATTATTTTTATTAAGTGGAGATTGGATTCCACTCACTTTACCTGACAGATTGAAGAATAGAGCTAATAATGCAATAGTAATGAGTTTAGGGGGGGCAACGGAGGCTAGTATTTGGTCAGTATGGTATGAAATAAATCGAATACATAATGACTGGATTAGTATTCCATATGGTACTCCGATGCCAAATCAAAAGTTATATGTACTTAACTATTATAACGAGATTTGCTCTGTAGATATGATAGGAGAAATTCACATTGGTGGAGCAGGGGTAGCATTAAACTATTGGAATGATCCTGAAAGAACTCAAAAAAGCTTCATTAATCATAACAAATTAGGAAGATTGTATAAAACTGGTGATATCGGGAAGTGGACTGAAGATGGTTACATAAGAATGTTAGGAAGGAAAGATAATCAGGTCAAGATTAGTGGATATCGTATAGAATTGGGTGAGATCGAAAATGTTTTAATTTCTCATTCTGAAGTAAAACAGTGTGTATCTCTTGTTAAGGAACACGAAACCGGAGGATATAAGAGCAAATATCTTGTAGCCTACTATACGTCTAATTCGGGAGAGAAGATAGAAGAAAACATTTTGTTTTCCTTTCTCAGTGATAAACTTCCTGACTTTATGACACCAACGGTTATTGTGTATTTAGACAAATTTCCACTAACTGCCAATGGTAAGTTAGATAGGAGTGCCTTACCAGATCCAGAATTTGGTACTACCAATTACTATCCTCCAACCAATGAGCTAGAATCCAAAATTTGCAATATTTTTACAGAAATACTTGGTATGGATATATCTAATATTAGTATACGTGATAATTTCTTTAGTTTAGGCGGTAACAGTATATTAGCTATAAAACTTGTAAGTAAGATAAATAGAGAGCTTGGAATCCAATTAAGTGTAGAATCTATATATACAAATAAAAATATAGAGAAAATAGTACAGAATATTGAATATAGTGATCACCAAAATATAGTAATTAGAAAATCGAATGCTTTAAAAGTAAACAGTCAATTACTTTCATTTACTCAAGAACGTCTCTGGTTTATTGAGAAGTATGAACAAGGAACAAATGCTTATAACATACCTATCCTTGTCAAAATATCTGATAATATTTCTTTATCCACACTCAAAAAAAGTATTGATAGCATAATACAAAGACATCAAATCTTAAGAACATTTATAAAAGAAGATAGTGAAGGTAATAATTATCAAGTTATTTCCGCTTTAAATGCTAAATATATTAAAGAAGTGAAAGTTAATAACGTAAATATACTTAATGATCTGCTAACACAAGATGCAAATTATATTTTTGACTTAAATAATGAATATCCTATTAGGGTAAGGATATATAGTTTGAGCTCTTCTGATTATTACTTAAGTGTTGTTATTCATCATATAGCATGCGATGGATGGAGTATTAACATATTCCTCAAAGAATTAGAAAGGTACTATCAATATTATATAAATCAAAATTTACTTGATGCTAGTGAAATAGATCTTCCTGAGCTTACTATACAATATAAAGATTTTGCTTTGTGGCAAAGGAATTATTTAACAGGAAAGATACTAGACAAACAACTCTTATATTGGAAGAATAAATTAGCAGGATATGAAACTATAAATCTAGTGACAGATTACATACGTCCTCCTGAAATAGACTACAAAGGAAATAAAGTTTATTTTGAACTTGATCTGAGTTTGTCAAATAGGTTAAGAAGAGTAGCTAAAAAATTAGATGTTAGCCTGTACAGTTTACTTTTATCGGCATACTTATTAATGATAAGAAGTTATACAAATCAGAATGATATAGTAATTGGTACTCCGGTAGCAAATAGACACTATCCTCAAATAGAACATTTGATAGGTTTTTTTGTAAATACTCTGGCAATAAGGGTAAATATAGATAGTTCCTCTAAATTAGTAGATTTCATAAAATATGTAGGTGATGAAATAATAGAAAGCCAAATCCACCAAGATCTTCCATTTGGAAAATTGGTTGAGGAACTAGACATAATAAAGGATAGAAGTAAGCATCCAATTTTTCAAATAATGTTTGGATTAAATGGATTTGAAAACCTTCACGATAATACAGATAGTATATTCTCTTACATTAGAGATAGTAATAAGTACTATAATATATCTAAATTTGATTTAGAAACTTTTGTAGATGAAAGTACTGATGTATTAAAAGGAAGTTTTAATTATAGGATAAGTTTGTATAAAGAAGAGACTATAAAACGTTATATATCCAATTATATTGAGTTATTAAAACAAGTAGGAGATCTTTTAGAAGAGAAATACGATAAGTCAGGAAGTGAAAAAGCTACTGAAAGAATAAGATTAGATGAAATAAAACTGAAAGAGAAAAAAATAGAGGACATAAGCTATTTAAGTGATCAAGATTACAATTTAATAATATCAACTTGGAACAACACTGATTTATCATTTCCAGATAAAAAAACAATAGATCAGTTGTTTGAAGAACAAGTGAAGAGAACTCCAGATAATATCGCTCTTGTATATAAGGACATAGAACTTACTTATAGAGAACTAAATCAGAAAGCTAATAGGCTAGCTCATTACTTAGTAGAAGAATGTGAAATCAAACCAGATAGCTTAGTTTTACTACTCTTAGAAAGAAGCGAAGAAATAATAGTATCGATTCTTGCTGTTCTAAAAGCTGGAGGTGCTTATGTACCAATGGATCCTGAATATCCAGACAAGAGAATTGCTTACATAATGATGGATACTAAAGCTAAAGTGATACTCACAAACCAAATTTATGAAGATAGGATTAAGATCCTGAACATACAATCAAAAAAACTATCTATAATCAGTGTCGATAGTAATAAATTTAAGAGGGCAATAAATTCTTATAAAAGCACAAATACCAATATACCCAATCTTACTAGCTCTAACCTTGCTTATGTTATTTATACTTCAGGTACTACAGGGAATCCTAAAGGAGTGATGATAGAACATAGAAGCACTGTAAATTTAGCAATTATGCAGGGGAAGGAATTTGGACTTAGTATGGTAGATAAATTTACCAATCATAAAGATATTAAAAATTGTTTGTGCTACGCCAACTATGTTTTTGATGCTAGCGTATCAGAAATTTTAACGTGCATTTTAAGCGGCAATAAACTATATTTGCTAAGTAACGATGAACGCCTTAATCTTGATAGTCTAGATAAGTATATAAAGAATAATAACATAAATATTGCTACAATTCCTCCAGCCTTACTTAATCAGGAAAGTTACAATTTAAATTTAAGTACTCTTGTAGTTGCAGGAGAGCAAATGAGTAACAAAATTTATTATTATTATGTAAATAATAATAATAAATTAATAAACGCATATGGGCCAACAGAAGTGACCGTATGTTCTAGTTTACGTTGTTATAAAGAAAATGACATTGTTTCTAATATAGGCACTCCACTTTCTAATACTAAAGTGTACGTTTTATCAACTTCTCTTAATCCTCTGCCTATTGGGGCTATAGGGGAGTTATATGTGGGTGGAGTTGGTCTTGCAAGAGGTTACCTGAATAATCCTAGTTTAACAAATGAGAAATTTATTTCTAATCCATTTCAAACAGATGAAGAGAAGAAGGATAAGAGTTATGGTTCAAAAGGTAGGAACTCTCGCTTGTACAAAACTGGCGATCTTGTAAGATGGTTACTTGATGGTAATTTAGAATATATAGGGCGTAATGATTTCCAATTAAAGATAAGAGGATACAGGGTAGAATTGAGTGAAATCGAGAGTGTTTTTAGCTTATTTTCTGGAGTTAAACAATGTGTTGTAATTGCCAAGGAACATATAACTAATGCAGAAAGCAAGTATCTTGTTGGCTACTATACAGGAGAGAAATTAGATCAGAATAGTTCCTTGTCTTTCCTGAAGCACAAGCTTCCAGAATACATGGTTCCTAATGCTATCGTGCATTTAGATAAGTTTCCTCTAACTATTAATGGTAAGTTAGATAGGAAGGCTTTACCTGAAATAGAGCTTAGAAACAGCAGGGATACTTACGTAGCACCACGCAACGAACTTGAGGGAAAAATATGCTCTGTTTTTGCAGAAGTACTAGGCATAGATCCAAGTACTATAGGTATTAGGGATGACTTTTTTAGAATGGGTGGGGATAGTATAATTTCTATGCAGTTAGTTAGTAAATTAAGGCAAAAACTTTTACTTAGTAGTATAAGTGTAAAAGACATTTTTAGTTCCAGAACTATAGAAAATCTTTATGATAATGTTATTAAATCGCTACAAGGTGGTAACGTTAAAGATGAAACTGTTAAAGAACAAGGAATACTTTCTGGCATAGTGTCGCTACTTCCTATACAAAAGTGGTTTTTTGAAAATAGATTCACAGTCTCTCACCACTGGAATCAATCATTCGTCATTAAGACCCCAGAACTTGATTTAGAAGTACTAAGTAAAAGTATAAAAGTGCTTGTAGAGCATCATGATGCTCTAAGGCTTAGGTATACTAAGAAACAAACTCAATACTATGATGATAAGGTTATAATAGAAAAAATTAATGTATTAGATGTAAATACTATAACAGATAAAGAACTTTCTTCTGTTTTTACCTCGTGGCAAAGTAATTTCAATATACAAAGAGGTCCACTTTATTCTATTGGTTATATACGTGGATTTAAAGATGGAAGCGCTAGAATCTTCTTTGCTTTTCATCATTTAATAATAGATACTGTGAGTTGGCGAATCTTAACTGAAGATCTAAGAGAGTTATATTACAAAATAGTTAGAGGAGATGGGTCCCTGTCTTTAGGAGAAAAAGGAAGTAGTTATAGGCAATGGGTCAGTAAAGTTGATGATTACAAGACTCCTTGCAAAGACGAAAAAAATTATTGGGATAATGTAGTTCTCGATATAGAAAAAAGTAATAAGATATTAAAATCCTTAGCTACATCCTTAAATACTTTTTCTGAGTTTGTTTTAGGTACTGACCTAACAAATAAATTACTGCTAGAAAGCCTAAGAGCATATAATAGCGAGATAAATGACGTACTTCTTACTGCATTATCATTAAGTTTGAATGAGAGCATAGGAACTAGAGTGAATCATATAACAATGGAAGGGCATGGTAGAGAGGAGGTAATAGGGAATGGATTAGATATATCAAGAACTGTTGGTTGGTTTACTACGATGTACCCTGTAAGACTTGAGGTAAGAAGCGATGGTGCAGATGAAATAAGTAGTGCAGTAAAGCATACCAAAGAATTATTAAAGCAAGTTCCGAACAAGGGTATAGGTTATGGAACCCTAGTAGGTTATAGTGTCAACTCACTTCCAAAAATAAGTTTTAATTACCTAGGCCAGTTAACTCAAGAAAAGCATAAAAATAGCAGAAACCATTGGGGTATTACAGATGAGCCAAGTGGAGTATCAGTAAGTAGTGAGAATGATAGCAAAAATATTATTGATATTAACGGTGTGATAATAGAAAGAAAGCTCAAATTTAGTGTGGTAACAAAATTAGATAAATACTTGCATACAAAATTTGTAAATAGCTTTAAGAAAAATTTACGGAAAGTAATTAATCATTCAATAGGTAAGCTCTTTACTGAGTATACTATGAGTGATTATGTTGATTTTCAACCGTATGCTATTGTGAATATGGACAAAGTTGTGGATAAAAATGTCCTTTTTATGATACCACCAGGAGAGGGGGGAGCTGAAAGTTATTTTAATAACTTGGTCCCACTATTGGATAATAGAAAATTGGTTATTTTCAATAATTTTATGCGTCATCTTACAGAACATGATATAGAACAATCCGAAAGTATGACATATGAAAAACTGGCTCATAATTATATTTCCTATATTAAATCAATACAGTCACAAGGTCCTTATAATCTTTTAGGTTGGAGTTTTGGTGGTGTGATGGCTTTTGAAATAGCTAAACAACTTATAGAGCATGGAGATCAAGTTAGTAGCCTTATAATAATAGATTCGTATTTTAGTTTTAGCAGTGCAGCAACTAAGATTAATATTAGGTCTAGTGAGCAAGAAAACATAAATTACAAATACTTACCTGTAATAAAAAATAAAAACTTAGCATTTTGGAAGAATGCTAACATAACCTTATTTAAGGCAACAAAAGATGAACTGTTTGGTGATAACTCTAAATATAATAGTTGGAAGAATTTTAACAAAATAAATAATCATTACGTTACATATACAAAACATAACTATCTAGATACTATACTAGAGGAAAATGTATTTACCACAGTCGAAATACCTCATAGTCATAGTTCTTGGATTTATGACAAGAATCAAATAAATCAAATATGTTCTATACTATTATAGAATATTAGAAGAAGGTTTTTTATGTACTGGTAAAAATCCACTCACCTGTGAATCCCATAAGGCCTTATATAAACCATTTTGATTTAAAAGATTTATATGAGTGCCGTCTTCTATAATCATCCCTTTATCAAATACCAAAATACGATCCATATGAAGAAGAGTAGACAAACGGTGAGCTATCACAATCGTTGTTTTTCCATGCATTAATTCTAACAAGGTTCCTTGAATAAGATGGTCTGTTATTGTATCAAGTTGAGATGTTGCTTCGTCAAGAATAAGTATAGGGGCATTTTTTAATATAGCCCTAGCAATTATAATACGTTGACGCTGACCACTTGATACTTTAATGCCTTTTTCTCCTACAATGGTTTTATAGCCTTGTGGTAAGATAGTTATAAATTCATGTGCATATGCTTTTTTTGCTGCATCTATAACCTCCTCGTCAGTTGCAGTTATCCTGCCATATCTAATATTTTCTATAACACTTCTATTGAAGAGTGAAGAATCCTGTGACATTAAGGAGATATTACTACGAAGTGAATCAGGTATAATATAGGATATATCCTGATCATCAATTAGAATACGTCCATCTGAAATATCATAAAGTTTAAGTATTAAATTTACAAAAGTTGATTTACCACTGCCGGAATAACCAACCAAACCAACTTTTTGGTGAGTTTTAATAACCACTGACTTCTTATAAAAAATAGGTTCTGTTTTGTTATAATAGAATTTTACAGAATCAAACACAATTTTACCTTCAGTAATGATAAGCTGATTTTGTTTTGTATGACTCGGTATTTCTTGCTCTTCTTCAAGGATAATCAGCGCTTGATCAACAGAACTCCAATTAATAATAAATTCTTTAAAAGTCATAGATAACTGGTATGTTGTGCTAATAATACCAAAATTTGTCATTACAACAAAAGCTATATCACCAGTTCCCACTATTTTTTTACTATATCCTAGAATCAAAAAAGCGATGAAAACTAGTGTATATATTGAATTAAGAATACCTAAAAAAAAGTCAATCCAAGTGTGGTAAATTCCTCTTTTGGTAGTTATGCCAATAAAGTTATTTTTAACCAAAGAAAAGCGCTCAAGTTCATATTTTTTTGCGGAGAAAACTTTTACTGTTAGCATATTAGTAAAGTAGTCAGCACATTCGCCGATAATGTTTGCCTTTTCTTCTGAATAAGCTCTGTTTAGATATATACTTTTCTGCATTGAAAAATATGCTATAAAAAGAAACAAAAAAACCCAAATACTTAAGATAATTGCAAAAATTGGAGCTACTGAGAACATTAAGGCCAAAGAAATTACCATAAGCAATACGAAATAGCAAAAATGATTAATAATAGTAAAAATAAGAGTAGGTAAGTGCTGGAAAACATCATTAAGTTTTGATGTTATACTTCCTGATAATTGGTTTTGAAAAAAAGTATAAGGATATTTATATAGTTTTTTAATAAAATACTCTACTATATCTGGCTGAACTCTCGCTGTAAAAAGAGCTGAGCAATAATCATTTATAGTGCAACTGATCACAAGAACACACCTTAAGATCGCAAAATATAAAGCTATACTCCAAAGAGTATTATCTCGTAACTCAATTGAAGCAATATCTATTAGTTGTTTTACTAAAAAGGGTTTTATAGTTTCACTAATTGCAATAAAGCAAGTAGAAATAAGCAACCCTAATTGATAAATTCTATATTTACAAGTGAGTTGATAAATAAATTTAAAAACCATCATTTTCTTACAATCAACATATACTTAACTTGAATATTTATACTGTTTTCATATTTCAATACACTCCAAGCAACAGTGCATCTATTATAAAATTAAAATCAATCATAGTCCAAGAGTAAGTCCTCTTTATTATGAAATGTGGTAAAATTATCAAGACCTATATTTGACCATTTTTAACAAGCAATGCTTCACGTGCCCTTTTTAGATACTCTCCATACTCAATTGGAGGTCTAAGACAAGATTTATCTACTTCACCACGTGGAGAAAATGGTTCAATTGCAGCATGGTAATCTAAATCTAAAAAAAATGGTAAGCACAACCTTTCAGCATTTATAAACTTAACTCTATGATCAAACGCAGGGAAGTAATCATATGTTACATATGACATGTATGAACCACAGTGTACTAATAAATTTTCATCTGAGACAGGAATATCAAAATATTCATTGTCTATTTTTACTTGAACGTTAGGAATAGGTGTTTGAAATGCTATACTAATAAGAGAAACATCTTTATGCTCACCAAAACATATTTTGGTTCCATCATCTGCTTTTTGCAATACAGGATATTTTTCCATAAAGGGACGTCTAATGAAGGATATTGTTGATAGAGTATTTTCTGTACTTAAATATTTATTAAAAAAGCTTTGTTCTTTTCCTAATGATATGGCAAATACTTGGAGCAATTTAGAGGCGAGGTTGAACATGCACCAGTAATGGTGTTCACAAAAATCCTTAAATTCAAGATGTTTCTTATCATCTGGCCAAACATTAATTTCTCTATTTTTACTTACTACCAAATCATGTGTATTTGTAAAATTTGGATTGGCATAAAGAAATCTTTCTGCAGGCTTTTTATCAGCTATAGGCATGTAATATCCAACATGTTCATTTGAATTACTTTTATTATATGCCTTAGTTGCAATATTAAATTTTTCTGTATTTGTTATAGTTTTAAAAAGATTATAAACAACATTTTGTAGTTTATTTATATCTATCCCGTGATTAGAAATATAAAAAAACCCAGGCCCTCTACAAGCATAGCTTATTTTCTCTGATATTATATTTTTAGCATTTAAATCGTCGCTAAATATTAGTGAAGAAATATCAATAGTAGGTATATCAATAAATTTTTGCATAATTACCTCTTACTTCCAATATGTACTAAAAATTATACCCTTCTGGGTTAATACTAGAGTTGATTTTAATTCATTGTCAAGATAAACTAACCTATGGTTATTTCAATTTCATAAAATTTCCTGATAATTCAATGAATTTACTTCAAAGTAATCATAAATCAATAATTTTGCAGTAATCGATTTAAGCGGTCAATTAAGTAATATTTAAACATTATTGCAGCAACTTATTTGGTAATACTGATACCTGTTTTTGCTTTCGTTCTAAAGTATGACTATCTAAGTTAAAGTATTTATCTAAGAGCTTTATCATTTTTTTATTTCTACTATCAGCAGTTTTGCTACCAGTAACAACACCAACGAGAGATCTATTACCTCTAGTAGCAGTAGTTATAAGATTAAAACCCGAAGGATTAGTAAAGCCAGTCTTTAAGCCATTTGCTCCTTTATATTGTTCAGTTACGGGGTTATGCCCACTCACTATGCGTTTCTTGAATACAAAGCTTGATTTACTAAATAATGGGTAATATTTGGGAAAGTCTCGTTTTAGTGCTATTGCTAATTTTGCTAAATCTACAGCTGTAGAGTACTGCTTGGGGTGATGCCATCCCGAAGCCCTACGAAATACAGTATTTTTCATACCAAGTATTCTGGCTCTTTGTGTCATTAGCTTAACAAACTTTTCTTCACTACCTGATATTTTTTCGGCAAAAACAATTGAAACATCATTTGCAGATCTTATGACTAAAGCATTTACAGCATCTCTAACTTTTATTCTTTCTCCTGCCGTTAGGCCAAGCTTAGATGGTTTTTCATTTTCTGCCCTTTTAGAAACTAGCATTTCATTATTAATATGTAATTGACCTGATTCTAACATTTCAAATACAATATATGCTGTCATAAGTTTCGCAAGCGAGGCAGGGTAAATTAGTTCTTGTTCATTATTAGCATGTAATATCAAACCACTACTCATGTCAGCAATCAAGGATGTTGGTTTAGAAAGTGGAGAAACAGTAATACCCTGATTAGATTTTACAGTTTTAGGTCTGATTTTTGCTGCATTAACATCAGAAGTAATAGATAGAAAAATAAAAAGTAATATGAAAATACAATGCATACATTAAAATACAAGTATATAGCCTAAAGCACTAATAACATAAGGTTTATGATTATTATATATACAGTTATTTTGACAGTCAATGGCTATTAGATTAGGTACTGAAATTTGGAGTATATTAAAGAGTCTTTATTAAATAAATAAGATTGTTCAGTTAAGATTTTCTAAGTTTTGTACTAAGCTTTTTAAAGGAAATAGATGGATAAAATAACAATAGATTAAAAATAATTTAATATAAAAGAAAAATAATGAGAAAAAATAGCAAGAATAATTTCTGATTAATTTGCTAGTTCCTTTCTCCACCTAAAAACTTTCATTTTTTCTGAATATAATGAATTTTATAGGAAAGAAATATAGCGCTAAGATTTTATCATATTACTATAACTTCTCTCCATAATTTAGAAACTCATTATACGCATTAGAATCAATTTCCTTAATAACTTGATTCTCTTTTTTTAAGCAAATTTTTCCGTGACAGTAGAGTGTTATTTCTGGCAGAAATTTCAAGTAATCCTCAAACATGGCATTAAAACGTTTACCACATTCTCTCACAGTTTCTGGTGGAACAGCTCTATTCTCTTTTCTTGCTCTTTGCTTTGCTCTATCTAAAGCTACTTTTTCCAATACATAAAATGCATACATCTTAGCTTTGTATTTTTTATTCAAAACAGCATCATGTAGGTCATTTAACGACTTTTCTGTACAGCAAGTACGATCGTAAATAACATTAAAATTATGTGCAAAAGCATACTGAACAAGCTGATTAACCGTCTTATATGCAACTGGCCACCATTTACTAAAAGCCTTTAATTTTCCATATTTCTTTACATCATTTTTATAACCTTCAAGGCGTATTATTACTTCATCCATATCGTGCAGATGAAAATTTTTGAGCATTTTTAGACTTTTTTTACGAAAAGTGGTTTTGCCAGAGCCTGGTCCTCCCGCTATAATTATGATCTCTGGATTGTCACTAGGTTTAATGTTACTAAAGAATGTTTTATAAAGAGCTTTATATTCTGAGTCAGAGACATGGGGGTCTTTATCACTAAATATAAAACTCATAAATTCTGCCTGACTAATAGCTGCATAGGCATTATTCATTGGTGCTAAGATTAGTAATATTATGATATATAGTTCTTTCATGTCATCATCTCCCTCTAAACTCAATAGTTTACTTTACTTATCCCTTGCATGGTAGATTTATTTTTTCATTTTTTCTAACTAGTATATAACAAATAAAACTTACTGTTATTGTGTTACAAGTATAGGAAGGAACTAGAGTAGTCTAAAATTTATAAACCATTGGCAATTTTCAAACATGCATTTGCACTCTTTTTCCAGGCGGTCTACAGTTATGTCTTTTAGCTTGTTCCACGATAGACCCTTTCCTTATGTAAGTATAAGGGGGGTATTATCATCATTAACTTAACATAACAATGCCAAAACTACTTAACAACTTGACTGTTCTTTTCTAAATAATTTTAATATAATTTCCTATTTGTAACAGAACAGAAATTGATATACAATTCAAAACGAGGCGTGCTGAGGAGCAATTTATTAAGACCATAGGTATAAAATACCAAGGAGAGTTGTGTTGCGAATTAAAACTATTTTGATTATCATGTGGTGTGTAATACTCGAGTTTCCAGTTACTGTGTACTCACAAGTTATTGATGGTCTTCTGATAGAAGGATTAGATTATAGTGGAAAAACTACTATTGCAAAACTCGTAAAAAACAAACTCGAGGAAAGAAACTACAATGTAAAAACAGGGCATGGTCAACTAGCAGGCTCAGATTTAAGCCGTTTCCTGGCATTTGAGGCTTACGATACACTACCAGCTGAAATTCCTACAAAGTTTCCAGATGCAAACTTTATGGAAAAATACATTAAGTTAAAGCTTTCAGGCTTAGTAGTGGATAAAATGTTGGGGAATCAGAAGCTAGAAGATTATAAAAAACAGGGTGTTTTTTTAATACAGGACAGGTATTTATTAACTTTACAATGTACCAAAAGGTTTTTTACACCCCATCTAGACATGCCAGAATTAAAAATGATTGAGGAGGCTTATATCCCTTTTAAATACAATATCTATTTAACGTGCAGTTCATCAACAAGAAAAAAGAGAGTAGCAGCTAGAGGGAAGGAACCAGATAGGCTAGAAAAATATTTAATCGTACACTTTAATGAATTATATAAATATGATGAGTTATGTCAATCTATGGTTAAAGAAAAACCAGGATGGTATGTAATTGATACATCAAATACAAAACCTGAAGAAGTAGCAAATCAAATCTTAGACTTAATTGAAAAAGTTGATACAAGCAAGTAATGTTTGTGAGGCTCTGTCCGATTGATTGTGTAAATTCTCATAAGTTATAATAAGAAAAATTATAATTTAGGAAAAAAAAGAATATGACTAATAATTTAGAAATTGCAAAAATCAATGCAGCAGTAGATTTACTAATTGAAAGTGACGTAGATTTATCTAATGCTCTAGGAAAAGACGGTTTAATTAAGCAACTAAGTAA
>Ga0209702_10004110_pt1 | contig 21729 bp, 22 predicted proteins | sample FRY01_FD_187210 | JGI IMG/M metagenome (GOLD analysis project Ga0209702, IMG submission 187210) | Freshwater microbial communities from Lake Fryxell liftoff mats and glacier meltwater in Antarctica - FRY-01 (SPAdes) (version 2) | ecosystem: Environmental > Aquatic > Freshwater > Ice > Glacier... | reverse complement strand
CGCTCGAGAAGTCGTAATTAGCAGCATTAGTCAGCCTCGACCTCTCTCTGGCCCCCGGCCTGATGCGGTGAATAAAGCGGGGGTCAGAGGGCGTGGAATCGACTCTGGCAAATTCAGAGTCGATCCCAGACCAGACAAGTCAGAGATCGATCTGACAGTCAAGTCGAGCGGCTCTAGTTTGAGATCGAGGCGCAATACCGCGCCTCGATGTGAGATTAGGAGAACGCTATGAACACTGTGAACGTAGGCGATGTGATCGAAGTCGAAGTTTCCGACTTCGATGGCTACGAACTATGGCAGACAGCAATAGTCTGTTCAGTTGTTACGGGCGCGTTCAATTGGAAGTTTGCGCCGGGCAATGGCTTGATGTGCCGAGCCCCTCGCGGTGGGCACAAGCTGGGGTACGTCATGACCGCAGAAGCTGGAATACGTTGGCGCCACGCTACTGCCAACATCAGCTAGCACTACCGACCGACCTGGTTGGAACACACTGGGATTCGACTTCCCAGCAGGTCTTGGCACAACACCGTGCCGCAACACGATCCCGAGGAGGGGTTATGACAACCATCAACGGTACAGTTGCTGGTATCAAGATCAGCGCCGAGCTGATCTCAACCGATGCCGATCTGCGCACACTCGTAGATCAGCTCGAGGCGGTGGCCCTCATCTCGCTTGACATCGAGACGACAGGCTACGAGGGCCAGAGCGACTACGGTCCCAGCTCAGGTGTGATCCGACTCTGCCAGATCGCTTGGCACGATGACAGCGAGATGAAGGTGGTCGTGATCGACGCCGAGAAGGTTGACCTGTCGATCATCCGACCACTGCTCGAGTCTGAGGACATTGCCAAGCTGATCCACTACAGCCCCTTCGAATGCAAGTGGTTCAAGCATCACCTCGAGATCAAGATTGTCGGGGCAGTCGATACCTGCTACCTCGGGCAGTCGATCAACAAGACCTTGAGGGGCCGAGTCGCTCGGGCGTTGACAGACGACCTGGATGACAAGGACTCGCTCCAACGCAGCTTGTTCAAGATCGCTGACAGCTACTCCCTGCCCAGCGGTCGTGAAGTCAGCCTCGTCGAGGTCAAGAAGGCTTACGACTCGGTTGAGATCCCGATCAAGGGCTGGAAGCTCAGCGAGCGTGCGACCCTCCAGGCGATGGTCAAGCGCTACCTCGGTCACGACCTTGACAAGGATGGCCAGACCAGCGACTGGTCAGGCGAACTGACCGACGAGCAGCTCGTCTACGCAGCAGGTGATGCGGTCGTGACGCTCCAGATCTGGCCCGATGTCGTCAAGGTCGCTGAGCAGCTCGACGTTTACGCCAACATGATACGGCGCGTCGGCTACGACGAAGCGAAGTCTTAATCCTCAACCTCAACCTCTCGAAAGGGGGTGAAAAATATGAGTATGAACTTTTACACCTACCGCGATGGGTATGATGTGAAAGCTTTGGATCGGTACGACTCGACCCACGAGCAGCAAGAAGCTGCTGGGTGGATTACGGGGCCGAACTTCGCGAATGTAAACGCGCGAAAGATCGGCAGGGTCCTTGGCATCACATTCAGCGAAGAGGGAGCTACTGCCGACCCAGCCAAAGTGCTGGAGGCAGCAAAGCTGATCCTCGCGCTGGAAGTTGGCAATGAGCTGTCCATTGACTGGTCTTCGGTCAATGACAACTACCTAGCCGACGCCCTGCGGCAGATCATGCTGGTCTGTACTACCGCTATCAAGTGGAATACAGATCTGCTGATCTACTGATAGGTGGGTGCATCTGAGTAAGACTCGGCGCTGTTGCAGAACAGCGTGGCAACAGAAATAACTACTCGTAAGGCTGGCGCTTGTGCGAGGCGCCAGCACGACAACAACAAGAACTTCGGATCTAAGTGATCCAAGCTTGCTGACAATCAAGTCAGTGAGAACCTTTTAGGAGGTGATCGCCAATGACATGGCTATCACAAGGCCTCCTTCTTCAGCTGAGCTGCCCGGTTATCCGGTGCGGCTGGCATCTCCGGCTTGGGCCGGCTCTGCCATCTGAAGCGGAAGCGCTTAAAACACGACTGCTGACCGCAGTGCTGGTCAGTGGTTTAGCACTCATCCATAACGGATGGGAAGAAGCACTATGGACAATGCTGATCAGTCTGCTTACAGCAGCTTTGGTTACGCATCGTGCCCGGCGAGCTTTGAAGTTGAAAGCTGCCGGCAAAAAGTAACGAAGAAAGGGCGACCTGGCATTTAGCAGGCCGCCCTCCACTTCGTTCCTTGATGTCCTTCTCCGCTTTCACAGGAGGAGGAGGAACTTAGTAGCTGCAACGTATTCGCGTTGCAGAACTGAAACACAACCCGTCCTTCGCAGGACAGGAGGAAAGCACAATGTATATCTCAACGGTAGGGGAAGTCAACACGGTCAGCAGTTTCATTACTGGCCGAAGCATCTCAAGGCAGGTCGTTGCGGCCAGTTCTCTGGTTGCGCGGGACTTGCCGACCATCACCGACAATCATGACGACGAGTGCCTCGCACAGGTAGCGGGCGTGCGCGGACTTGTCGGAAGCGGTCGCATTGACAGCGAGTGGGCTGTATGAACCTGACTGAACTCAAAACACTACGGAAAGAGCTCAGAGAGCTAAGTGAGAATTATGTCAGCCGGCTTCATCGCACCAGAGGGGAACTGAAATGGCTGCTCACTGCTCGTGACAGAGCATCATTTGCTCGCGTGACAGAAGACAAATTCGCGGCTGAAGTTGGTCTTCACAAAACACTGAACGAACGGCGACTAAGAGCAGAGGAAAACTACATTGAATGGCGAGACGGTCTGCTTGCCGCTCGAGCTGAAATCCAGGCAGCAACTAAACCGCTGCTGGAAGAACTGAAAGCCAGCGAAAACGCTGAATGGGTTGCATGCGTTGAAAAGCATTTGAATGCTTCATCGTATGAAGGTGGCATCTGGCCGGACCCTCCGAAGTACGGGAAAGGGAAACACGGATGGCGCATGATGGAATCGGAGCTTTTTATTCGGGAAATGATCGGGGATGATCTGTTCAACCAAGAAGAGATGAGAAATGTCAGTGACGAAAATCTGCGGGAACAAGATCCGCTGATCTATGAATGGTTCGAAGAGTACGCGACAGCTGATCCAGTAGATCAAGGCGGCGTTCTGTATCAATGCCCTGATTTGCTCGCAATGTTCGCGCGCAGGGTTACGACATCGATGGAAGTTGTTATCGCTAACGAAATTCTTTGGAACTACAAACGAGTTGAAGGCGTAAGTTCCAGAGCTGGGTTTAGGCTCGAAGCGCATGTGCTGCGGGAGCTGGAAGTGAAACAGTTCGCTCCTGTTATCACGTTAGCGGAAAATCATGGCTGGACGCCTAGGGTTCTGAAGTCAGTGTTGGGACGTGAGTCGTACCGCAAAGTGCTGACGAAATCTCGGCAGGAAAGGAATCTGCGTCGAGCTTTAGCAGACAGAGAGTACAAACGATTCGTGACACTGAAAGCAGAAAACGTTGATTTGGAATTCCGCTTGTACCGGACTGAAGAAGGAGAACCAGATGACGCTGCGCCTCGTTCGGAGTTGAGCGGAAGCTTGAGTGAGTATTTTCCGGTCAGCAGGCGAACTTGTCCGTCACGTGGATCTGATTTCAACGGTCAGTCCGCGTTGCTGCTGGCGTTCACGAAAAGCCGCGGCATAGAAGGACTGAAAGATCTGCCAGTTGGGTATGTGCGCGTTAGTTGCGTGAGCCGAACTGAATTTCGGTTCGCGGCAGCTGACGGTGGCAAGACCGGCGCGATTCTGGATCTCAAGGCCTTGATCAATGCGTCAGGTGCGGAACTGGACTTAGCTGTTTGTGATCAACTGGATGATCTCGCACAAGTAGAGTTGCCGCGGCGTGTCAACGTGAGTGTTTCAATGGTTTGGTCTCCGCTGACGGAAGACTTGTTCACTGATCATGATCTTGATGCTGCGTCGATGACGTTGTTGGAGTATCCGCATCAGTCAGCTTCCGCAACAGCTAATGATTTGCCGGCAGGCAACCAGGACCGGCTGTTTGGTTTGGAAGAGACATTGAGAGACGACAGCACAGCGCAAGTTATGCGGGACGCTGTCCAGTATTTCTTGAAAGACACCACTCGTAAACGCTTAGCGAAATGCTGCGGGTTCGTCAAGCAAGTTGTGATTGATCCTTGGGAAGAAGATAAGCGACCTGCTTCCGTTCGAGTTCAGTTTGCTTACCGTGCTTTGGTGGATGACATCATGAGTGCCTGGGGATGGTGGGGGGATCCGAGTATTAACGCCGGTCCGTTCGTGAATCAGCTAATGGACGGCAATGAGCACGCGTTCGTGCTGCTTGACTTCATGTTGATGAACTCGCATCGCAATCTGAACGATCACGGTTATGTGGACGATAAGTACGGTTTTCATTCTCGTTGCATGGGAATGGCGAAAACGCTGATTCTTGATGCGTTGATCAGTGAGTTCGCGACACGTGATTTGCATGGCAGGCAGTTCGCTGACACTGTTTACAAGTATCTGCTGTCGATACGGCAAGCAGATAAGCGGAAACGTTCGCTGGTGAAACGTTACGGAAGAACAAACATGGCGCGGATCCGTGGAGCGGCAGCATCAGAAATGGCAGCGACGAAACTGAGGGAGCAGCTGGTCGGCTGGGAATCATTGAACAAGTACGCCTGAACAAAGGGCGGACAGGATAAACGAAGTGGAAGTACTGCAGGTCAAATGCAGGATTACTGCTCCAACCCTCACGAGGGCGAGCTAAAAGGAGATTCATTTCATGGAAAACATGAAGCAGGTAGGCAACCTTGTGTTGCCTCAAGTTGATCCTAATGCCAGCACTTTGCTGGATGCCGGACTCGACAAGTATGAGAAGTACGAGTTGTTTGCGGAAGCAGTTGCGGGAGAGAATATCTTCCGTGAACAGCATTTCGAGAAGATGGTTCGAGGTGCACGGCAGGTTTGGCGATGAAAGCCGCTTTCATTAAGGCGCTTGATTGCCTAGTTGCTTTCGTCACTCTCGAACAGTACGGAGTGATTGACAAACCGAAAAAGACGAAGAATTGCGGCCCGTCATGATGACCGACCCGTTGCAGATGTTCCTTCAGGACATCGGCAAAGTCCGGCTGCTGACTGCTCTGGAAGAAGTTGATTTGGCGAAGAAGATCGAGCGCGGCGATCTTGCTGCCAAGAACAAGATGGTCGAATCGAACTTGCGTCTCGTTGTTTCGATTGCGAAGAACTACCGCGGTCAGGGCCTGCCGTTTCTTGATCTGATTCAAGAAGGGACAGTGGGTCTTGTCCGTGCCGTTGAGAAGTTCGATTATCGCCGGCGTTTCAAGTTTTCGACCTACGCAACATGGTGGATCCGCCAGGCGATCGCCCGCGCTCTGGCCGATCAGTCGCGGACAATTCGGCTTCCAGTTCATGCTGTTGAGAAGCTCAACAAGGTTGGACGCGCTGAGCGCAAGCTGGTGACTGAGCTGGGCCGTGAACCGACACCGCAGGAGATCGCTGAAGTAACCGGCATTGATCCCGAAGAAATCGATCAGATCAAACGTTCAGCGCAGGCGCCGGTTTCGCTTGAGACGCCGGTTGGTGATGAATACGAATCAGAGTTCGGTCAGTTCATCGCTGATGAGCAGGCCGAGTCGCCTCACGAGAAGGCCGCCGAAGTGCTGACCACGAAGGCGCTGCGTGAGACGCTGGAAAACCTCTCGTACCGTAACCGCCGCGTACTGGAGCTGCGTTACGGACTGGGCGGAGAGCATCCTCGAACGCTTGACGAGGTTGGTCGAACCTTCAATGTGACGCGGGAACGGATCCGCCAGATTGAGAATCAGTCACTGAAGAAGCTGCGGTCGCTGGCTGACGCGCAGAAGCTGCGCGACATTTTAACGTGAGCTCAGCGAAAGGCAGCGCAACATCCCGCCTCAAGGAACTACATGCGAGTCCTCAAGACGAGATGCGCTCAAACACACAACAGCCCCACTGGTATGGGGCGGCAGGAAGTGCAGCACGACTTCCCGCAAACCAAAAGTTAGCAGAGGCGTATGACTTCGAAAGCTTTCGCAAGTCTTCGCCTGCTGCCGGCCACAACTGAAAGGACTACGATCAAGCTAATACAACGGCATCTCAACTACAGAGGCTTAAACACCCCCTAGTTGAGATGCGAACAGAAGCCTTACCGACGTAAGGCTCACCGGGAAGAGCATGAAGACGCTCCCCCGAAACCTCAGGTCAGCAGCAACACAGGACTTAAAACTCCTGCCGCGCTCGCTGACCGTAAATTGAAAGGAGCCCAACTATGGGTATCCCCAAAGGAATACTGATTGGCGTGAGCGGAAAAGCGGGAGCGGGTAAAACCACTTTCGCTCAAATGCTCAGCGCTCAGTACAGACGCGAAACAGGAAGAGATGTGCGCGTAGCAGGAATTGCAGATCCAATCAAACTGATCTTCGCACGACTGTTCCGAGCGGACATTGAGCTGCATGACGCGATTTATCTCGTCGATCAGCTGAAGCACGGAGGAACACTTCGGTATGACCATCCGTGGGGTGGCGATTCGAAAGTGTCAGTGAGATCTGCTTTGCAGCATCTCGGCACTGAAGCAGGACGAGAAGTTCTAGGCGAGAACATCTGGACAGATCTTTTCGTTGACTCATTGGATTTGGATGCAATCACGATCGTTCATGACGTTCGTGTAGACGCTGAAGCGCAAATGATCCAGATTCACAACGGTGTGATGATCAAAATCAACGCTTACAGCAGGGACAAAGAGACGTTTCTGCCTAACCGCGAAACTGAGCATGTCACTGAAGGAGAGTTGCGGATCAACTATCCGGGAGGCCCGCAAGGCGATGTCGTGATTAACGACGGTGATTTGCGGGATTTGGAAGCGTCAGCTAAGCAGGTTTGCGGCGCACATCCAGTTCAAAACGCAGCGATGATTGGTAGTGCCTGATGATTACGGCTCAGCTGCTGCGATCAAAACGCAATGAGCTGCTGATAGCAGCGCTGTACTGGACGAATGTCGCGCGAATTTGCGGCATGGAACTCATTAAGCCAACCAAAAATGCTGTTGCGCTTCACGGGATTGTCTACGAAGACGGCTTACGGCATAACGTTTACAGCAACGAGCATGAAGTTCAGATTCGCACGCAAATATGGGATGGCGGACCTGACACCGGAAAGTTCACAAGCTCGAAAGAGACACTGAGCTCGCTGGGGCTGATCGAAGAAGAAATTGATGTTCACGCGGTTGTTGTGTGGCACAACGGATGGTTCGACGTCACTAAGGGAGTGGCTACGTTCGCTCGGGTTCTCGAAATGAGCAACCATGATGCGCTTGACAAAGCAGCCGAAATTCGATCGGCAGGATGCGCTGTTGTGTTCGAAGGAGACCGCAGCAGCTGCGAGAAAATCGCAAGCAACTTGTTTCTGTGCTCAGGTTTGGACGCGAGGCTCTGCTGATGTGGACAGCGAAAGTGACGTACGCTTCAGCGTACGGACTGAACAAGCATGACGCGCACGTGAAATACTGCGAAGGCAGCGGAGAGACACTCGAAGCAGCCTTGAGAAGTGTTTACGGCGGAATGGCTGAAACATCTAAGAGCATTGCTGACGAATGGACTCTCGCAACGCTGAATCAGTTCGATCCGTTAGCTGCCCTGCCGGCAGAAATCATTGTTGCGGCCAGGGGGCATACAACAGCAACTTACGTGCAGATTTACGGGCCAGGCAACACGTCAGGCGATAACGCAATCAGTTTGTTGTGCGCTGACGTTGATGACGGGCTGCTGCATGAAGTACGAGCTGTCCTCACTGACAGCACAGATCCTGGCTGGCCAATGACATGGACAGCCGTGAAGCAAGGCAGACCGTTATGGGCTGCCCTGGGCGCGAGCGTAGGTCAGCTCGCCTCAATGCTTGCTCGAGGGATCACTGAAGCAGTCCTTGAAGAGCACGGCGGTCAAAGAGAAGGACGGTACGTGGTCAACTTGCATGGAGAGAAAGTCCAGCTAGTGATAACGATAGCCCCGCCAGGCCGCACAACAGAAGACTACTTCACGGTTCAAATTGATCTTCCGTTGGTTCAGCCTGTCATGGTTGCCGCGGAAATCCTGGACCGTGAAGCCACTTACGGCAACGAAAGGAGTTTCTCATGAGCGCTGCAAACCAAAGTCTGATCATCATGCTGATGATCGCTGTTTTGGCATCAACGTTCATCATCGGCGCAGCCAAATGGGTGCGCCGCGCAGCAGTGGTGCTGGTGATCGCAGTTCTTCTGGGCTTCACGTCCCAGGATTGCGCTGCGCCGGCGCCACTGAAAACGCCTGAAGCAGTGGATGTTCAAATCACAACAACGAAAGGTGAACAATGATGACTGAGCAAACCAAGGAGTACACGTTCCGCGGGTTCGTCATTCCTGAACGGATGATGGAAGGACTGCGGCTTTACATCGAAGAAGGCGTTAAGCCTGGTCGTTTCCTGAGCGCAGTGCTTGAGAACGATCTGTCAGCAGCAATTAGCACAGCGGATGACGAGAACCTTGCCAACGTTGCTGCTTACTGCGCCTACCTTTACTGGGAGGCGCCAAGCAGCTGTCATGGTTCCGCCGGGACAGTACGGCAATGGATCAAAGATTTCCATGATGACCGTGCCGGCATGAAAGGCAAGTACGGCAACCTGCAAGGGGCCTGCTGACAAGATGAAAGCGGCAATCAGGATCGCCGGCGAGATCAAAGAGATCTTCGAAACAGAAGGCGACCACCACACGAAATGAAGAGGGAGGTGAGAAATGACTGATTACATTGACCGGCCGGAAACAAAAATTCTGCTGCCGGGAGATCGAACATGGGAACAAGTAATGCAGCCTCGTGATCAAAGTGTCGCGCACTTGAAAATGCTTCACAACGACACTGAAGACCTTGTTGAACTGGCCGCAGGAAGCCGCGACAAAGACGGGCGCTTGCGCGTGTTCACAAGAGAGAACCCCAGTTACTTCCTTCCTGGAGGTGCTGCTGGCCTTGAACTATGGCGTGACGACATCATGCAGCTAGTTGATTCTCATTCACTGGCTGGAGACGAAATGTTCGTTGGGCCGACAGCAAGAACGTACGCTCAAGGAACGAAAGCTGCAGTAACTAGCAGCAACTGGCTGTGGGTTGACATTGACAATCCGCAGCGTCTTGATGCATTGTGGGGTTTCCTGAAGGCGAAGCCCTGCCACATGCTTGTGCGTACAGGAGGCTCCGGCGGCGTTCACGCTTACTGGAAGCTGAAAACGCCGTTGCGAATCGACACTGAAGTGGCCGGCAAGAGCATTGACTGGCTTGACAGAGCTCACAAACGGATCATTTGGCACTTAGGAACAGATGAGCATGACAAACCGAATGTCGCTGATCCAGTAGCTCGCGATCGTTCACGAATTCTGCGGCTTGCTGGCACAGTGAACGGCAAAACAGGCCGGCATGCTCAACTGATGTTCCTTGATGCACGCAACGAAGGATGGGGAATCAGTGATTTGGTCGGTGATTTACCGGACCCAAGCAGCTGGACGCCTCGTTCAGCGACGCCAAGGACGGTAAGGGCCGGAGGTGAATGGCAAACAATTCCTGCAGATCAGTACTGGTCTGCTTTGACTGGAACTGAACCAACGGAAAGCGGATGGGCGAGATGCCCTAATCCTGCTCATGATGACACTAACCCGTCATGCCGAGTAGGGGGAGGAGCTTCCCCCCAAGCATGGTTCTGTCATTCGTGCGGAGCAGGCGGCGGTCTTGTGCAGCTTGCTTCAGTAGTTAACGGAGGGCCGCATTCAGGTTTGCGCGGCGCCGAATTCAAACGCAGTTTGCAGTTCGCTTTAGATCGCCTGGGCCTTAAGCCCGCCGGCTAAGCGACAGCGACATCCAATCCGGCAGCAACACAGCTGCCTACAAGTAAGAAAGGCAGGTGATGCTCATGCATCATCAGCAATCCTCTGCGTCTGCTTCCACGGAAGTTGGCTGGAGTGAAAGTCAGAAACCTGCCGTTGAGCACGGCGCAGGTCCTTTGCTGGTTCTGGCAGGTCCAGGATCCGGCAAAACACGAGTCCTAATCGGCCGGATCGCTCATCTGGTCAACACGCAGCAAGTCGATCCAAGTCAAATTCTCGCGGTGACGTTTACGCGCCGTGCAGCAGACGAAATGCGAACCCGACTTGCAGCGGAACTACATGAAACAGCAGCACAAGTGTGGCTAGGCACTTTGCACAGTTTCTGCAACCGACTGCTTCGTAAGCACTCGGATCTTGTCGGAAGGTCAGGGCAGTTCACGATCTACGATGAGAAAGAATCGTTAGGACGGCTAGAAGAAGCAGCCGAAGAACTGTTCGCTTCTTACGACAAGGACAACGAGGCGCCGGATCTCGGCGACGATTTCAACTTGGCGAAAGCCACTCAGTTAGCAATGAGTCTCGCTAAGAATCAGATGCTGACGCCTGACATGTGGCTGAACCAGCAGCCGAACCCGGAAGATCCGTACGCGATCGCGGTCGCAAAAAACTGGTGTTGCTACGAGATAATCATGCAACGCCAAGACGCTTTCGACTTCGATGATTTGCTGACGAAAGCCGTTGAAGTCATGAGCCACGGATCTGTTCGTGAACTAGAACGACGCAACTGGCCTTGGATTCTGGTTGATGAAGCTCAAGATCTGTCAGCAACGCAAAGCAAACTGATTTACTTGCTCAGCGGTGCCGGCGGCAACGTGACATTAGTCGGCGACGAAGACCAGCAGATTTACAGCTGGAGAGGCGCTGACGGAGAACTGATGCTCCGGTTCAGGGATTACTACCCGAACGGACATGAAGTTTATCTGGTTGAGAACTTCCGAAGCGGAGCAGTTCTGCTCCGGCCGGCAGCTCAACTGATCACTAACAACCCGGGCCGAACAGCAAAGCCAGCACAAATCGCGCAGAAACAATCTGGCTCAATTTCGCTGCAGAAACTGAAAGACGTTGACAGAGAAGCCGCCGCGACAGTCCAGGAAATCGAAGCCTTAAGAGAACACAACCCGAACGGCACAGTACTTGTCCTCGGACGTTCCGGATGGGTGATCAAAGACACGTACAAAGCGATCGTTGACGCAGGCATTCCTTGCGTCAAACTCGGAGGACGCGGCTCAATGGAACGAGCGCAAGCTCAAGATGCTCTCGCAATCCTACGGCTAATCAGCAATCCAGCTGACGTGCCAGCATTCGAACGCATCATTGGTCAAATCCCCGGCGCAGGTCCTTCGGCGCTGTACTCGATGAAAACGTACGCGCAAGCGCACAGCGTTGATTTGATTGCGGCAATGATGGCAGCTGACGAAGCTGAAAAAGCACGAATCAGGACGAAAACGGCAAGCCTGCTAGTTGAAACAGGAATGCGTTTCGCAGCATTACGAGTTGAATACGAAGCAGGACGTTCAGTGGCTCACATAGTCGCTGAAGCACTGCAACTTCCTCACGGTCCAGTCGACAGAACACAACGGCAGCTAGTCGATGAGAAAGAAGAAACTCGTGATCAAGCACTAATCATCCTCGAAGAACTACGAGGACTAGTCAGAGCAGCAGCTGGTTACGAAACAGGAACTTTGCCTGACCTGATAGCTGACTTGCAGCTAGACGGAACAGCAACTTCTACTCCGGGAGACTCGAAAACAGTTGTCAGTTCAGTTCATTCCTCAAAAGGACTTGAAGCTGACCTGGTGATTATTGTTGGGTTCAACCAGGGTGCGTTCCCGTCTCAGCGAGCTTTGACAGGTGAACCTGGAAAGCTCGAAGAAGAACGACGGGCAGCTTACGTCGCTTTAACCAGAGCGAAAGAACGAATGGTCGTTATGTTCCCAGCTGTTCGCTGGGGCCCGGACGGCAGAAGACAGTTCCACACCGTTGAAAGCATGTTCATCGGCGAAGGAGACATTCAAACAACAACCTTGTCGACCAATGAAATGGTTGACAAGGAAGAACAGGAGGTGAACTATGGCGTATAAACCGCCGTCACACAACACGCCGCGCAGAACTGGCTATCAAGGCCAGGGAAGTTTCGATTGGGCGCAGCGAGAACAACGAGTACGGCAGGAACAGATCGCGAAAACAGAGCCCGGGAAGATCTTCCGGTCAGTTTGGCCGTCCTGGCCGACTTTGTTCAGTCAGCTGACAGCGAAAGCATTGACTCAACTGGAGAACGGACGTTTACCTGATCCGTGCGTTCAAGGGACATGGAAAACTCCGTCAGCATGCATTGAAGCGAACCTTCGCCGATACGGCGTTGATCAGATCAAAGGCATGTCATTGACACAGAGCGTGGCCCGCGCATTCATTGACGGGCAAAGCGCTTCAGATAGCGCGGCAGACCTCCGATGGGGGTATGTCAGCTCTGAGCAGGAACTGAAAACACTGAACAGAGCTGCTTGCGTCAAATTGACAGTCGATTTTGATGATCCCAGCACATGGGAGCAGATGACTGACAAACGCGCAGCAGTTGGCCGGCAACTGAAACTTGATCCGTCAGTCTCGGATCAAGTCAGTCGTTATGTAGTTGGAGCACCTGACTCGTTCAATGAGACAGAGATCCTCAGTTGGCGAATTGGAACTGCACGATGGATTAACTTGGCCCGCGGGCTTGGTTACGAAGCTCCTTTGTGGATCGCTAACCCTGTAGGCGTGTTCGTCACGCCAGCAGAGTCGATTGTCAAAGGCGAAGTTAAGTCCGGCTGGACGTTGAATCCGGTGCTTAACTTCGAGATGATTTTGTTGATCGACGAACTCGGCGGCGAGATCGACAGGGACCTCACTGGCGGAAGTATCCCGACCAGCGAGTCAGAAGCGTTCGTTGCTCGAGTGAACCAGCATGTGCTGAGTTTCCCTGGAGCTCGCAGAGACGAAGGCAGAAAATCGTTGCGCCAAACGCTGCAAAATGAACTAGGGACGTACGTTCCTGATGTCGGCGCAACTAACAGTCGTGAACGCTGGGGTCAGCTGCTGCTGAAACACCGCCGCGGCTCAGTGAACTCCCTGCAAGCCGCTTACGACGAAATCCAGATCAAAGTGAACACTCCGACTGTGCGCGAATTTCCGCGGCAGCGAGTTGGCTCGATCAAACGAGACACGTTAGCTACTCACTTCGGCGGAGGCAGCGGCATAGAGTTCGCTCAGTCATCCGAAATGGATCTTGGCGAAGCACTCAGTGTTGCTCTCGACCATGATCTTGCTTTGCTCTTAAGCAGTGAAGCAGGAGCAACAATGGCTGGAAATACAAGCGTCGCAAGAATGCGAGGCCGGCCAGGAATGCTGACAATCACGCGAGGAGGAGACGGAATTTCAGCGCAAGTTGAAACTCTGAACACTCTTCAAGCGCCAGGCGCAATTCGCGCTTTGCGTCAATCAGGAGAAGACGTCACACTTGACGCTGGTGCGTTCCAGACATACAAAATGTCTGAAGCAAAACCAATCAGTGATGATCCGATTCTGCTGGGACGTCAAGCTGAAGTAGCAGCCTTGAAAGTAGTTGGTTCAGGAGTTGACGCTTCAGATACAGCTTGCGGTAAGACAGTCACGACGGCACGAGCATTAATGCATCGCGCTGACAAAACAGCTCGTCTACGGGCTCTCGTGATTTGTCCGAACCGTCAAGTTCAGCAATGGGCGACAGAACTCGCTGAAGGCAACGTGCTTCGCGAACTTCCGCCGCTTGTGCCGAACGCAATGATCTGCACTGTCGATCATGAAACAACAATGCCTGTCGCAGCTCAAATCCGTACGGCAGACAGGGCCGCCGGAAACGGCGCCTTGGTTGTCATCGGAGGAGAAGGACTGCTGAAAAGCGTTCCTGGAGATCTGGCAGCAATCAACTGGCATTTGCTCGTGATTGATGAAGCTCATCATTACGCGAATGTCAACACTGCAGCTCACAGAGGACTGCTGGTTCTCAGGGCCGCAGCAGCTGACTGCTGGATGTTGTCAGCAACACCGATCGGCAAAACAGCAGAACATCTTGATGTGCTTGTAGGGCTTGCGCTCAACGACAAAGAGATGATTCGCGACCGACTGACAGTTCGGTCGGCCGGCGACTTGCAAGACGAAATGAACGCTCACCGGGTCAGGGCTGCATACGGTCCTTACCTTGTCCGAGTTACGCATGAAGACATGGCGGCCCACAAGCCGTCCACTCCTCCTGCGAAAGCAATGGCAATTGATCCAGACCCTGCTCTAGAAGAGCTGCTGCTGGAAATCCGGAAAGGCGGACAAACCGCTTACGAGAAGCTGCTTTCAATCTTCAAGCAACTGAAGACACTGAACGACGGTACGGAGAAATACTTGGCCGCTTTGAACGAGCTGCGCAGCGCGCAAGCATACGTTCTAGGTAACGTCAACGTGTTCGTGTCAGCATCAGTTGATCCTGGCATTCTGCTCAGAAGCGAATCGGCAATGGCGAAAGGTTTAAGCCGAACGGATCTGATAACCAACGCTCTGCAAGGAGCCGGTTCTAACATACCGACTTTGCGCGGCCTGGTAGCTGAAGCAGTAACCGCCAGCGTCAACGAAGACGAGCAAGTTCTCGTGTTCAGCGAACGAGTATGGGGCGCCCGCCTAATGGCGAAAACTTTGCGTGAGCAGCATGGCGTGAAAGTTGGAGTGCTAGACGGGCAAGTCTCAACTGAAGACAGCAACGCGTTAATGGCTGCCTTCACTGACGGGGAAATCAAAGTGCTGTGCGTAACGAAAATCGCGCAAGAAGGTTTCAACCTTCAAAGCGCATCTCAGGTTGTTCATCTGGACATGCCTTGGGTGCCTCGTGATCTTGAGCAGCGAGTAGGTCGCGCCGCTCGAATCGGCAACACAGCGAAAGAAGTGCATTCGATGATTCCGTACATCAAAGGCGGAGGCATCGAGCATGTCATCAAAGTTCTTGCACCAAGAGCAGCTGAACAACATCAGCTGCTGGATGGATTCGAAGGAATGAGTCCTGAGCAAGCAACTTTGAGTAGCCAGCTGCTGGACATCACGGCGAAAGTCGCGAAAACATCAGCTGAAGACGGATACGGCGAAGCTTCAGCACGACTGCAAGTTGCTGCCGCTGTGTTCGGTTCCGGACGAGTCTGAAAAACGGCTGTCCCCCTCAAGAAAGTCTCAGCGTCAGCAGTCTAAAGGGCGCTGAGACTTTCAACCTCAAGAATTGAAAGGAAGTGAAGCCATGATCACCATGGATCACACCCAAGAAGCACCTAAGGACTCTCCCTGGGGGCCCGTGCAGGACGCTGACTTTGTCAGCGAAGGAATGTGGTGGGTAGGAACAGGCAGCCACGGAGGCCTGATGATCAAAGCACAACTAGGCGACCGGCTAAGCCAGGAAGCCAAAGACAAAGGAGCAGGATTCGGCCGTGAGCCCAGCTGCCCTTGGTCAACAGAATGGTTCGTGTTTGAAGAAGACAGCGACTGGATGATCGCTTACGCAGAACTGAAAGAAGTCCGCGTGTTCGTCCAAGCTGGATATCAGAACACTTACCCAGAAGAAGTAGCTGCAGTGACAAGCGAAATTCAGAACACAGTTCTCAAGTTCGCCGCGATTAACACAGCTGCGCTGAACGACGGCGACGTGTTCGGCGACATTGACGAAATTGTCAGCTCGTCACTGACAGCACTCATTCTGTGGGATGAACACCAGCCAACGCTGATAGCGAAAACCTGGCGCCGCATCTCAACTGACTCTCCATGGATGGAATCAATCATGGAGCCCATTCTCGTTGACTTCTTCGAAACGGTTGACGGATATCCCAGCACTGAAGTCGCTGGCGCGCTACGGGCGCAGCTGATCTCAGTATGAGCCGCTGGCGCGCTACGGGCGCAGCTGATCTCAGTATGAGCGTTACCGCTGTCCGCTGCTCACAGTGCGGACGTGAGCTAACGAAAAGAAGCAAAAGCAATGCCGGCCGCTGCCGGCCATGCAACGAACAGAACGGACTGTATTTCAGTCCGGTAATCACAGCACAGAAAGAAGGAGGCCCAGATGGACAACGAACGCCGGCAGTTTAACGAAGACCAAGACAGGCAATGGGCACGCAGCGAGCAGATGGAAAGCAACGCTGAACTGGCTGAATACCAGCAGTCCGAGTACGACTTCCAGCAGAGCTTGGAGCGTGAAGCCACGCAGAAAGCTGCGGAAGTTGACGCCAGGAAACAAGGCGCTGAAGACGCGCAAGACAACAACGAAGCTGGCAGCAAGCCAGCGAAGGAGGAAAACTGATGGGAGCGATCGACGCTGCATTAAGCGAAGTTGAAGACGTTGCATCAGAAGGAGAACTGGGAGTTGGCACACTGGCAGACCTTGATGTCGCTGGTTTAGCCGACCCAATTGAACTGCCTGACGGACGAATCATTTATCCGCCAGTGTTCGACGGCAAGCAGATCCACGAAATCGCTGAAGCACTACTCGATTTTGAGAATCCTTCCGAAAGCCGGTTCCTGCGTCTCACGGGACCTCCAGGAACAGGCAAAAGTCAGCTAGGACGACTGATCGGCTACCACTTGTGGAAAGTTCGTGGCCGCGAAGTTGAAGAACGCAACGGACAGCCGTTCTACGGTTACGAAGAGATGAGCCCCGGCCCATCCTCCGACGAATTCACGTTCCGTTACGAGTACGTGCCTCAAGACGACGGCGGCGTGAAGCTTGTCGAGTCCGCTTTCGTCCGTGCAATGCGCGAAGGCACAACAGTGATGATTGATGAAGTCAACACAGCAAGAGAAAGCGCGCTGCTGTCAATCAACTCAACGTTGGACGGACGGCTCACGCTGTACCTGCCAACAAGCGGAGAGACCGTTAAAGCCGCTCCAGGCTTCAACGTGCTGCTTGCTTACAACCCGGGACTGGTCAACGCAACTGACCTTCCTACTGCCTGGTTCAGCCGGTTCCCAGCTCCGCTGGAAATCATCAGCAACTGGGCTGCCCTGATCCCGATGGGCGTTGATAAGAAACTTGTTAACGCTGCCGCGAAACTCGACATGGAACGCCGCACCGACGGTCTTTCATGGAGTCCTCAGTTCAGGGAAATCGAGTCACTGCACAGGATGCTGCAAAATCCGAACCTGACTACACGTCTGGCAATCGGACTGTTCATGAGCAACGTTGATGAACAACTTGCAAGCGGAATCATTGGAGTTCCGGAAGCAGAAGCTGTCGTACGGATGTTTGACTCAGCAGGATTCGATGAGTTCAAAATTCCGTCAGGATCACGTGAACGCGTGCCGACAGTCGGCGGCTACATGAAAGCGGCAAGTTCGTGAGTCGCTCAATCCTTGCTGAGCAGCTGACTCGGAGTGCCGCTAATCGCGGTGGCCTGAGTGCCTGGTGGCAAGCGATGGGAGATCACCTCACCCGGATAGCTCAACGGCTATACCCGGTGTGGGTGGTTTGCGGGCCAGGGCTCGCAGATCCCGCTCACATTGAACCGCACAGCCAAACGATCTATCTCGACGGAGAAGTTCTGCTCGGGAAAGAAGGCGAAGTCCCGCAGGCACGATCAGTGCTTGTCTGTCTGGGCGTGACATTCCACGAAGTTCTTCATGCAGTTCACACGAAAGCGTGGACTGCTGATGAGAACTCTCGTCTAGTCGAAGACAAGCAGGAGCAGCTGGCTGAGGACCGCATGCTGCTTGAAGAAGGACGAATGGAAGCGAACGGCTTAACGGCACTCGGAACTCTTTCAGTGCGCGCGCAATTTATGCGGCGTGCTTTAGGGGCTGCAGTTGTTGACGTGATTGTTCCTCTCATTCTGCAGGTTGTGATGCAAGAACTGCTCAGCGGCAAACCGTTGAGTCGCAACACCGCTGGCTACGTCGCCAGTTACTTATGGCCTCGAGTGCAAAGCGGAGTGATTTCGCAATCTGCAATGGCCGGTCTTGATCAACAAATCGAGATTGTTCTAGGGCAAGCAGACTGGCAAGCTCTGCAAGCGCTGTACTTGAAGACTGCTGCTGTCGCTGACGGCGACAACAAAGGTTTGACAAGGATGGCGGAGGAATACCGCAAGCTGATTGGTCCGCCACCACTTGCGCCTTCTAACCCAGGCGGCCGCGGTCAAGGACAAGAAGGCGCCGCAGGAGAATGCGACGGAGAAGGAGAAGGCGAAAGCCAAGGCCAAGGTCAAGGTCAAGGCCAAGGTCAAGGTAAGGGCGCTTCGAAAGGTCAAAACGAAAGCGACGGATCAGGGTCATCAAATAATCCTGGATCATTCGCTGACGCTTTGGAAGACGCGCTTAAGAAAGAACGCGAAGCTCAGCAGAAAGAACTGGACAGCATTCCAGGGAAGCCGCTGAAAGAGATGCTCGAAGGCGGAGAAGATCTCGACGAAGTTGCAGGCGCTGATCGCGGAGGAAAAGGAGCTGGCTTCCCGGCAGGACGAATTCCTGACCGAGGAGTTGACCGGCCACCGTTCCCGGATGAACGATCAATGGCAACACGCTTAGCTGACAGACTACGGCGCGCGAAAACTCCGGCAACCAAAACAATTGACAAGCGGATGCCCGGAGGAAAGTTCAATTCGCGCACATGGGTGAGAGGACGTTTCGAACAACTTGCCGGCCGGCCATCAACAAGCCGTCCATGGGAAGTAGAACGCAACGTTCATGGTCCGATCGAATCACCTCAGATAGCGATCGTGATTGACACTTCCGGCTCAATGAGTCCGTACGAAGGAGTTCTCGGTTCAGTTGCGTGGATCATCAGCGAAGCAGTACGCCTGATCGGCGGACAAGTAGCGTTAAGTCTCTTCGGAGATGACGCAGTGCTGCTACACGACGGCAGAACGCCTTTGAGGAGAGTGCCTGCTGTGCGCACCGGAGGCGGAACTGCTTACGCAAGCGACGCGATAGTGCTCGCATGCGATCACTTGGATATGACAAACCCAAGACGCCCTCGCCTCGTGTACGTGATCAGTGACGGTTACTGGTCAGACAGTCAAGAAGGAGTAGCGAAAATCCAAGCGCTCAGAGAAGAAGGCGTCGCGACAGTGCATATCTGCATAGGCGGCGAACCTCTGGGAGTCGAAGCTGACGAAGTCATTGTCATCAACGAACCTTCCCAAGCGCTCGAAGTAATCGCTCAAGGCACAATTGCCGCGATTGACGCGTACGCCGGCCCTTCTCGCCGTCGCACACGTGCAGTGCTCTAACCGGAGCACTGTCAAAACAAACACAAGGGAGCTGCAGGGACCGCTTAAGGCCTCTGGCAGCTCCCTAGGAGGGTCAAATATGACATCAACATCAACTCCCCTAACGGAGAGCACAAAAGAAACGCCTTCGCGCGGACTGAGAGGGCATCGTTTGCCTAACCGTCCGCTCGCGGAATGGCTGCAACAGCGGCTAGCGGCAATCCCAGGTTCAGCGGGAATTTCGACCAGTCTGAACCGCACAGTCGGAACAAGGCCGGCCGCAGGGAAACCGAAAGGTTTGAAAATCCCGAAGCCGTTAAGTGAAAACGCCAGCATCAAAGAGAAGCACAAGCTTCTGAAACAGGCACTGCTTGCAGTGTTCGACGCAGGCGCGATGACACGCAAAGAAGCATTCAAGCTAGTCGAAACGCTGGGTGACGAAAAAGAAGTGAAATCAGCGTTCAGGAAGCTAACAAGCGGCGTGCCGCTTCTATGTCCATGCGAAAGCCCGGAAGGTGGCGAAATGACTTTCGAAACCTGGGCCAGCATCGGACGCAGAATGAGAAAGCCAGACAAACAGAAGCTGGTTGACCGTCACAGCATTCCGGTGCCGCGGAAAAAAGGGTCGGCTCTAAGCGGTGAATCTCCGATGGCAGCGCTCGCAGGAAGCTGCGGGATCAGCGAACGACAGCTGTACCGGCACATCACAGAAGAGTACGCGTCAGTTGAACTGGCAACTGCAGATTATCTTCTGACTAACGAAGGATCCGCGACTTTGAACGACCTCTGGCCTTGGCTGGAATTCGTGACAATGCCGCTTACAGCCGGAACAGTGTTCGATGATCTCGCTCACTGGGAATCTGAACAAATCGACGCACCTGTCGACGAAATCATTTTCCAGTTGGAGAACATTCCAGGCGAGATGTCTCTAACCGGTGAACTGAACCGGGCTTTGTTCGACATCTTGAAGTTCGCTGCTGCAGAACAAGGCGTATGGCCTAACTGCACGTCAACGGACATCGAATTCGGCGGAGCAACAGCATGGAACGCTTGGCTTAAAGCACGGAGAGAAAACCGTGAAGTAAGCCTTAGCGTCTACCTCGCGCTGCTGCAAGACCGAGAAGGCGAAGAGTATTTGAGCGTGCCAGCAGCGAAAACCCGCTTTGACCGGCAGACAAAAGCTGGCGAACGCCGCCTGACGGAGAAGCAGAACGAACAGCTTCAACGTCTTGCAGAGAAGAACGAAGAGAACTTCGGCCCCGGCGTACTGCCGACACTGAAGCAGCTCTCGCAAGCAGCAAACCTTGGTTCTGTGGACGGCAAAGTCGTTCACGGCCAAATGAACAAAGCGAAAATCGTCAGGAAAGACGATTCCGCTGCACCTGTCAACACATCAACAGAAAGGGCCCCTCATGGAGCCTAACGACAGCAGCAACGCATTAACCGAAGAGCAAGTGGCATTGTTCGAGTTCGAACCAACGCCACTGAGCATTGAAGGTGAATTCGAGCGAGTTCCGCTTCAGTTCATCGAAGTAGCACCGAACAATCCGCGCCGTCAGTTCAGCACCACGGGGATTGATCGTCTGGCAATGGCACTGATGTGCAAAGGGCAGCTAAACCCTGCGATCGGCTACAGGCCAGAAGGTAAGCAAGTACTGATTTACGACGGTCAACGTCGAGTTCTTGCTGCAGCTCGCAGTCATGAGCTGCTGAAAGACGCGCCTGACAGCGCCCTCAAGGGAGTAAGCCATGTTCTGGTTCACATCCTTGACCATGAACCCAGTCAAGCTGAACTGCGAGTCATTCGCGCGCAAGCTAACTGGAGTGAGCAGCTGAGTTCAGCTGACCAGCAGGAACAATTCCAGCTTTGCTGGGATGAACGCATCGGAATGAGCGAAGAAGACCGGATGGCCCATGTCTGCATGGACTTGGGAATCAGCATCCGCAAAGGAGCGGAACTGCGCAAGCAGCTGCGTCTCCCGGAAGAGATTCGTTCACGGATTGCGACAGGAGCCGCGAAAGACGGGCAGATCACAAGCCGTCTTGCTTCGGATCTTGTCCCAATGTTCAACGCCAGCCCTCAGCTAGCTGAAGCGGTCGCTGATCAAGTCACATCAACTGAACTTCTCCGTTCAGCCCTAGGTGACCTGTCAATGTTCGTTCACAAAACGCTGCTGGACCGGCCTGATGTTTACGCGACACGGCTTGAGCCGGGAGCGGACATCAGCTGCGAGCTTGAGCTTGCACGGATCCGCGGAGCAATTGAACGCGGAGGACGTCACGCAGAAGCAGCACAAGTTCTCGGAGTCAACGAAGGAGATCTCGGAGGTCAACTCGACAACCTTGAATTCCAAGCAGGAGAGAACCGCACTCATGTGCAAGTGACTGTTGACATGCGGGCGCGAGTGATCGGCTACGGCGGAGCTTACGAGCTTGACCGTGGAGCTGAATTCGCGTCAGGCATCTGGTGCTGCGAACCGGTGCTGATGCTCGACATTCTGAACGAGGAAATCGTGAAAGGTCCGCAGCATGCAGGAGATAAA
>Ga0209702_10004109_pt1 | contig 21729 bp, 25 predicted proteins | sample FRY01_FD_187210 | JGI IMG/M metagenome (GOLD analysis project Ga0209702, IMG submission 187210) | Freshwater microbial communities from Lake Fryxell liftoff mats and glacier meltwater in Antarctica - FRY-01 (SPAdes) (version 2) | ecosystem: Environmental > Aquatic > Freshwater > Ice > Glacier... | reverse complement strand
CACCCCGTGGCGTGACCGTCCCGGTCGCAGGCCTCCACCCCGTGGCGTGACCGTCCCGGTCGCACGCCTCCACCCCGTGGCGTGACCGTCCCGGTCGCAGGCCTCCACCCCGTGGCGTGACCGTCCCGGTCGCAGGCCTCCACCCCGTGGCGTGACCGTCCCGGTCGCACGCCTCCACCCCGTGGCGTGACCGTCCCGGTCGCACGCCTCCCCACCCCGTGGCGGCGGTTTCCAACCGCCCAGCCGATCCTCACCTCTACCGCCCATCTTCATTCCCTTGAAAGGTGGACATTCCTCGCCGGCCCCGGCATAGCTCGCCCGACGCCGGGTTCGACATTGGTAGTTCATTCCCCCTCCCCCCTGATAACCAATAACCAACAACCGCCGCAGGCATGCCCGTCCTCCTCCTCGTCCTCGCCTGTGCCCTCTGGGGCCTCAGCTTCCCCGTCGTCAAGGTCCTCCAACTCGAACAGCAGTCCCGCCTCCCCGACGCCTCCGGCATCTTCCTCGCCTCCTGGATCCAGGTGGCCCGCTTCGGCCTCGCCGCCCTCATCCTCCTCCCCTTCATCTCCCGCCTCCCTCGACCTACTCGCTCCGAAATCCGACAAGGCCTCCTCCTCGCCCTCTGGGGCGGCCTCGGCATGGGCGTCCAAACCTGGGGCCTCGCCCACACCGACGCCTCCGTCTCCGCCTTCCTCACCCAGGCCTACTGCGTCTTTCTCCCCCTCATCGCCTGCCTCCGCACCCGACAGCGCCCTCCCATACAAATCATCGGAGCCACCATCCTCGTCCTCCTCGGCGGTGCCATCCTCTCCGGCCTCCGACCCGATCAACTCTCCCTCGGCATCGGCGAACAAGCCACCCTCCTCTCCGCCCTCTTCTTCACCGTTCAGATCCTCAACCTCGAAGCCCCCAAATACGCCACCAACCGCGGCCGCCCCGTCACCGTGGTCATGTCCATCGGCATCGCCCTCCTCTGGCTCCCCGTCGCCTTCCTCAGCGCCCCCGAACCCGCCGCCATGCTCTCCGTCGGGGCCTCCTGGTCCGCCTTCGCCCTCATCGCCTCCCTCTCCCTCTTCTGCTCGGTGGGGGCCTTCCTCATCATGAACACCTGGCAACGCCGCGTCTCCTCCACCGAAGCCGGCCTCATCTACACCACCGAACCCGTCTTCGCCGCCGCCTACGCCCTCTTCCTCCCCGCCTCCCTCGCCACCATGACCTCCACCACCTACGCCAACGAGCGCCTCACCTTCTCCCTCCTCCTCGGCGGCACCCTCATCGTCCTCGCCAACATCTGGACCCACTGGAAATCCACCGCCCACAAACCCACCCTCCCCCCCACCCCCTAACAGCTCCGCCCTCCATTAGGGAGGGCGCGGTTTGCAACCAAGAGTGTTCAGCATAGATCCTGCTTTAACAATCTGAGGGGTTGGTCCGGATAGGGGGTTGAATTTCCACTGACCAATTTCCAAATAAATTCCAATCATCAGATTCCAAATCGGAAAAGGAATCGAAGGAAAGGAATCAGCCCGGGTTCCCAATCCTCAAGAAATCGCGCCCTGAAAGGTCGCCGACAGCCTCCGCCCCCCCCCCAGCACCTCCACCCTTGCCTCCCCCCCTCGCATAGCCTATCCCTAACCTGCCATGTCCCGCCGCTGGATCCCCATCACCCTCGCCTCCATCCTCGGCCTCCTCATCCTCATCCTCCTCGCCCCCCCCCGGCTCCCTCCCGCAGCGCATCATCCTTGGTGATTCCAACCAAGCACACAGCGATGACATCCCGGAAAATGGCACCCTCCCTTCCAAGACCAGCCGCTCCGCGGGTTCTTCCAAACCTTCCATCGAGGAAACCAAAGCCCTCCTCCAAACTGAGATCCGCTGCACCGGCATCCCTTCCAACCTCGATTTCTCCCTCTTCACACTCACCGAATACATAGAAGAACTCAACCACCTCATCCGCGAATCCGGAATCCCCTCCAACCAACTGCTGATCTCTCTCGGTCCCGATGTACAGGGAGCAAACGAATTCAGCGTTGGTAATCTACACCAAACGGACACAGCAATCGAAACCCTCCTCGTCGCTGCCTGTGCCTATGAAGCTGCCGCCCTCCGCTACGAGGTCGGTCGCGGCACTGTCGAATTCATCACTCCGAAACCCAACAGCCTCCTTCCGGAGATCTCATGGCAAAACAACAAACTCAGCAACATCATCATCCCCGTCATCGCCTTCGACGACACCACCCTTCTCGAGGCCCGCGATTTTCTACGATCTGTAAGTCGCGAACTCGACACCATCGAGCTCGATCCCGATAGAAAAGGGATCCTGCTGTCAGTCGAAGGCCCCAATAGCTTCCAATACAAACCCATCAAATCCCTCCGCGCCAAGAACCTCTCTCTCCGCCAAGCCCTCGACGCCATCACCCAACGCATCGGCGCACAATGGAGCGTCGAGCAATCAGGCGGCGTCATCACCCCCAGACCCGACAACGACCCTCTCCTCGCAACCCTCATCTGCAACAAACTCGACTCCATCATCATCCCAAAAATCGATTTCGACAACACCACCATCGAAGAAGCCGTCGACTTCCTCCGCCAACGCAGCCGCGAACTCGACCCCGAGGCCGAGCCCTCCAGCAAAGGCGTCAGCTTCGTCATCCGCAAATCCCGAACGGAAGACAGCGACGACGCCCTCGACGCCGATCTCCCTCCCGATCCCGACGCTCCTTCCACCCACATCACCCTCCAGGCCGAGAACATCACCTTCACCGAAGCCCTCGACCGCATCACCGCCCAAACCGGCTACCGCTGGACCATCGACGAAGGACGCAGCACCATCGTCCCCAACGACAATGCCAATGCCCCGGATCCTCCCCAGCACGGCATCCTCCCCCCAGGTAATCCGTCAGCACCACCCTCCGTCGCCCGCACCGACACCGTCTGTCCGACCGTCCCGAGCACCGTGAACTTCATCTGTCCTCCCTCCCTCCGAACCGTCCCCCCCTCGATCCTCGGCACCATCCCCACCTCCACCGTCTCCGCCGCATACAACACCCGACTCTTCCCCCCATCCGTCAACCGCACCGCCACCCGGTAAATCCCCGGCACCGCCCCCCCCACCTCCACCATCAACGGCACCAGCCCCACCGCCTCCGTCCCCGTCTTCCCCAGCATCCCCCCATCGAGCACGATCTCTTTCCCGTTCCATGGATTCGCATCCACATCCAACAACACCGTCAGCCCCACCTCCCCCGTCGCCTCCGCCCCGGCCTGATAGTGCATCGCCACCTCGAAATTCCCTCCCGCCCCCCCCACCTCACTCCCGCTTCGCACACAACGAATCACATTCGGCCACGCCCCGCTGTTCGTGGCAAGGGCCGCTCGGTTCCCATTGATCCCCGCTCCCAGATCCCAATACTTGTTGAACCCATCCACCATCACTCCCGCCCCCGCCGGCTGGAACGTGCTCAGCCGATCCCCTCCTCCCAAACGACTGAAACGATACCCCGCATTCGCACCAGCCATCTCCGCCGCCGTCCACCAGGTCGTGCGCATCGTCGGCGTGACCGAGATCGATCCCAAGAGCGCCGGCGTCGCCAGATTCGTGGTCCCATCATACCAGAAGTGCACGTCACTGTGTTGAGAAGAATATCCGCCGCTGAACTGGGTCAGGTACCGATTATAGGCCCCCGCCACAGGTTCGCCGTTCGGCGTAAAGAAGCCGTCGCCCTTGTCCTGCCAGTAATTGTCGGCGTAGAGCACATTCGTCCGCAGCGCAATCGGAGCATCTCCAAACGCGGGATGCGGATCCAGGGTCGTGACGTGATCCACCCAGATCCCCCGCTCTCCGAACTCCCGCGCCATCTCCGTCACCACCGAGCCGCCGCGGCTGTGCCCCACCAAGTGCAACGGCAGCTCCGCCAAAGGCCGACCACCCGTCTCCGGGATCAAGGAAGGATCCGTCAACGCAGCCACCGCGATCGCCGCAACCTCCGGCGAGTCGCGTCCAAAAAATCCCGCGCCGTCCGACCAGTCGAGCTTGATGAATAGTTCCCCCGTTGGAGACAGGTGCGGCTTCTTCCCACCCAGCCACACTGCCGGCGCGGTCGCGTTGCCCGTCACGACCAAGGTGTAGCAACTCGACTCGCTGGCCGGCGTTCCGTCATAGTCTGCCATCTGCCCCGATAGGGGAATGATCCAGTCGGTCACATTCCCAAAGGCCCCGTGGGTCACCACCGTCACCCCCCCCGCCTGCACGCCTCCGGCACCCGGCCCCACGAGGAGACCCGTCGCAAGAAGTGATCGAAAATGGCGGACGGCTTTGACCACGGTGCCCATGCAATCGCGCCCCCAGCGGCACGTTAACACCGCAGACCGCAACCCACCCCCTCCCAAACGCGGCAGGGCATCCATCACATGGCCCATCTCCCGAAACCCCGCGCCGCTCCATCCGCATCCTCAACGAGGGCGTAATGCACCCCCGGCCCGACGCATTTCGCAACGATTCGCGAGACCAGGCGCCTTTTGGAAATCACCCCACTCTCTCATCGTCAATATGATATGCAATATTCGCGCCCATGGCACGTCCCGTGCAACTCCCTACCCGGACACGGCAGACACCAAGGTCCGCCGATCCGCCAAACCCCAACCAAGAAAGACCAAAACAATGTTATCCTGGACACTCACATTCCTGATCATCGCCATCATCGCCGGGGTCCTCGGCTTCACGGGACTCATGGGAACCATGGCCTGGCTCGCCCAGGTCTGCTTCGTGCTCTTCCTCATCCTCTTTGTCTTCGGCCTCCTGACCGGACACAAACCCAAGATATGAACCGAACACCTCAACTCGCTATTCCACAACCAACCAACAAAACCATGAAACCGAAATTAAACTCACTCCGCCACTTCTCGGTCGCCCCAGTGTGCGCCAGCCTGTTGCTCTTCGGCCTTGTCGGCTGCGAACGCGAAACCCCGGCCGAGGAAGCCGCGGAAGAAATTGAAGAGGCCGCCGAAGAGGTCGGCGATGCCGTCGAAGACGCGACCAATTAAACCCCAACCAACCGACCGTTGCATTTTGCATCGCCCCTCCCTCCGCGGGTTGTATAATGCACCCTCCCCGCAGAGCCTTTAGCACCGGAACACCCTGATTTCCCGCACGCAACAGATGGCACGCTCCGCGCTCCCCCCCCAGATTCCATGGACGTCCTGATAGTTGATGACGAGAAATCAATCCGCGACAGCACCCGCATCGCGATCGAAGCCGAGGGCCATTATGCCGAGGCGGTCGACTGCGGCAAACTGGCCCTGATGCGCCTCAAGGAGGACCCCGCCGATCTCGTCCTCCTCGATCTTCGCCTCGGCGACGAAAACGGCATCGATGTGCTCGAGGCCATCAAAAAGCTCCGCCCCCAAACCATCGTCGTCCTCTGCACCGCCTACGCCTCCGTCCAAACCGCAGTCAGTGCCATCCAGAAAGGCGCATTCGACTATCTCGAGAAACCATTCACCCCCGAACACCTCCGCGGCATCCTGGCCCGCGTTCAAAAGCAGTTAAAGGTGGAGAAGGAACTCCGCCACCTCCAATCGGAAGTCGCCACCCTCAAGGAAAGCGCTTCCAACAGCTCCCCACCACTCCGCTTCGAAACCGAGGAACCCGAAATGGGCGGAACCCTCGATGTCCTTTTCCGCGCCGCCCCCACCCCCGCCAGCCTCCTCATCCTCGGCGAAAGCGGCACCGGAAAAAGCGTCATCGCCAAAGCCATCCACGAACGCAGCCACCTCGCCGACAAACCCTTCGTCACCGTCAGCTGTCCCTCCCTCTCCAAAGAACTCCTCGAGAGCGAACTCTTCGGCCACGTCCGCGGGTCCTTCACCGGGGCCATCAAGGACCAATGGGGCAAGGTCCACGCCGCCAACGGCGGCACCCTCTTCCTCGACGAAATCGGTGAACTCCCCCAAGAAATTCAACCCAAACTCCTTCGCCTCCTCCAGGAACGCGAATACGAACGCCTCGGCGAAAACACCACCAGAAACGCCGAGGTCCGCGTCATCGCCGCCACCAATCGCAATCTCGCCCAGGCCGTCGAGGACGGCCAGTTCCGGGAAGACCTCTTCTACCGCCTCAACGTCATCGCCGTGGAGATGCCCCTCCCTCCGCAAACGCCCCGCCGATCTCCTCGCCTTCGCCCATTCCTACTGCGAGTTCTTCGCCAAACAATCCGGACGCAAGCTCAACGGCTTCAATGAACCCGCCCTCGCCCGCCTCATGGGCTACGACTGGCCCGGCAACCTCCGCGAACTCCGCAACGTCATCGAACGCGCCGTCATCCTCTGCCGCGGTGACCAAATCGCCGCCTCCGATCTCTCCGGCTTGGACCGCAGTCAATCAAACCACAAAGGCGAGGGCAACATCGGTGTCGGCGGCGACGCCAGCCTCGAGGAACTCGAGACCGCGCACATCAAACGCGTCCTCCAACGATCCTCCACCATGAAGGAGGCCGCCGAAGCCCTCGGCATCAACAAGGCCACCCTCTATCGCAAACGCCTCAAACTCGATTTGGATCAAACCGAATCCCCATGATCCGCAACCGCCTCAGAACCACCGTCCTCATGGCCCTCGCCGTCGTCGTCGGCCTGGGCCTCGGTGCCATGTGGCTCGTCCACTCCCACACCAAACGGTTCGAGCGCCTCCTCGATGAAGAACTCCGCGCCATCATGACCACCCATGCCATCACCTTCCATACCCAGATCATCAGCAGCTACGCCATCGAGGCAGCCAGCAACACCGCCAGCGGCACCATCAAGGCCCGCGATCCCGTCATGACCCAGGCCTGTGCCGCCCTCCGTTCCGCCAGCCAGGAACTCCGGGACAAGGTGAGAAATCCCCATGAAGCGCAGGCCGTGGCGGAATTGATGTCCCTCATCGACTCCCTCCTCACCGAAATGCAGCACGCCACCGATCCCATTGCGGCCCGCCCCAATGTGCCCGGCGCCAATGGTAGCCGCATCGCCGACCTCTCCCGCGGCATCGCCCGCGTCAGCCAGCGCGTCGCCGCCCTCAACGATGCCCGTCTCATCGCCGAACGCGCCACCTTCGCCAACCAAACCCGCGATGCCACCCTCTACGTCGCCCTCCTCACCGCCGTCGCCCTCCTCATCCTCTTCGTCCTCTACTGGCAGTTCAACAACCTCGCCCTCCGCCCCCTCGCCATCCTCACCGACTCCGTTCGCGAAATCGAAAACCGTAACTTCGAACTCTCCCTCCCCGTCCGGCGCGATGACGAGATCGGCAAGCTCTCCATTGCCTACAACGACATGGCCGCCGAACTCCGCAGGCTCTACCACGAAACCGACCGCCATATCGTCGATCTCAACGCCCGCAACCGCGCCCTCCTCACCGCCTTCCCCAACGCCGTCATCGTTCTCGACGACGACGGAAACCTCCTCCAGATCAACCCCGAGGCGGAGTCCATCCTCTCCTCCCTCGGCACCCCCAACCGCCTTCCCGCAAAACTCAAAAAGCCCTTCGACCACAGCCTCTCCTCCGGTGAGGAGTATCTCCCCGACGAACTCGACCAGGCCCTCCTCTTCCGCATCGGGGAACGCGAAGTCTATTACCTCCCACGCATCTTCCGCCTCCCCGCCGTGGAGGACATGGATCCCGCCTGGGGCATCATCCTCACCGATGTCTCCCCCTTCCGCTGGCTCGACGACATGAAGATGAACGTCCTCGCCACCGTCTCCCACGAAATCAAAACACCCCTCACCAGCATCCGCATGATCCTCCTCCTGCTCCTCGAGCAGAAGACCGGCAAACTCACCGGACTGCAGGAGGAAATGGTCGGCTCAGCCTCGAACGACTGCGAACGCCTTCTCGAAACCCTCGGCACCCTCCTCCAGCATTCCCGCCTCAGCAGCGGCTCAAAACACCTCGACCTCAGGGCCATCCCCCCCTCCTCCCTCTTCCAAACCATCCCCCTCAGCCTCCAGCAAGCCGCCGACGACAAACAGGTCACTCTGGAGGTCCTCTCCAACGGCAACCTCCCCCTCGTCTCCGCCGATGAACTTCGCATCGCCCAGGTCGTCTCCAACCTCCTCTCCAACGCCATCAAGTTCACCCCACCCTCCTCCACCGTCACCCTAAACACCGTCAAGCTGGGGCCCGACTACATCCGCTTCAAAATCTCCGATCATGGCCCCGGCGTCCCCCCCGAGGCTCAGGACCGCATCTTCGAACGCTTCTATCGGGAAGCCGGACAGGACCATGCCGGAACTGGCCTCGGCCTCTCCATCTCCCGCGAGATCATCGAGGCCCACAACGGACGCATCGGCTTCAAATCAAAGCCCAACGAATCCACCACCTTCTACTTCGATCTGCCCATCGCCTGAGCATTCCATGTCCGATCACGAGTTCCAGTTCCACTCCGATGACTCTGCCGCGGATTTCCGCGTCCTGGTGGTGGACGACGAACCCACCCTCCGCATGGGCTTCCGACTCGCCCTCCTCACGGAAGGCTACTTCGTGGATCTGGCCCGCAACGGCGAGGAGGCCATCGCCAAACTCCAGGCCGAGGACGCTGACTTCGACCTCATGGTCCTCGACCTCCGCATGCCCGGCATCGACGGCATCGGCGTGCTCACCCACCTCGCCGCAAACGATCTGACCGTCCCCACCGTCATCGCCAGCGCCCAGATGGACGACCGCGTCGCCCTCCACTGCCTCCGCCTCGGAGCGGTCGACTTCCTCCACAAGCCGATTCGGCCCAACGACCTCCGCCACATCGCCCACGAAGTGCTCTTCGAGGAACAATCCTATCAGGAGGCCGACGCCGATCCCGTGCACGAGGCCCGCTGCCTGCTCCGCCGCCGCAAACCACAGATGGCCCTCACCCTCCTCCAGGAATCCCAGGCGAGCCTGCCCGCAAAAGACCTCTGGCAACGCGTCGCCAGCACCGTGGCCGCCGATCCCCTCGACTCCGATGGCGACGCATACTCAATCTCCCTGCACGACCTCACCACCTGGAACACCTCGGATTAATGGTCCGCTCCCGTCTGGAGGACTCCCAATTCCGTCTCACCACCATGCAAGCAGGCTATTCAGAGCATCGCGGCTGCTCCGTCCGACTCCTCCGCAACGGAGATCAAATCTTCCCCGCCATGCTCGACGCGATTAATGCCGCGCAACACTCCGTCTTTCTCGAAACCTTCATCTACTGGAGCGGGGCCGTCGGACTTGCGGCAAACACATCGACACCTCCATCGTCCGCCACGCCTCCCGACACACCTGGGGCCGCCTCCTCGCCGACGGCATGCAAATCCACGAGTTCCAGCCCACCCTCCTCCATTCCAAGACCCTCCTCATCGACCACTCCGATGTCTTCATCGGCTCCGCCAACTTCGACTGCCGCTCCTGCCTCATCAACTCCGAGGCCAACCTCCTCATCCACGACCCCGCCACCGTCAGCGAACACTGGGCCATGTTCGAGGACGACCTACGGCGCGCCCGCCCCGTCACCCTCGACTCCTGGCGGAAACGCTCCCTCTTCCAACGCGTCAGGGACTTCGCCTCCTTCCAATTCCGCGATCAACTTTAAGCCCCACCCCGTGAGCTCCGAACCCACCACCCGCGACCTCGGAAAACGCAGCGATCACCTCAGCTCCGAGCACGGCCGCTGGGCACGCCACCCCTGGCAGATGCCCTGGCCAGCCTGGAAGGACTCCCTCTGGCGCACCGCCCTTTCCCTGCAAGGCGACCGCGTCGCCCTGGTCGCGGCCGGCGTCACCTTCTACCTCCTCGGCGCGGAACTCGACTCCGAAATCGAACACCAAACCTCCATCGATACCACCGTCGGACCCGACCGGCCCCAAGGCAACCGCGGTGCCCACGTCGCCGATACCATCGGCCGCGCCAAACGTGACTCCGACTCCTGGTTCCAGCCCCCCGATGCGGACCCTCCCCCCAATCCGGAGTAGTGCAATTTGCCCCCACTCACCACGCCACTTGGTGCATCTTGCAAGGATCCAACTCAAAAAACGCCCGGTCCTCCGCGTCTCCAACATGGCCCCCACCCTGCACATGTCAGGCATGAACACCACCGCCACCACCCCCCCCCCGTCCACGACATCCATTCCATCGACCAACTCCTGGAGGTCCTCGATCCCATCATCTCGCCCACCACCCGCGGACTCACCCTCTCCATCCATATCGAGGCAAGGTGCCTGCCGAAACAAGCCGAGGCCGCCCGCATCCGCTTCAAAACCGAGGTCCTCGAACGCAAACGGGAACTGCAACACAGCGTCCCCTTGGAGGATGTCCGGGCCCTCCTCGACCCCGCCGACGCCCTCCTCCAGGATCACGAATTCTGGAACCACCAGCTCGGCGGCCTCTCCTACTTCGCAAATCAGGAACAATGCATGGTCCTGCGCTGTGCCCGCCGCTTCCCCACCCTCTCCCGCTTCGGCGGCGACTACCATCTGCTCCCTCTCCTCGAAGCCGCCGCCATGGCCCGTCGCTTCCACCTCCTCGCCCTTTCCGAACATTCCTCCTTCCTCCTCCGCATCAGTGATCTCGGCTTCGAATTGATCCCCGGAATCCCCGAGTCCTTCGCCGCCGCACTCCGCTCCACCGGCTTCACCGCCGAACGACTCGAGGAAAAGGAATTCTCCAACCACAACAACCGCGCCAGCGAGCACTCCCGCCAGGCCCTCCGCGCCATCCATGCCGCCGTCCTCCTCGCCGACTCCCCAAAGTCCAAGCTCCCCCTCCACCTCCGCGAGGACCTCGTCGACTTCGCCGCCCGCCGCTGCCTCGCCGACGGCGGAGAACTGGTCTTCGTCGAACCAGAGGCCCTCCCCGATGATACCCCCCTCCTCGCCGAAACCCGCTGGACTCCGGTCCACCGCACCTGAAACAAAACAGGGTGGACGGCACGACGCCGCCCACCCTTTGCTTAAGTTCTCTTCTACTTCTCCCTCAGGAAACTGCGCAACATCCACGCCATCTCCTCATGCGCCTGGATCAACCCCGTCAGGAAATCCGCCGTCCCCACATCTCCATACTCCTCCTCCACCTTCCCGATCGCCTCCCGCAACTCCCGGATCACCTGCTCGTGATCCTTCACCAGCGCCTCGATCGTCACCTCCCCCTCCGCCAGCGATCCCTCCACATCTTTCAAGCTGGCCAACCCAAGAAACTCCTTCATCGACCCGGGCGAGACTCCTCCCACCATCCGGATCCGCTCCGCCGTAGAATCAATCGCCGTGGCCAGCGCCTCATATTGCTGCTCGTAAAACACATGCAGCGTGTGAAAACGCTCCCCGATCAGGTTCCAGTGAAAATTCCGCTTCTTGATGTAAAGGACATGCTGGTTTCCCAACACCCCCTTCAACACTTCGATCACTCCATTCCTGCTGCTCTCTGATAATCCAATGTTCATGGTGCCCCTCCTTTCGCAGGGATCATGCCAGTCCTCGACATGAACCCTTCCAACACCGATCCCGGCCGTCGCCCCCCCACGGCATTGCAGGATCCACCTCTCCCCGCCGAACCAGCATTGCATTCTGCACTCCCGGAGATTACTCATAGCGGAAGGGCAGGCGGACCAACGACCCATCCAACCCGGTAAAATCCCAAACACCCATCCATGCACCAAGACCCCTCCCAAGTCATCCCCCACGACGCCTAGTTCGAGGCACTTGCAAACGTCTCCAATGTCGGCGTCCTCATGTTCGACAACGATGGCACCCCGCAGTTCTCCAGCGGCCTCGCCATCTCCCTCCTCCGCTGTGAATCAGACGACGACCTCGAAAGGGCCATCGATCCCCTCGTGGAATTGGTCGGCTCCACCAACGAAAACTGCACCCAAAACGTCGCTCCCGCCGATCTCCCCGCCGCACGCATCGAGTTCACCGTCGAGTCGTCCGATGGCACGCACGCCACCGCCCACGCCATCCGCACCGACGATTGCCTCGGCGTCCTCGTCCTCCTCTGGGACCGCGACCGCGAACTCCTCGTGCAGCGCGAGCTCCAAATGGCCAGCCAGTTCCGCAACGTCGGCCAACTCTACCAAGCCCTCGCCCACGACCTCCGCAGCCCCGTCGGAACCATCGTCATGGCCGCCAGCCTCGTCCGCTCCATCGGCGATGCCGCCCTGGAACCAAAATCAGCGATGCCGCCCAGTTCGAGGAATGGATCGAGACCATCGAGGAGGCCACCTCCACCCTCGAACAATCCCTCAACCTCATCCTCGGTGAACTCACCGCCAACACCGAAAGCACCACCAACTTCTCCCTTTCCGAATTGGTCGATGCCCTCCACAAACTCATCGCCCCCCAAGCCCGCAAGGCCAACGTCCAACTAGAAACCAACCAGTCCATTGCCGCCGCCTCCCTCTCCGGATCCCCCACTCAAGTCAAACTCGCCCTCCTCAACATCGCCACCAACGCCGTGCAGGCCATTGGGCGACGGCGGCATCCTCAAGATCCACACCAGCCACACGGATCACTGCGCCTCGATCATCATCGAGGACAGCGGCCCGGGGATCCCCGAGGCACACTTCGAACGCATTTTCGACCGCTACTACACCACCAAATCCTTCGGCCCCGGCATCGGCCTCCATATCTCCCGCGAAATGATCCAAAAACACGGCGACACGATCGCTGTCGCCAGCACTCCGGGCGAGGGAACCACCTTCACCGTGACCCTCCCCGTCACCCTCTCCTGACCCCCTACCCCAAAATCCCCTTCACCACGTGCGCCTCGTTCACCCCGGTCAATTTCTGGTCCAACCCCAAAAACGGAAAGGTCAGCCGGTTGTGATCCAGCCCCAGCTGATGCAAAATCGTCGCGTTGAAATCACGCACATGCACCGGATCCTTCACCACGTTGTAGCAATAGTCATCGGTCTCCCCGTAGGTCATTCCCCCCTTGATCCCCGCTCCCGCCATCCACGTCGAAAAACACCGCGGATGGTGATCCCGCCCGTAGTTGTCCTCCGCCAAATTCCCCTGCCCGTAGGTCGTCCTCCCGAACTCCCCGCCAAACACCACCAGCGTATCCTCCAATAGTCCCCGCTGCTTGAGGTCCTTCAACAGGGCCGCGCAGGGCTGATCAACATCTGAGGCCTGCCCCCTGATGTTTGCCGGCAGCGCGGTGTGGTGATCCCAACCGCGGTGGAACAACTGCACGAACCGCACATCCCGTTCCGCCATCCGTCGCGCCAATAAACAGTTCCGCGCAAAGGAACCACTCTTCCGCACCTCCGGGCCATACATGTCCAGCACATGCTCCGGCTCATCACTGAGATCAGTCAACTCCGGCACCGAGGCCTGCATGCGAAAGGCCATTTCCTGCTGCGCAATGGTCGTCTGGATCTCCGGGTCCCCCACCTGCTCCAGATGCTCCTCATTCAAGGACGTCACCAGATCCAGCATCCGGCGCCGCCCCTCCCGGCTCACCCCGGCGGGATTGGAAAGAAACAACACCGGATCTCCCGCCGCCTGAAAGGCCACCCCCTGATGCTTCGACGGCAAAAAGCCCGAACCCCACAAGCGACTGTAGAGCGCCTGCACGTTCACCTTCCCCGACCAAAACGCCGAATTGAGCACCACGAAGTCCGGCAGGCTCTCATTCATCCTGCCAAGACCATAACTCAACCATGACCCCATGCTCGCCTTCCCCGGAATCTCCGCGCCCGTGCAAAAAAGCGTCTTCCCCGGGTCATGGTTGATGGCATCCGTGTTGGTCGACTTGATGATGCAGAGGTCATCGATCACCGATCCGATGTGCGGCAGCAACTCGCTCAAATAGACCCCGTTCTCCCCATGCCGGTTAAACTTGAACATCGACGGCGCCACCAACTGCTCCTTGCCCTTCGTCATCGCCGTGACCCGCTGCCCCTTGCTCACGCTCGGCGGCAAGGGCTCCTTGAATCGCTTGTGCAGGTCCGGCTTGTAGTCGAACAAATCGAGCTGGCTCGGAGCACCGGCCATGAACAGAAAGATCACCCGCTTCGCCTTCGCCGGGAAATGCGAACCCATCCCCGTAACCCCCGCCTTGGCCAACAGCGCTCCCATCGCCACCGAGCCCAGCCCCATCGAACTGCGCTTCAAAAATTGCCGGCGATTGACCAAGTCATTGTAGTCCTGAAAGGGATTCATGGTTCCAATTATTCGTGGGTTTTGACGACATCGAGATTCAGGAGGGAATGCACCAGCATCGTCCAAGCCGCCCGCTCCGTCCAGGACACCTCGTCGCCCTCCTCCCCGGCCACGGCCTTCGCCAGATCAGGATTGCCGCCATAATACCCTCGAAATCCCTCCAACCCCTCCCGCAGCTTCCCAACCGTCAACTCGCTGGGCTCCTGCGAGGTCACCATCTCATAGGCCCGCACCAAACGCTGATCCTCATTCAACTCCGGCACCTCCAACAGGTGCTCCGCAAATTTCTTCGCCGCCCCAAAATACTGCTCCTCATTCATCAAGACCAGCGCCTGCAACGGCGTGTTGGTCCGCTCCCGCCGCGCAATGCAGGCCTCCCGCGTCGGCGCGTCAAAAATCGACATCTGCGGCGGCGGCATCCCCCGCTTCCAAAAGGTATACACACTCCGCCGATGGATCTGCCCACCCGCATCCGCCACATACTCCCGCGGATACGACGAAGGCATCGCCACCGCCTTCCACAGCCCCGCCGGCTGCGGCGGCTTCACGCTGAACCCATACATCTCCAGATTCAGCAACCCGCTCACCGCCAGCACCTGGTCGCGAATCATCTCCGAATCCAATCGAAACCGCGACCCCCGCGCCAACATCCGGTTCTCCGGATCCGCCACAAAGCGCTCCCGCGGTGCCACCGACGATTGCTGATAGGTCTCGCTCAACACGATCATCCGCACCAGCGCCTTCACATCCCACCGCGACGCCACAAATTCCGTGGTCAGATAGTCCAGCAACTTGGGATGACTCGGCCACTGCCCCTGCGCCCCGAAATCCTCCGCCGTCTTCACCAAGCCCACTCCGAAAAACTGCTGCCAAATCCGATTCACCTCCACCCGCGCCGTCAACGGATTCTCCGGTGCCACCAACCACTCCGCCAAATCCATCCGATCCCTCGTCCCCTCCTCCACCTTCAACGGCGGCAGAAACGCCGGCGTGCCTCGCTGCACTTCCTCCCCAGGCTGATCATACGCGCCCCGCACCAACACATGCGTCGGCCGCATCTCCTTCCGCTCCTTCATCACCATCGCCCCTCGCAGCGTCTCCTCAAACTTGCTCCGTCCCTCCTCCGCCTTCTTCAGCTCCCCCTCCTTCGCCTTGATCGCCCCCTCATCCTTCCCCGCCGTCGCCTGCAACGCCTTCAACTCCGCCTCCAAACTCACCAACCTCACGTCGAGTGCCGCCATCTTCTCCTTCTCCTCCGCAGTGGGCACGGTGATGTAGGGAGCCTGCAACCCACGCTTGAAATCCGACCCGCTCCGCCGCCCCGTCTCCGGCTCCCCGTCGAAGTTGTTGAAGAAGGCATACAGCTGGAAAAATTCCTTCTGCGTGAGCGGGTCAAACTTGTGATCATGACACACCGCGCACCCCACGGTCAGCCCCATGAAGGCCGTCCCCACCGCCGAAACCCGGTCGATCACGTTCTTCGTGAAACTCTCCTCCGGCAACGCCGTCCCTACATCGATGATCAAATGCAAACGATTGAACCCCGACCCGATCAACTGCTCCGTGCTCGGCTCCGGATAAAGATCCCCCGCCACCTGATACTTCACAAACTCGTCGTAACCCAGGTTCTCGTTGAACGACCGGATCACCCAGTCCCGATACGGCGTCATGTCCCGGTAGTGATCATGGTGCATCCCGTTCGTGTCCGCGAACCGCACAAGGTCCAGCCAATACTTCGCCATGTGCTCGCCATACTGCGGCCTCTCCATCAGCCGCGAAACCAATCGCTCATAAGCATCAGCCGATTGGTCCGCCAAAAATTCTTCGATCTCCTCCAGGGTCGGCGGCAATCCGGTCAAATCAAAGCTCACCCGCCGGATCAAGGTCCGCTTGTCCGCCCTCGCGTTCGGCACCAGTCCCTTCTCCTCCATCTTCGCCAGCGTGAACTGGTCAATCGGCCGCGCACTCCACTTCTTGTTCTTCACCCCCGGCAACTCACGCTCCCGCGCCGGCACAAACGACCAGAACTCCTCATACTTCGCCCCCTCCACAATCCACCGCCGCACCGTCTCCTTCTCCGCGCCGGTCAGCGGATCCACGTGCGCCTTCACCGGCGGCATCATCTCATCCGCGTCATCCGTGGTGATCCGCCGCCACAGTTCACTCCCCTTCAAATCCCCCGGCTTGATCGCCTGCACCCCGTCCAGCACCCGATACGCCCCCTCCGACCCTTCCGCCCGATCCAACCGCAACCCCCCCTTCCGCTTGCTCTTCCCGTGCTCGTCCAACCCCGCATCCGGACCATGGCAGGTCATGCAGTGCTTCGAAAAAATCGGCCGGATGTCCGCATTGAAACTCACCTCCTCCGCCCCGGCCCAAAGCCCGGTCGCCACCGTCAATAGTCCAATAAAATACTTCATGCCAGGAGGTCCTTCACAACGTGCCCATGCACATCCGTCAGGCGAAAATCACGACCGGCATGGTGGAAGGTCAACCGCTCGTGGTCAAAGCCCAGTTGATGCAAAATCGTCGCCTGAATGTCGTGCACATGCACCGGATTCTCGGTGATGTGAAACCCAAAGTCGTCCGTCGCCCCATAGGTCATCCCACCCTTGATCCCCCCACCCGCCATCCACATCGTGAAGGCCTGCGGATGATGATCCCGCCCCGCCTTGCGCCCCAGCGCAGGATTGGTCTCCACCATCGGCGTCCGCCCAAACTCCCCGCCCCACACCACCAACGTCTCCTCGAGCAGGCCGCTCCGCTTCAGATCCATGAGCAACGCCGCCGTCCCCTGGTCCGTCGCCTTGCAGTTGTTGGTCGTATTGCCCTTCACATCAGTGTGCGCATCCCACCCTGAGTGATATATATTAATGAACCGCACCCCCCGCTCCACCATCCGCCGGGCCAGCAAACAGGCCCGCGCAAAGGACGGCTTCTCCGGATCACACCCATACAGCTCCAGCGTCTCCTTGCTCTCGCTCTTCAGATCCATCAACTCCGGTGCCGAGGTCTGCAGGCGCGCCGCCATTTCATAGGACGCGATGCGCGTGGCGATCTCCTGATCATTAATCTCCGCCAATCGCCGCACATTCAGCTCATTCACCAGCTTGAAGGTGTCCTCCTGCACCGCCGCACTGATCCCCTCCGGCGTGTTCACGTTCAGGATCGGTTCCTTCCCGTTCCGAAACACCACTCCCGTGTAGGTCGTCGGCAGAAATCCGCTCGACCACAACGCCGATCCACCACTGATCCCCGCCCCCGTGCTCATCACCACAAAGGACGGCAGATTCTGCGTCTCCGATCCCAACCCATACAAGGCCCATGACCCCATGCTCGGCCGCCCCGGTTGCGAAAATCCCGTGTTGAGAAATATCTGCGCCGGCGCATGATTGAACTGGTCCGTGGTCACCGACTTGATGAAACAAATCTCGTCCGCCACCTTCCCCAGATGCTCCAGCGGCGACCCCAGCACCGCTCCCGACTGCCCATGCTGCGCAAACTCGAACTGCGGCCCCAGCACCGCCGCATCCGGCTGGATGAACGCGTAACGCTGATCCCCGATGATCGACTTCGGCAGCGGACTACCCTGCAGCTTGGCCAGCGTCGGCTTCGGATCAAACAACTCCAATTGGCTCGGCGCCCCCGCCATGAAGAGGTGAATCACCGCCTTGGCCCGCGGCCGGGAAGGCGCCGACTTCGGCGCGAGAACGTTGCCCGCCCCCACCGACGCCGCCCCAAACAACGACTCCGTCAACAACCCCGCCGCCGCCACCTTCCCCACCCCCACCCCGCAGTCCCGCAGGAAATAGCGGCGCGAAATCGGATGCTGTGACTGGTGGTAATTCATTCGTGTAACCCTACTCTAGTTCTTGGTAATGGCCTCATCAAGATTCAGAAGCGCCCGCGCCAGCGCCGTCCAATCATGGTGCACGGCGTGAAAATCCCGCAGCAAAACCAACTCCTCCCCGCTCGGCGGCCGCGTCAGCACCCGCCGAAACCCAAAGCTCAGCTTCGCATCCAAATCCCCCTCCACCTTCGCCATGCTCTCCCCGAAGGCCTTCGCAATCTCCAGGAACATCGGATCATTCAACAGCGTCAGCGCCTGCAACGGCGTGTTCGAGGCATCCCGCTTCGCCAGACACGCCTCTCCCGATCCCCCATCGAAGGTCGTGAACATCGCAAACGGCGAGGTTCGCATTTGATAGGTGTAGAGGCTCCTCCGATACCGATCCGCCCCCTCACTCGCCTTCCATCCCGATCTGCTGAAATTCACCCCCCCCGCCGCCGCCGGCTGGGGCGGCCGCACCGGCGGTCCATACATTCCCATCTCCAGCAAACCCGCCGCCTTCAACGCCGCATCGCGAATAATCTCCGCCTCCAACCGCACCCGCACAAACCGATCCAACTCCCGCCCACTCCCCGGCGACCCATGAATCGCCGAGTCCTGCTGATACGTCCCGCTCGTCACGATCAGCCGGTGCAGCGCCTTCCGCGACCACCCCAGATCCATGAATTCCACCGCCAGATAATCCAACAATTCCGGATGACTCGGCAACTCTCCCTGCATCCCAAAATCATCCACCGTCGTCACGATCCCCGTTCCGAAGAACGCCGCCCACTGCCGGTTCACCACCACCCGCGCCGTCAGCGGATTCTCCCGCGACACCAACCACCGTGCAAACTCCAACCTGTTCGCCGGCGCCGCCTTGTCCTCCGGCCACAATACCGCCGGCAAGCGGGGCTTCACTTCTTCCTTCGGCTGCGTGTACTCCCCCCGATGCCTCAAATAGGTGGTCCGCTCATGCCCCGCCGGACGCTCCCGCATCACCAGGGTCGGCGTCCCCACCACCGGCTTCCGCAAGGCCCGGATCTTGTCCGCCGGCCCCTTCAACTGCGGCGCCTCCATCAAAAACGCCTCCCGCACCACCCCATCGGTCGCTGCCTCCTCCCCCGCCACCCGCGCCAACACCTCCTCCGTCAACCCGCTCGCCTGCACCACCTCCGCATCCGTCACGCTCACCCGAAATTTCCCCAGCGAACTCGCAAAGTGCCGCCCAAAATCCATCCGCAGGGTCCAGGTCGTCCCCGCCGGAATCGGCTCCGCCAATTGAAACACCGCCACCTGCCGCCGGCCCGTGAAGTTCGCAATCGACCACCCCGTCTGAATGTCCCCGTCGATCGCCTGCCCCGCCGACGCCGCACCTCTCCCAAAGGCATTCCCCGCATTGCTCTCCGTCCCACTGGCCACCTTGAATTCCTTCCCTCCCCCATCGGTCACCCGGAACTCCGTGAGATAAAAATCCCCCTTCCGCCCTTCATAATAGGTCATCCCCGGCCCCCCTCCCGGCAACCGCTCATCCGGCAAGGCCTCCAACCGAATCGAGCCGATCGCCTCACCCGAGGCCGGATACTCCAACGTGTAAACATCGTGCTTCGAGGTGTCCCCTCCCGCAAAGACCACCCCGTCCTCCTCCAAGCGCAGATACGGCACGTTCCCCTCCATCTTCCCCGGCACCAGCGTCCGCCACGCCGCCACACTCCCCCGCTGCTCTTCCAACCAACGCCCAAATGCCTCTTCCAGCCCCTTCTTCTTCACCGGCCACTGCCCCGCCAGCTCCCCCACCAACTTCTCCGCCTCCGCCAAATTCCTCTCCTCCCGCTCCGCCCCATCCGCCACCGGCAAATGAAAATCCGGCTCATCCGCATTATCCAGATACGCCATCATCCCATAGTAGTCCCGATGCGTGATCGGATCATACTTGTGCGTGTGACACTGCGCACAGCCCGTCGTCAGTCCCAGCCACGTCGTCCCCGTCGTCGCCACCCGATCCGTCATCGCATAAAAGCGAAACTCCAACGGATCAATCCCCCCCTCCTCGTTCAGCATCGTGTTCCGATGAAATCCCGTCGCCACGATCTGTTCCGCCGTCGCCTCCGGCAATAAATCCCCCGCCAACTGTTCGATCGTGAACTGATCAAACGGCTTGTCCTCGTTGATGGCCCGAATCACCCAGTCCCGCCACGGCCAGATGCTCCGATCCCGGTCCTTCTCATAGCCGTTCGTGTCCGCATACCGCGCCAGATCCAGCCACTTCCGCGCCCAACGCTCCCCATAGGCCGGCGAGGCCAGCAACTCATCCACCTTCGCCTCATACGCCTCCTTCGTCGGATTCGCCGCAAAGGCATCCGCCTCCTCCGGCGTCGGCGGCAGCCCGATCAGATCCAGATACAGGCGCCGCATCCGCAAATACGGATCCCCCCTCGGAGCCCGCTCCTTCCCCTCCGCCTTCAGGCGCGCATCCACAAAATAATCCACCGGATGCACCCCCGCCGGCACCACCGCCTTCTTCGGCGGCACAAACGCCCAATGCTCCTCATACTGCGCCCCCTCCTTCACCCACTGCTGCAACACCGCGATCTCCGCCGCCTTCAAGGTCTTGTTCGCCTCCGGCGGCGGCATCACCTCATCCCCATCCTTCGACGCAATCCGCACCAACATCTCCTTCAAATCCGCTTCCCCCGCCACATCCAACCGCGTCTCCTCCTTCCGCTTCTCCTCATCCGGCCCATGACACGCAAAGCAGTTCTTCGACAAGATCGGCCGCACATCCCGCGTGTAACTCAACCCCTCCCCCCGGGCGGTGACCAGCAGGCACGACCAGACTCCCAACCGCGCAATCTTATTAAATCGATCCCAATTCATATCCCGCTCACTCCTTCGCAACCTACCAACCTACCGCCTCTCCTACCGCGCACCAGCCCACATTCTTCCAAAAGAAACGTTTCCTGTCGTGCAAAGTCAATCCCCCAACTGTGGCCCGACCGTCCCGCATCCCCGGGCCTAGCCTCCGGCGAAGACGGAGTCGCCCACCGCCTCCCCCCCGCGTAGCGGCGCCTCTGCGAGGCGTCGGCAATTCCACCCCCGCCCCTCCGATGCCCCTCCTGGACCGTCCGCCCAACCCCATCTCCCCTCCCCCCAAAGGACCAACGACGCTCACATCCCCCGCCCAACCCCGGCTCCCATCATCCCTCCGACAATTTCCCCCATTCCGATGTCTGGACTCTGGTTTCCATTCCTCACGCCGCTTTCCCCCTTCCCCAATCATCCCCCCCTCCCTACCCTGCACCCTGCATGCCCTCGCGCCTCCATCTCGGCCTCGCCGCCGCCCTCATCCTCCTCGCCCTCCTCGTCGCCTCCCCCATCGGCACCACCCTCCGCCACCGCATCCTCCCCCCATCCCCCACACAGCCCCATACAAACAACCCCTCCTCCCGAATAACCCCCTCCTCCAAATCCGACCGACCATCATCCCGGCCAAGACCCTCCGTCGAGGACACCGAAATACTCCTCCGTGAAACCATCATCGCCGACATCCATCTCAAAGACCTGGCCCTCGACGAATGCCTAACCGCCCTCAACACCAAGATCAAGCAAGTCGGCGTGGCGCATTGCGCCAAGTAGAATGACACCGGAGCGATTCTGAAAAGGATCGTGGTGATGGTCGTTGCGCCAGAAAGAATGACACCCGGATGAAGACATTATCAGGGATCATGAGTCATCAAAGTAAGGAA
>Ga0209702_10004107_pt1 | contig 21731 bp, 19 predicted proteins | sample FRY01_FD_187210 | JGI IMG/M metagenome (GOLD analysis project Ga0209702, IMG submission 187210) | Freshwater microbial communities from Lake Fryxell liftoff mats and glacier meltwater in Antarctica - FRY-01 (SPAdes) (version 2) | ecosystem: Environmental > Aquatic > Freshwater > Ice > Glacier... | reverse complement strand
AAAAAGTTTTCACATCCTCTTTTTTAATACTTTCCTGAAATAAATGACCTAATACCCAGCGGCTGTAAACATCAATCACACTCAGCAAAGGAACCATTTTTCCTGTGCCATGTATATACATAAACTTTATGTCGAACTCCCAGTAAGAAAATGGCTCAGTTGGCTCTGGAACTAGCTTTTTGACCCATTGCTTGTTTCCAACTCTTCGCTTTTTTGACTGATACAGCAACTGATGCTCCTTCATCAACCGGTATACTTTTTTGTGATTGATCTGATAGCAAAGCTCATCTTGGAGATAATGGGTGACCTTTAAATAGCCATAGTCGACAAACTCTTTTTCAAGTAGTAATTTTACTTGAACTGCAACTTGTTCATTTGTAACCTTCCCTCCGTTCTCCAATAAGGTAAATTCACTGGGCTGTATACCTCGACGCTGAGCAACCTGGCCACTTGCTCGGTAATAATAACTACTGGCACTAAGTCCGGCGTATTGCAACACTTTGCGTACTGGATGGTGCTGGTCTATAAACATGGTAGCTGTCATTTTCCGATCAATTTGTTTAACGATGTTTTTTTTAGAAGCTCATTTTTAATCTTCAATTCAAGCTCCTTGTCGGCAACAATTTCCTTCAGTCTCTGATTCTCCAGCTGTAGCCTTTTGAGCTCCGGTGATAACTTTCCTGCCCCCAACTTTAGACCTTCCGCACCTGATACAGCGAATACATCTTGCCAGTTCTTTATCGTTTGGTAACTCATCTCATACTTACGTGCTGTTTCAAGTAGACCCAATGATTTGGATTCTTCTAGAATTCGCACTTTGTCCTGAACACTTTTTCTTGCTCGCTTTCCCATGATAGTTCAAATTTACACCCTCGTTCATAATTTGAATATCGTTCCAGTTAATTAGGGGGTTGGAGGGAAACGATCTAGGTGAAACGTTGAATTTACGGGTTAAAAATATTGAGGTAGTGAAAGAATTAAAATCATTACTTATCAAATACATTAATGATGACCGCAGTACTACAGGAATAGCACAAAAAAATGATTCAATCGATTTTGAATGGAAACAAATTGATTTTATGAAGTAATCAAAATCCAATCTTCCATAAATTAGCTAGGTTTAAACGCTTGTATAAATAGTAAATTAAATAAACAAAAAACTTCAACAAGCACTCTTAATTATTTCATAAAAAAGATTGAATTATCTATCTTCGGCTTATCATTTCAAATTGCAGGTAAAGTTCATTTTGAACAAGAAAAGACAGATTTATTAAAAATCTCAAACATATCCGATCTCAAATTAAAAACAAATCATAAAATGAAAATTACAGTTGTAGGAGCCGGTGCAGTAGGTGCAACCTGTGCTGATAACATCGCCAGAAAAGAATTAGCAGAAGAACTTATTTTATTAGACATCAGAGAAGGTTTTGCTGAAGGTAAAGCCATCGACATGATGCAAACTTCTGCCCTTTTGGGTTTTGACACCAAGATTAAGGGCGTGACCAATGATTACGCTGCTACTGCAGGATCTGAAGTTGTGGTTATCACTTCAGGATTACCACGTAAACCTGGAATGACCCGTGAAGAGCTTATAGGCACCAATGCAAACATTGTAAAGAGTGTGACTGAAAACATCCTGAAACACTCTCCTGAAACCATCATAATTGTAGTTTCAAACCCAATGGACACCATGAATTACCTTACACTTCAAACTTCAGGACTTCCAAAAAATAAAATTTTGGGAATGGGTGGAGCATTGGATTCTGCAAGATTCAAATATTACCTGAGTGTAGAACTAGGCTGTTCACCTGCGGATCTTAATGCGGTAGTTATCGGTGGGCACGGGGATACCACCATGATCCCATTAATTCATCATGCTACTTGGAATAGTATTCCTGTTACTCAACTTCTAACCAAGGAGCAGCAGGAAAAAGTAGTTACTTCTACAATGGTAGGTGGCGCTACTTTAACAAAATTGATCGGCACTTCCGCATGGTATGCACCCGGTGCAGGTACTGCCGCAATGGTTGAAAGTATCGTACGTGATGAGAAAAAACTAATCTCCTGTGGTGTTGCATTGGATGGAGAATATGGTCAGAAAGATATTTCTCTAGTGGTTCCTGTTATAATTGGAAAAAACGGATGGGAAAAAATTCTCGACTTCAAACTTTCTGATGCTGAGCGAGCCGAATTTAGCAAAAGTGCAGATGCAGTAAGAAGTATGAACCAAGTTCTCAGAGATTCTAATCTTATCTAAACGCTTCAATGAGCGAAACAAGAGTTCCTTTAGAACTAATAAATTTACAAGACGACGGCTTCCACCTATTGGTGGAAGTTGTTGTTTTCGGACAATCTTTTAATGTGGTGCTGGATACAGGGGCTTCAAAAACAGTCTTTGATAAAACAGAGATCGAGAAGCATAGGAAAGATGCTGAACTAAGAATTTCCGATTGCTTATCAACTGGGTTGGGGACCAACAGCATGGAAAGTCATACCATAATTCTCCCTGTTATGAAGATTGGGGAATTTAAAATAAAGAATTTCGAAGCTGCAGTACTCGATCTCAGCACAATAAGGCATGCTTATTCAAGTCTGAATCTTCCACCTGTCTTTGGTGTTTTGGGCGGGGATATTCTACAACGTTACCAGGCGATTATCAATTACGAAAAACTGCATTTAAAACTTTTTCGTTAAAAGACTCTGTTTAAACCAGTTAAAAATCGTTAACTTAAGTCAAATTAATCAGCATGAAATGCTTCCTGTACATTTTATTATCAATCCTTAGTTATAATGCTTTCTCTCAGAACATTAGCGGAAAATGGTTTGGGAAAATTACACAGGGTCCCGGGGGTTACAGTGAACTCTATGACCTTGAATTTAATCTGACTCAGAAGAAGAGTATTTGGGGTAATTCCTATGCTTTGATGGGAAATGCAGTTAGAATACGAATAGGATTTTCCGGCAAAATGGATCGTGACAGTATCAAAATAAATGAAAGTCTAGATTGGATTCGTGAAGATATTGTCCCATGGGACTGGGTTGCTTGTATCAAGACCTATGAATTGGCTTACCGGACCGAATCTGGTTATGAATATATGGAGGGAACCTGGAGCGGAATCAGCAAGGATGATCCAAAGGAAGTCTGTATCCCCGGTAAAGTAATCTTATCCAGATCTATTGAAGGTCTTAATAAATTTCTGGAGCAACATAAAGATTCTTTGATCAATACTCTGGCGCTGAACCATGAACAAGCAAGTCCGGTCTTGGTAGATTTCAAATCGAATTTTCTGGAAACTGAACCCAAAAAAGTAACAGAAATCGAAATACATAATACTGATCTTCAGGTTCAGTTGTTGGATTATTTGAAACCGGATAATGATACGGTATCAGTTTACCTAAATCGAGAAACTTTGGTAAAAAACGTAAGGGTTTCAAAAAAGCCTGCGCTGATTAAGTTCAGCATTGATAAGCGCGTAGAGATTCATGAACTACTTTTGTATGCAGAGAATCTTGGACTTATACCACCCAATACGTCAGAACTTATTTTAATTGATGGGGAATCCAAACACAGGGTTATGATCGTCTCTGATAAACAAAAAACTGCTGCAATATATTTAAGATATAAACCCCTTGACACAAAAAAAAAGACTAGTAAATAACGAATGCTAATGAAATATCTCCTCATATTTAACTTTTTATTTGCTTCTATTTCTGGCTTTTCACAGGATTTTAAAGGGGTATGGCTCGGCTATATGGACACCGATCTTCAAAATATAAGAACCCTAAATGTGAGCTATATTTTACATGTTAAGGAACAGGATAATAACATAGTGAACGGAAAGGCTTATATCTATCGCGATAATCCGATCAGGGCTGAAGGAATTCTTGACTTTATTGGCGTCGTTAATAAGAATAGTCTTAGCATCAATGAACTTAAAATATTACACTCCAAGATTCCAAGTGACAGTGCCCGTTTTCTCTGTATTAAAGACCTTAAACTGAAGCTTACTAAAGAGGACGGCATTGAGAATCTAAGTGGAACATTTACCGGTGCCGGCGAGAATTCATTGCCATGCTATCCAGGCAATGTATATCTGCAGCGTTATACCGATGCAAACAGACAAATCATTCCTCAAAACTACCTAACTAGTATCCTTCTGGATGCCAGAGATCCAAATGTTTTCCTCAAAACTAAACTGGCCCGGCCAATTGTGATTGAGGTTACTGAAAATGTGGTTAGGATTGAAATTAAAGACTATCTGAAAGAAGACGGAGATATTGTTTCAGTATATCATAATCGAAGGCCATTTATCAGAAATCAGCTTATTGTCAATAAGCCTTCTAATCATACGCTTCGCTTAAACAGAAATCAGGAGCTGCATGAGATCATTCTCTTTGCTGAAAATCTGGGTCGGATCCCTCCGAACACCTCCAATTTGAGAATTTATGATGGTGTTAAAGAACACCAGATATTGATTCAATCGAGCAAGGAGGTTAGTGCAGTGGTTTATTTACGATATGCTCCCGAACAAAAAAGCCCTTCACAATAAGTTGAAGGGCTTTATTTATTCGAAAATGAATTGAATTAGATATCAATCCGCGCATATTTGGCATTTTTCTCAATAAACTCACGGCGCGGAGCAACTTCATCGCCCATCAGCATGGAGAATATATGATCACATTCTGCCGCATTTTCGATGGTAACTTTTCTCAATGTGCGGGTCTCGGGGTTTAAAGTGGTATCCCATAATTGTTCAGCATTCATCTCTCCCAAACCTTTGTACCTCTGAATGTTAACACTCTCTTCTTTTCCTGAACCTTTCAATGCCTGCACTGCAGCATCACGCTGATCATCATTCCATGCATACTGAAACTCTTTACCCTTTTTAACAAGGTAAAGCGGAGGAGCTGCAATATAAATATAGCCGAACTCAATCAAGGCCTTCATATATCTGAAGAAGAAAGTCAGAATCAGTGTTGTGATGTGTGAACCGTCTACGTCAGCATCCGTCATAATGATGATCCGGTGGTAACGAAGTTTTTCCATATTCAGTGCCTTGGCGTCTTCGGCGGTACCGATACTTACTCCCATGGCGGTGAACATGTTCTTGATCTCATCATTCTCATAGATCTTATGCTCCATCGCCTTCTCAACATTAAGAATCTTGCCTTTTAATGGAAGAATAGCTTGAAAATTCCGATCCCTGCCTTGCTTGGCTGTTCCACCTGCAGAATCTCCCTCCACTAAGTATAATTCACAGGCAGCAGGATCATTGTTTGCGCAATCGGCCAGTTTTCCTGGCAAACCTGAACCACCCATCACCGTTTTACGCTGAACCATCTCACGGGCCTTGCGAGCTGCGGCTCTCGCCGTTGCAGCCAGAATCACCTTATTGACGATCATTTTAGCCTCACGAGGATTCTCCTCTAGGTAATTACCCAAAATTTCACCAACAGCAATATCCACCGCACCCATCACCTCATTATTGCCCAATTTGGTTTTCGTTTGCCCCTCAAACTGAGGTTCCTGAACCTTTACCGAAATTATAGCAGTTAATCCCTCACGGAAATCATCACCTGTAATTTCAATCTTCATGTTTTTCAACATGCCTGATTTCTCTGCATAAGCTTTTAGAGTACGGGTTAAACCACGACGAAATCCGGCTACGTGAGTACCACCTTCGTGGGTATTAATGTTGTTCACATAAGAATGAACATTCTCTGTGTAGGTATCATTATACTGGAGCGCCATTTCAACAGGAATACCCTGTTTAATTCCTTCCACATAAATAGGTTCGGGAATTATGGAAGTACGCATTGCATCAAGATATTTGACAAACTCCTTTAAACCACCTTCAGAATAGAATTCTTCTTTAAGAAAAGCTCCTTCATCCGTAGTTTCTCGCTCATCAACAAGCGATAAACGGATACCCTTATTCAGATATGCCAGCTCTCTTAATCGGGCTGCAAGAGTATCAAATTTATATTCGGTAGTTAAGGTAAATATCTCAGGATCTGGTTGAAAATTAACAATAGTTCCGGTCTTGTCGCTTTCACCTATAACCTTAACATCGAAAAGAGGTTTTCCACACTCATATTCCTGTGTAAATATTTTCCCATCGCGATGGATTACAACTTTTAATGGCTTTGAAAGTGCGTTCACACAACTTACTCCTACACCATGCAAACCACCGGATACTTTATAGGTATCCTTATCAAACTTACCTCCGGCATGAAGAACAGTCATAACCACTTCAAGCGCCGACTTCTTTTCTTTGGTATGCATGGCGGTAGGGATTCCACGTCCATTATCTTCAACTGTGATAGAATTTCCCTTGTGAATAGTTACATTAATATCAGTACAGTAACCAGCGAGTGCCTCATCTATTGAATTATCCACAACTTCATAAACCAAGTGGTGAAGGCCTTTGAATCCTGTGTCACCAATATACATGGACGGACGTTTTCTTACCGCTTCCAGTCCTTCTAATACCTGTATATTATCCGCTGAATAATTTGATTTGTCTACTGTTTCTTCGCTCATATATGATTATTACAACAAAGATCAAAAATAACCATTTTGTCCGGATTTTGCTACATTGTGGATAAATTAACAAGGCTTTTGTTTACTACATCCGCATCATAAATTAAATGGTTGAGAAAATGGTACGAAAGTTTATATTTGCTTAAATTTTTATAAAAAATTATGAAGAAATTAATAACAAGCATCAGTAAAATAACAATCATTTTAGCGCTGTCTGCATTGGTAATATCCTGTAATAAAGACCAAACTAAAAGTACTGTAAGTGCTGCCAAAACTTCAGCAGGTATTGCAGAGGCCATCGTCTATGTCAATTCAGATTCCCTCTTAAATAATTATGATTATTATAAAGCAGTAAGGGATAAATTTCAGGACAAATCAAAGAAAGCACAAGCAGATCTTACTGCAAAAGGGACCGCTTTTCAGCGCGAAGTAGCTGCTTATCAACAAGGAGGGGCCAATTTAAGTGCTGAGCAAAGGGCTACTACTGAAGAACGGCTAGCTAGAAAGCAGCAGGAACTTGCTACGTACAATCAAAATGCAGGCAACGCTTTGGCAAATGAAGAGGCAGCTGAAAACGAGAAATTATACAATAAAGTAGCCGAGTATCTAAAAGGATATGCAAAGTCTAAAGGTTACAAGCTTGTACTTACTTATTCAAAATCAAACCCGGCGGTATTATTCGCAGACGAGAGTTTGGATGTAACTAAGGCAGTTGTTGATGGTTTGAATACAGCATATCAAAAAGAGAAAAAATAAGGAAAAGAAATAAATCTTTTTCGACAAAAACCCCGGCAGCAGCCGGGGTTTTTGATTTTCAGAATAATTTGACAGATAAAAGGATTTTGAGGATATTGAGCAGACATGTCAGGAACAGAAATACATCATAAATTCATGCGAATAGCCATCCGGCTTTCTGAACAAAATGTCAGCAAAACATTAGGAGGTCCTTTCGGTGCAGTCATTGTTAAGGATGGTAATATTATTGCTAAAAGTGCTAATAAAGTAACTCTGAAAAATGATCCTACGGCACATGCGGAAGTTTCTGCCATCAGACTGGCCTGTAAGAAGTTAAATACATTTGATCTGAGTGGTTGCCTGATTTATACAAGTTGCGAACCCTGCCCTATGTGTCTCAGCGCAATCTATTGGGCTCAAATTGACTCCATTTATTATGCCAATACTAAGAAAGATGCCGCAAATATCGGTTTTAATGATCAGTTCATTTACGATGAAATTGCACTTGACAAAAACAATCGAACAATAGCTATGCATCAGATACTAAGCGGAGAGGCAATCTTAGCATTCAAACTCTGGGAGCATTCAGCGATGAAAACTAATTACTGATCAATGGGAAAGATCAGCAGAAGGAAATTTATCTGGTGAGGTATCGGCCTGATTACAAGTGCCACTGTAATTGACGCTTTTTAGTATGAAAAAGTATTCATCGAATTGAATGAATATTATATTGGGAATGCCGGTCCTGAGAACAAAAACCTGAAAGTCCTTCAAATATCTGACCTTCACCTGCGTGCAATAAAGCCTAAACACTTTGAACTCGTCAATCTTATCAACCGGATCAAACCACAACTCATCCTATTCACAGGTGATGTAATCGACCGCAATAAAAACTTAAAAAACCTAGACAAGTACTTAGCCTTGTTCGATCCGGCAATCCAAAAAACAGCTATTCTTGCAAACTGGGAGTGCTGGAAGGTCCAGCCCCTTGAACTACTTGAAGTTTATAAAAAGCATAACTGCGAATTAATTGTCAATCATTCTTTTCAATATAAATTCGGCAACACCACAATTTCTGTTTCCGGGATGGATGATCTGATTGCCGGGAAAGCAGATTTCAATATGGCAATGGAGTTCTATCAGAAATCAGATTACCATGTGGTTATGACACATTGCCCACAGCATAGAGATATCATTCAAACACAAATGAAAGATATTCCTATTGACCTTGTGCTATCAGGGCAGACGCATGGCGGACAGTTTAACCTGTTTGGATATGCACCTTTCAGACCGAATGGCAGCGGGCGATATGTGAGCGGCTTGTACCGCGAAGAATTACCACATTTATACGTTTCGAGAGGGATTGGCACTAGCGGATTACCAATAAGACTTGGCTCAAGAGCTGAAGTTACGGTGTTTAATTTTGAGAAAGTAGGGTGAAAATTAGGAAGAGGGAGCTGGAAATTGGGAATGGGAAATTGGGAAACGGGAAAGATTTCTGATAACCTGAGTGCGATATAAAATTTTCCTCGAGTAAGTTTGAATTGAATAATTTTCTCTTGTTTTAAAAAGCAAGGTCTGCTCTTCTTCGGTTGCGCTAGTCCCGTGTTCTGCCGTTTTTTTGCAACAGATTTAAAAGATATCATGAAATTCAATCGCCAAAAACTACAGCTGCCACCCGGATTTATTTCAAATGGCTTTGGTCCTTTTGTCGGGCTGCACCTTCATATGAAATACCGCTTTGGGTAAAATAAACCTTGCCAAAGGAGGTAGCTTCCGGCTGCTGGTATTTTGAAACGGAATGCTACTTCTTGCCGGAACTAACCGAAGGAAAGGGCTGAACCGACCTATATTAAACAGGTATTGCTTTCAATTATCAATTATCAAACCATCCCTCCTGCAGATCATCAATCTCCCTCCGGTCTTTTTTGGTAGGTCTTCCTGTTCCTCTATCTCTGCTAAGGTTAGTGGTAAGAAACATTGATTTATAGGCCTGCGTATCTTCAATCGGAGTAAGATCCTTATAAAAATTAACGGCTGTCTTTGCATCAACCCTCCTTTCTAATAGTTCGATTACTTCAATTATCTTCTTATCACTACCTTTCTGTACTGTATATACCTCTCCTATTTTAACTAAATGAGAGGCCTTGAGATTATTTCCGTCAAGCTTTACCCTTCCCGCCTTACAAGCCTCTGTAGAAATACTCCGGGTTTTAAAAGCGCGGATAGCCCATAAATATTTGTCGATGCGTAATTTTTCAGATCCCTGCATGGTTCAAAATTACGTAAGAATTGACGAAAGGATGGAAAAATTGGCAGAAAATCCTTTAATTTGCTTTAAATTAAAATTATGGTTAACGAATATAAAAAACTGATCGAAAGTGCATGGGAGGATCGTAATCTCATCAATTTCAAAGAATACAGAATTGCTATAGAAAGCGTCATTCAACACTTAGATAAAGGTGAAATTAGGGTTGCCGAACAAATCGGTGAACGCTGGCATGTAAACGACTGGGTAAAAAAGGCAGTAATCCTGTACTTCCCAATCCGTGAGATGAAAGAAATCGAAGTGGGGCCATTTGTGTTCCATGATAAGATGAAATTAAAAACAGATTACAAAGAAACCGGTGTCAGAGTTGTTCCACATGCCATTGCGCGTTATGGTGCATATCTTGCAAAAGGAGTTATCTTAATGCCATCGTATGTAAATATAGGTGCTTATGTTGATGAAGGCACTATGGTTGATACCTGGGCAACTGTTGGTTCGTGTGCACAGATCGGAAAGCATGTTCACCTGAGTGGTGGCGTTGGGATTGGCGGTGTTCTTGAGCCCATACAGGCCTCTCCGGTAATTATTGAAGACAATTGCTTCATCGGTTCTAGAGCAATCGTTGTAGAAGGTGTTCATGTTCAAAAGGAAGCAGTTTTAGGAGCAAATGTTGTTCTAACCGCTTCAACCAAAATTATTGACGTTACAGGTGATAAACCTGTAGAATACAAAGGTTTTGTTCCTTCACGCTCGGTAGTGATTCCAGGTTCTTACACCAAGAAATTTCCGGCGGGTGAATATCAGGTACCCTGTGCGCTGATCATAGGACAACGTAAGGAATCAACAGATAAAAAAACCTCTCTAAATGATGCGCTAAGAGAGAATAATGTGGCGGTATAAACTCTGCATTCAAGCTTTTTTAAATTAAAAAAAGGATGATTTATATCCATCCTTTTTTAGTTTTAATTCATAATGATGAAGATAGGCTTTGATGGTAAACGTATAACCCAAAACTTTACAGGTTTAGGCAATTACAGTAGGTATGTGCTTAAAGTTTTGGCCGAAAACCATCCTGAAAATCAATACCAAATCTTTGCTTCAAAAGAATCTATCGGATCTGAGGGTATTAAAAAAAACAGTTCTATTGAATTTATCTATCCTGAAAATCGGTTTTCAAATAGCTATTGGAGAAGTTTCGGACTAGTTAAGAATCTTAAGAATGAAGAAATCGAGCTATATCATGGATTGAGTAATGAGATCCCCTTCGGTATAAGCAAAGCTGGAATTCCTTCTGTTGTAACTATTCATGATCTAATTTTTTACCGGTATCCTCAATATTACCCTTGGCTCGACAGAAAGATCTATGAATATAAAATGCGATATGCAGCCGATCATGCAGATAAGATTATAGCTATCAGTGAAACAACAAAATATGACCTGATCAATCTGTTTAATATTGAAAAGAGTCGCATTGAAGTGATTTATCAAAATTGTGATCCTGCCTTTCGTAATAAAATTACAGATAAAGAAAATCTGAGAATAAGAACTGTCTATAATTTACCGGACAAGTACCTCCTTAATGTAGGCACTATAGAAACTAGAAAAAATTCTTTACTAGCCGTTCAGGCCATCAAAGAACTAGATTCAGATATTCACCTGATTATCATTGGAAAGGATACCTCCTATGTAGAAAAGTTAAGGGATTATATCAACAAAAATAATCTGAATAACAGAGTTCACTTTTTGAAAAATGTGACATTTCATGACCTCCCGGGAATCTATCAGATGGCTGAGATATTCCTATTCCCATCAGAGTATGAAGGGTTTGGAATACCCGTGATTGAAGCTTTAAGTTCAGGAGTACCCGTCATCGCTGCAACAGGTTCATGCCTTGAAGAGGCAGGAGGAGCCGGGAGTATTTATATTCATCCAAAGGACAGTGCAACACTCAGGGCTGAGATCCTAGGTATTTTGAATGATCCTGAAAAAAAACAAATTATGATCAAGGCGGGATACGCACATTTGGAAAAATTATCAGATCAAAAAATTGCCGATCAATTAAACAAACTATACCAAAACATCATTAAATGCTAAAAGACGAAGTAAACAAAGCTTTTGAAGTGTTAAAAAATGGGGGCTTAATCCTCTATCCTACCGACACAAACTGGGGAATTGGCTGTGATGCTACTAATTCTGAAGCCGTTGAAAAGGTTTTCCAACTTAAGGGTCGTGCCGAGGAAAAGAGTCTGATTGTTCTACTTGATAGCGACAATAAACTTCAAAGTTATATCAAAGAAGTTCCTGAAATCGCTTATGACCTGATTGAATACGCTATAAATCCTTTAACTATCGTTTATTCTGGGGCTAAAAATTTGGCTCCGAATGTCATTACAAAGGACGGTTGCATAGGTATTCGGATTGTAAAGCACGAGTTCTGCAATCAACTATTACAGCGATTTAGAAAGCCGGTCATTTCTACGTCGGCAAACCTGAGCGGCAAGCCTTCTCCAGCAATTTTCGATGATATTGATGAAACTATTCTGAATGGCGTCGATTATGTAGTTAACTGGGAGCAAGATTACCGAGAAGAAAGAAAGCCATCAACAATTATGAAGCTTGAACCGGGTGGCCTATTCTCATTCATCCGCAAATAATTTTGATAATACCAAAAATTAACCTTGAATCTTATTCATTTCTTGAAAAAGTGCAATAATATGTTGTCCTTTGCGCAAGATTATTATCTGCTCAGATCATTCCCATCTAGAATTAGTATGTTCCGGTCTGAATTAATATGAAAAAACACCTTCAACATTCAATATTTAAGAAGCTCAGTGATCTGGCAGATGCTACCGATACAGAAATATATGTAATTGGAGGCTATGTAAGAGATATTTTTTTGAAACGGCCATCAAAAGACATTGACATTTTGGTTATAGGGAATGGAATTAAGTTTGCAGAAGCCACAGGAAAATTATTAGAAACCAAAGTCTCTGTATTTAAAAATTTTGGCACAGCAATGCTAAGGTATGGAGATCTTGAAATCGAATTTGTGGGCGCTAGGAAAGAATCCTATCGCGTAGAATCCCGAAAACCCATTGTTGAGAATGGCACGCTAGAAGATGACCAGAAACGGCGTGACTTCAGCATTAATGCAATGGCATTAGGTTTAAATACTGCTAACTTTGGCACTCTAATAGACCCATTTGATGGCGTAAAAGATCTGGGAAACAAGCTAATTCGTACGCCTTTAGATCCTGCTGAAACGTTTTCAGATGATCCATTAAGAATGATGAGAGCAATACGTTTCGCCACCCAACTTGATTTTACAATTAGTGCGGATGCCATTGAAGCTATCAAAAAGAATTCGGAACGAATAAAGATTGTTTCAACAGAACGGATTACGGATGAGTTAAACCGGATCATTCTGGCAAAGAAGCCTTCGATCGGATTTATCTATTTATTCGACACTGGTTTATTGAGGCACATTTTTCCGCAAATGGCCGAACTTCATGGAGTGGAAATAATTGCTGGAAAAGGGCATAAAGATAATTTTTACCATACCCTTCAGGTATTGAATAACCTTGCTGAAAATACCGATGACCTATGGCTGAGATGGTCAGCGATTCTACATGACATCGCCAAGCCTGCAACCAAACGTTTTGAGCCCGGACATGGTTGGACTTTTCATGGACACGAAGACAGAGGCGCACGAATGGTCCCTAAAATTTTTTCGCAGCTTAAACTACCGTTGAATGAAAAGATGAAACTGGTACAAAAATTGGTGCAACTACATCTTCGTCCTATCGTTCTGGCTCAGGATGTAGTTACTGACTCGGCTGTGAGACGTCTTTTATTTGAGGCGGGAGAAGAGATTGACGGACTGATGTTACTCTGTAATGCTGACATAACGACCAAAAATGAATATAAAATAAAAAAATACCGCAGTAACTTCGATCTGGTAAAACAGAAACTGAAAGATGTTGAGAAAAGTGACCAACTTAGAAACTGGCAACCGCCAGTTAGCGGTGAAGACATTATGCAGGCTTTCAACATAAGTGCAGGTAGGGATGTGGGAACAATAAAAATACAAATCCGTGAGGCAATTCTGGAGGGAGAAATAAAAAACACGAAGGAAAAAGCCTATGAGTATATGCTTGAAAAGGGGAAAGCAATGGGCCTTATCCCTGTCAAATTAAAACCATAAAGATTTTTAATTCGCTGAATAAAAATCTTTAAGCAGACAATCAAATAGTATTTTTGTAAATAACTAAACAAGAACATGGCAATATATAGATTCAGGGTTTCTTTTGAGGATTATGATGACATCGAGCGTGATATTGACATTAAATCAAATCAAACATTTGAAGACCTTCATCGTGCTATCCAAAAGTCTACAGGATATCAGATTGAGACCCCTTCCTCCTTTTATGTTAGCAACGATCAGTGGAAAAAAAATGAAGAAATTGCCTTTTTGCCTAACCAGCGAAAGGTTAATAATGGTGTTGTTCTTATGAGCAATTCAAAACTGAGTAGTTTTATTGATGATCCGCATCAAAAATTTTACTACACCTATAATTTTGACAGGCCATTCGACTTTCACGTTGAGTTGGTTAAAATACTCATGAATGATGAAGCCGGAAAAACATATCCATGCGTTTCCCGCAGTCTGGGAGTGGCTCCTAAAATAACCGAGAGTGGAATTATTTCAGCTGAAGTAACAACTCTTGTATCCGATGAGTTTGATTTCCTAAACGAAATTAATTTTCAGCCGGAAGATGCTGAAGAGCTTGAGCAAATGAACGATATGGGAATCAATACCGGTGAAGAAGCAGCTGAGTTAGAAGAGGAAAAGGATGAGTTTATGGATGAATTCTCCGATAATGAAGGTTATGATTCTGATGATATTCAGAAGGATGAGTAGTAATTTATAATCGCCTTATAAACCGGACTGAATTATGAGCAAAACACTGATCATTATTGCAGGTCCGACAGCAGCAGGTAAAACCGCCATTGCTATTCATATAGCCAAACATTTCAATACTGAGATAATATCTGCCGACTCTAGGCAATTCTACAGGGAAATGAATATCGGTACAGCCAAACCATCAAATGAGGAACTAAGCGCTATCAGGCATCATATAATAGATAGTCATTCAGTAAAAGACCATTTTAGTGTTGGCGATTTCGAAAAAGCGGTAATTTGTCTTCTTGAAAAACTGTTCAAATCCCACGATCAGGTAATACTAGTAGGAGGCTCGGGCTTATTCATTGATGCAGTATGCAATGGTTTCGACGAATTACCGGTAGCAACAAAAGAAACTCGTGAAAAGTTAAATCAGCTTCTTTCTGATAAAGGCATTGAACATCTACAGGAGAAATTAAAAAAGGTAGACCCTGTTTATTATGCTGAAGTTGATATCAATAACCCACAACGTTTAAAACGCGCGCTTGAAGTATTTGAAAGCACAGGCAATCCATTTTCATCTTACCGCACTAAAATCCCTAAAAAAAGAAATTTCAATATCATTAAGCTTGCAATCAGTCCGGATCGCACAAAACTTTATGAACAAATAAACCTCCGAGTTGATCAGATGATCGATAAGGGATTAATTGAAGAAGTAAAAGGACTTGTAGAATATAGGCATCTAAATGCCCTGAATACCGTTGGATATTCAGAAATTTTCGATTACTTGGATGGTAAATACACCAAACAGGAGTCAATAGATAAGATCAAACAAAATACACGAAGATTTGCAAAAAGGCAGCTTACATGGTTTAAAAAATCGGAAGATATGAAGTGGTTTGATCCACTTGCGCTTAATTCTATTTTGAAATATCTTGATGAAGCGATATCTTTTCTGTGGAGCGTGGACCAAAAAAATTAAAGAAAAGAAACAGAAATGCCATTGTACTTAAAATCTGAATCATAACCAAAATTTTACCCTGTTCATTAACCGGGTGAAAATCACCATAGCCTATGGTAACACCGGTTATAAAACTAAAATAGAGGGCATCTACCCAGCTTTGTATCGGCTGGTTTAAATAATCTCCTGCGGCATAAATAACTCCAAAAGATGCAATTACTTCAATAAAATTAAAAAAAAGCAAAATGATTGAGCGATTTACCATTTTACCATGGTCATGCTCGGGGAAAATATTTTGTGAAAAATATGTAGGAAAGTCTCAATAAGCAGGTAGATATTAAAGATGAAGAGCCCAAAATGATTCCATAAACTAAAATATAGTATAATGAATGGCAACAGAGTTTTAAAGATTACATAGAATTCGCCAACAAGCTTTCTTTGGTAAAGTGATAAGTATTGGGTGAAGTATTCAATGTAGATACCGGGGAAAAAGATTTTTGAACCTACCAGAAATAACCTAAAAAGGCGTTCAATACCAAAATCAGGGTAATGAGTATTATTCCAGACATATTTTCTATCTTCTGAAAATGATGAGCATGCCTATGTAAATTCGAATTATCTGAATTCTGATTACCAAAAACGAGCTTATTTAAATGTTTTATCACTTAGGCTTGTGCTGTGGGGCCACCAAAATTAAGTGGAAATCCAGGTTGATCTGTATTGATCTTGATTCTGCCGTTCTGAGTCTCAAATTTTTCGATATTTTCTTCAAGTGCAACCATAAAACGCTTTGCGTGTTCTGGTGTTAATACGATTCTCGATTTAACCCTTGCTTTTGGAACACCAGGCATTATCCTTATAAAATCAAGTACAAATTCTGAGTTTGAATGGGTAATCACAGCCAGATTGGAGTAAATTCCTTCTGCAACTTCTTCAGAAAGCTCGATGTCCAACTGATTTTCAATGTTTTGCTCTTCCATATTACAAAGTTATAAATTCTACAATCAAATTTTATTATATAAAAAAGTCCTCCATTTTGGGAGGACTTTTTTATATAATTAAGAACTGAAAAAGCTTTACGCCTTTAGCTTTAGCCTTTCAAATTTAAGCTTCTGCTTCTTCTAATTTTGAAGCCATAAGTTTATCATATTCTTCTTGAGAACCAACAATGATACGTTCATATTGTCTTAATCCTGTTCCTGAAGGGATCAAATGACCTACAATTACGTTTTCTTTCAGACCCAGCAGGTTATCACGTTTACCACTGATAGCAGCCTCGTTCAACACCTTAGTAGTTTCCTGAAAGGAAGCTGCTGAGATGAATGACTTAGTACCTAATGATGCACGGGTAATACCCTGAAGGATTTGACTTGATGTTGCGGCGATTGCATCGCGAGTTTCAACAAGTTTCATGTCCTTACGCTTCAATACTGAATTTTCATCTCTGAGTTTACGTACCGAAATGATCTGACCCGGTTTCAAGTTCGGAGATTCTCCAGGCTCAGTTACTACCTTCTTATCATAGATCTCATCATTCTCCAATTGGAAATCCCAACGATCAACGAGTTCTTTTTCAAGGAAACGAGTATCACCTGCATCCTCAATCATTACCTTCTGCATCATCTGATGCACTATGGTTTCGAAGTGTTTATCATTGATTTTCACACCCTGCAAACGGTAAACTTCCTGAATACCATTAACTAGATATTCCTGAACTGCAGCAGGTCCTTTAATAGCAAGAATATCGGCAGGTGAAATAGAACCATCCGACAATGGCATACCGGCTTTAACAAAGTCATTATCCTGTACAAGGATGTGTTTTGATAGAGGAACTAGGTATTTCTTAATCTGTCCGTCTTTTGATTCGATAGACATCTCACGATTACCACGTTTAACACCACCTAAGGTTACAACACCATCGATTTCAGTAACAACTGCAGGATTTGATGGATTACGAGCTTCAAATAATTCAGTTACCCTTGGTAAACCACCTGTAATATCCCTTGTTTTTCCAGTAGAGCGCGGAATCTTTGCAATAATCTGTCCGATTTTCACTTTCTCGTTCTCTTCTACTGCTATGTGTGCACCTACAGGAATATTATATCCTTTTAAGCCATTTCCTTTTTTATCCGCAACGCGGATAACCGGGTTCTTGGTTTTATCACGAGTATCAATAATAACCTTTTCTCTATGACCGGTTTGTTCATCTGATTCTTCGCGGAAGGTAACACCTTCAATGATCGCCTCAAATTCAGCTTTACCCTCAAACTCGGAAATAATAACTGCATTATATGGATCCCAGCTACAAATCCTGTCGCCTTTAGAGATTTTGGCACCATCCTTAACATACAAAAATGCACCGTAAGGAATATTATTTGACATAATCATCTTTTTGGTTCCAGGCTCTACAATACGGAATTCACCTGAACGGCCCAATACAACTTCAAGAGTTCCTTCAGTAGTTTCATGACTTACAGTTCTCACATTTTCAAACTCAATTACCCCATCAAACTTGGCATTGATCTGAGATTCAGCAGCAATGTTAGATGCTGTACCACCCACGTGGAAAGTACGTAAGGTCAACTGAGTTCCTGGCTCACCAATAGACTGTGCAGCAATTACACCTACAGCCTCACCCATTTGGACACGCTTGCCGGTTGCAAGGTTACGTCCGTAGCAGAGCGCACAAACACCACGCTTACTTTCGCAAGTCAATACTGAACGAATTTCAATTCCTTCGAGTGCTGAACTTTCAATTTTAACTGCTACATGCTCTTCAATATCCTCACCTGCAGAAACTAAAAGTTCTCCTGACAATGGATCATAAACATCATGTAAACTGGTTCTACCTAAAATCCGGTCATATAATGGTTCAACGACATCCTCGTTGTCTTTTAAGGCGGTAGTGTAAATACCTCTCAAAGTACCACAATCTGTTTCACCAACGATCATATCCTGAGCCACATCATGTAATCTACGGGTTAAGTACCCTGCATCCGCAGTCTTTAATGCAGTATCTGCAAGACCTTTACGTGCACCGTGAGTAGAAATGAAGTATTCCAATACCGACAATCCTTCTTTAAAGTTAGATAAGATCGGATTTTCAATAATCTCACCACCTGAACCTGATTTCTGAGGCTTAGCCATCAAACCACGCATACCGCAAAGCTGACGAATCTGCTCTTTAGAACCACGTGCACCTGAATCTAGCATCATATACACCGAATTAAAGCCCTGATTATCGCTCGAAAGCTGGTTCATCACATTAGCCGTTAAACGGTTGTTAATACGAGTCCAGATATCGATAATCTGATTATAACGTTCGTTGTTAGTAATGAATCCCATGTTATAGTTATTCATTACTTCTTCAACCTCCTTTTTTGCATGGTCAATTAATTGAGCCTTTTCAGCAGGGATATTCAAATCCTGGAGGTTAAATGAAAGTCCTCCTTGGAACGCCATCTGGAAACCCAATTCCTTGATTTCATCAAGAAATTGCGCCGCCCGTGCCATACCGGTAGCTTTAACTACATCACCAATAATATCACGAAGTGATTTTTTGGTCAGTAATTCATTAATATATCCTACTTCAACAGGCACTCTTTGGTTAAATAACACACGGCCTACAGTAGTGTCGATTAATTTATTAACAATTGCTCCGTCTTTCTCTTTCACATTGGCTTTAACCTTGATGAAAGCATGAAGATCAATTTTACGCTCATTATAAGCAATAATTACTTCTTCAGAGGAATAGAACATCTGATCTTGTCCTAATACAACACGTCCTTCGTCAGTTCTACGGCCTTTTGTAATGTAATAAAGACCCAAAACCATATCCTGTGAAGGTACAGTGATTGGAGTACCATTGGCAGGGTTCAGAATATTGTGTGAAGCAAGCATCAACATCTGGGCTTCCAGGATTGCAGCATTACCCAAAGGTAAATGTACAGCCATCTGGTCACCGTCAAAATCCGCGTTAAATGCAGTACATACTAATGGATGTAACTGAATTGCTTTTCCTTCAACCAGTTTTGGCTGGAAAGACTGGATACCCAAACGGTGCAATGTAGGAGCACGATTTAATAATACCGGATGCCCTTTCAATACATTTTCGAGTATATCCCAAACGATAGGATCTTTTTTGTCGACGATTTTCTTAGCAGATTTAACTGTTTTTACCACTCCTCTTTCGATCATCTTACGAATGATAAATGGTTTAAATAGCTCAGCTGCCATATCTTTTGGTAAACCGCACTCATGAAGTTTCAGATTTGGTCCGACAACAATTACCGAACGTGCTGAATAATCCACACGCTTACCTAATAAGTTCTGGCGGAAACGTCCTTGCTTACCTTTAAGGATATCTGAAAGTGATTTTAAAGCACGATTGCCTTCAGTTTTCACTGCGTTAACTTTACGAGAGTTATCAAATAATGAATCGACAGACTCCTGAAGCATACGCTTCTCATTACGTAAAATTACCTCCGGAGCTTTGATCTCGATCAAACGCTTCAAACGGTTGTTACGGATAATAACACGGCGATAAAGATCATTCAGATCGGAAGTCGCGAAACGACCGCCTTCCAAAGGAACCAATGGACGTAATTCAGGTGGAATAACCGGAACGATCTTAACAATCATCCATTCAGGACTATTCTCAATGCGGGTATTTGCCCCACGGAAAGCTTCAACTACCTGTAGGCGTTTTAAGGCCTCAGTTTTACGCTGTTGTGACGTTTCAGTTGCTGCCTGATGACGAAGGTCATATGACTGCTGATCTAGGTCTAAACGACCTAAAAGATCCTGAAGTGCCTCAGCCCCCATTTTAGCGATGAATTTCTCAGGGTCTTTATCATCTAGGTATTGATTTTCCTTTGGAAGAGAATCCAGAATATCCAAATACTCTTCTTCTGTTAGGAAATCCATTTTCTGAATTCCATCTGCTTCTTTAAGTCCGGCTTGTATTACTACATAGCGCTCATAATAAATAATCAGATCGAGCTTTTTGGTTGGTAAACCTAAAAGGTAACCAATTTTATTTGGCAATGAACGGAAATACCAGATGTGTGCCACAGGAACCACAAGATTAATGTGTCCCATACGCTCACGACGAACTTTCTTTTCAGTTACCTCAACCCCACAACGGTCACATACAATACCTTTGTAACGGATACGCTTGTATTTACCACAATGGCATTCATAATCCTTTACAGGACCAAAAATACGCTCGCAGAATAAGCCATCACGCTCCGGTTTATAAGTCCGGTAGTTGATAGTTTCCGGTTTTAACACCTCACCACTTGAGCGCTCAAGAATGGATTCAGGAGAAGCCAAACTAATGGTTATCGAGGTGAAATTACTTTTGATTTTATTATCTTTCTTGTAAGACATAGCTCTTTTTTAAGGTTAAAGCATAAAGCTCAAAGCTTAAAGCATCCGGCAACTTAATTGGATTTTGGCGTCCTTTAAGTACTTTCAGCTTTCAGCTTTCAGCTTTCAGCTCATTAGTCCAATGTAATATCCAATCCCAAACCTCTTAATTCATGAACCAATACATTGAATGATTCAGGAACTGATGGAGTTGGAAGGTTTTCACCTTTAACAATCGCTTCGTAGGTTTTTGCACGGCCTACAACATCATCAGATTTAACAGTTAGAATTTCCTGAAGAATGTTAGCAGCACCAAATGCTTCGAGTGCCCATACTTCCATCTCACCGAAACGCTGACCACCGAACTGTGCTTTACCACCCAATGGCTGCTGTGTAATCAATGAATATGGACCGATAGAACGTGCGTGCATTTTATCATCAACCATGTGACCCAGCTTCAACATGTAAATAATACCTACTGTTGTTTGCTGATCGAAACGATCTCCGGTTAAACCATTATACAGATATGTTCTTCCAGATTTAGGGATACCAGCCTTATCTACCCATTCTTCAACCTCATCATGTGATGCACCGTCAAAGATCGGGGTAGCGAACTTCATTCCAAGTTCTTTACCGGCCCATCCTAATACTGTTTCATATATCTGTCCAAGATTCATACGTGATGGTACACCAAGTGGATTCAATACAATATCCACAGGAGTTCCGTCTTCAAGGAATGGCATATCCTCGTCGCGAACAATTCTTGCAACAATACCTTTATTTCCGTGACGTCCGGCCATCTTATCACCTACTTTTAGCTTACGTTTCTTAGCAATATAAACTTTAGCCATCTGAACAATTCCTGATGGAAGCTCATCTCCCACACTGATTGCAAATTTATCACGTTTGTAAGCACCAAGCTCTTCATTTAGCTTAATGTTATAATTGT
>Ga0209702_10004106_pt1 | contig 21732 bp, 21 predicted proteins | sample FRY01_FD_187210 | JGI IMG/M metagenome (GOLD analysis project Ga0209702, IMG submission 187210) | Freshwater microbial communities from Lake Fryxell liftoff mats and glacier meltwater in Antarctica - FRY-01 (SPAdes) (version 2) | ecosystem: Environmental > Aquatic > Freshwater > Ice > Glacier... | reverse complement strand
ACGCGCCTCAAAATCTTTCTCTATCGCCGTGCTGACCACGCTCGCCTTGAACATCTGAACCCCCAAAATTTATGGAGAGCCTCTGAATCATACATGATTCTTATAGGTCAAGAAAATATGACGGGTGTTAAGGTTCACCGGTCATTTGTTTGTTCCCTTCTGTTCGGCCATCATGCGTTCCAATTCTCGTAGCGGCTGATTGTCCACGTCCCGGTCGTGCATGATGCGGGCGGTCTTGAAGTCCGGATTGTCCGAGGCGACGAGGCGTTCGACGGTATCCATCCGGTCATCCAGACGGCGCGCGAGCTGGTACAATTCTTCGAGCAGATTTTCGTCATCCGGCGTAATCGTGGCCATGGCCTTCCATTTCGTAATATAATGAAAGATGATCCACGGTAGACCGATAAAAATTGCGGGAATGATAATGATTTCTTCCATGGCTCAGGCGTCCTTTTCATTAGCGCCGCCCATGGCGCGCTTCATTGCTTCCAATTCCTCGTCGACCTTATCCGCGCCTTCCAGCGCGGCGATCTCGTCGGACAGGGTCGGCTTCTGAGTTCCGTCAGCGATGCTCAGCGCATCGGCGCGGCCTTCGGCATAATCGACCCGGCGTTCCAGTTGATCGAAGCGTGACAGCGCCTCGTCCACCCGCTCCGTGCTGAGCAAGGTCCGCAGTTTCACGCGGTTTTCAGCGCTTTCCAGACGGGCCGCGATGGCGGTCTGGCGGCTGCGGGCTTCGCGCAGGCGGTGCTGCAGCTTGCCAATGTCCTGCTCATACGCACGCAGGGCATCGTCCAGCACGGTGATTTCCGCGGTAAGCTGATCAGCCATGTCGGTGGCTTTCTTCTTTTCAACCAGGGCGGCGCGGGCCAGATCTTCGCGATCCTTGCTCAGCGCCAATTGTGCTTTCTCGCCCCAATCGGCCTGCAATTTGTCCAGCTTGACGGTGTGGCGGTGCATTTCTTTCTGGTCAGCAATAGTTCGGGCCGCGCTGGCACGAACCTCGACCAGGGTTTCCTCCATTTCGAGGATGATCATCCGGATCATCTTCGCGGGGTCATCCGCTTTGTCGAGCATATCGTTGAAATTGGCGGCAATTATATCACGTGTACGGCTGAAAATTCCCATTAAGGGTACTCCGGAAAAGTTGAATTCGCCCGACTGTCTGGCAGTGCCTTGGTTCGGGTGACTTTGAGTTGGGGTGGGGCTGCGGCGCAGGCGCTCCACTTCGCTTTCGAAGCGGGATGAAGCGGTACGCTCCGGCCCGAGGGGGGTGGTATCGGACTGATCTGTCATGCGAGCTCCACTGCCTCACAATTGATCGTCGCGGCCTGCGCCGACCCAAAGACGGGGGCCATCTGCATCTGTGTGCTCATCGCTACGAAAGCGACCATTGCAAGCATGCTGGCAGCTGCGGCCTGGCCGAGCTTGGTCTGGAAAAAGCGACGATCGTACATTGTGTGGTCCTCCGAATGTTCTTGTTCACCAATTAGCAAGGAGCGTGCCAAACTGCCAAAAACGGGCGAATTCCGCCGTTTTCTTTGGCTCCGCAAATTTCTTGTCTGGCGGGACTTGCCAACAATCGGGAAATTTTCCTATAGGTTGGGATCATGGAGCGCGATAATCAGTTTATTGGCCAGTCAGGGGCCTTTCTCGACGCGGTGGAGCGGGCTAGCCGCGCTGCACCGATGCGCCGCCCGGTGCTGGTTGTGGGCGAGCGCGGCACCGGCAAGGAATTGATTGCCGAACGGTTGCACCGTCTGTCCGAACGCTGGGGCGAACCGCTGGTGATCATGAATTGTGCCGCCCTCCCGGAAACGCTGATCGAGGCTGAATTGTTCGGCCACGAAGCTGGGGCCTTTACTGGCGCTACCAAATCCCGCGTCGGCAGGTTCGAAGAAGCCGACAAGGGTACGTTATTTCTCGACGAACTGGGCACTTTATCGATGGGCGCACAGGAACGATTGCTGCGTGCGGTCGAATATGGCGAGGTGACTCGTATCGGATCATCCCGCCCGATCAGTGTTGATGTCCGGATTGTCGCGGCGACCAACGAGAACCTCCCGAAGATGGCGCAGCAGGGCACTTTTCGCGCCGATCTGCTCGACCGGCTGAGTTTCGAGGTGATTACCCTGCCGCCGCTGCGGGTGCGCGAGGGCGACATCGAGGTGTTGGCAGAATATTTCGGGCGGCGGATGGCGGCGGAAATCGATTGGGAAAGCTGGCCCGGCTTTTCCGAGCACGTTGCGTGCCAGATGGAAGAATATCCGTGGCCGGGCAATGTCCGCGAATTGCGCAATGTTGTGGAACGCGGCGTATATCGGTGGGACAATTGGCAGGACCCAATCAGCCATTTGGTGTTTGATCCGTTCGACAGCCCGTGGACACCGTTCGAGCCAGCCAAGAACACGGTCCCTAAGGGCGAAGCGGCCAAAGGCGCTGCTGCTTCTCCGTCATCTGGCGCTCCATTTGATCCGGAGAAAGTCGACGATCTGCGCAGCGCAGTTGAGGCGCATGAGCGGTCCATCGTCGAGCACGCCTTGGGCAGGCACCGCTGGAACCAGCGCCAGACTGCCAAGGCGTTGGGGCTAAGTTATGACCAGTTGCGGCATTGCATCAAGAAGCATGGTTTGGCCGATAGCGGGGCACAATCGGACTGAAGTGTTTTTGGTCCTTGCATTGCGCCACCGGCTCACCTAATTAGCGGCCATCCCGACATTGTCTTGATGAAGTGGGGCTGGCGCCAGACGGGGCCGGCGCGAAACTGCTTTGTCATTTATGTCTGACACAACCGGAGAATGAATGGCCGATCTGGCACGCCTGACACAGATTATTGAACCCGAAGCGGCTGCGCTCGGGTATGATCTGGTGCGCGTGATCATGACCGGGTCCGAAGCTGGTGACGGCGAACGGGCCTTGCAAATCATGGCCGAGGATCCTTCGACAGGACAATTGCTGATCGAACAATGCGCGGCCTTGTCGCGCGCTGTATCCGGCAAGATCGACGAGTTGGAGGAATTGGGCGAAGAATTGATCGAGGGAAATTATCACCTCGAAGTCAGTTCGCCCGGTATTGACCGTCCACTTACCCGGGCGAAAGACTTCGCCAATTGGTCGGGCCACGAAGTTAAGGTCGCTCTGATCGAGAAAATTGACGGCCAGCGAAATGTGCGCGGGTTACTGACCGGGATCGAAGATGATACGGTTAGTGTTGAAGACAAGCAGGGCACGCGGATTTCATTTCCGCTCGGCTCGATCCATTCGGCAAAGCTGGTCCTGACCGATCAGTTGATTGCCGCTACCAAGCCGCTGGATACCAGTGGCACCGATGAAATTTCTGAAGAAGAAGAGAAGGCTGACGACTGATGGCCAGTGCAATTTCCGCCAATAAAGCAGAGCTGCTCGCAATTGCGACCGCCGTAGCTACCGAGAAGATGATCGACAAATCGATTGTCATCGAAGCGATGGAAGAAGCGATCCAGAAAAGCGCCCGCAACCGCTATGGCGCCGAAAACGATATCCGGGCCAAGCTGGACCCGCTGACCGGCGATCTTCGCCTGTGGCGCGTCGTGGAAGTGGTCGAGGAAGTTGAAGATTACTTCAAACAGGTCGATCTGAAGCAAGGTGAAAAGTTGCAGCCTGGCGCCGTGGTTGGCGATTTCATCGTCGATCCGTTGCCGCCGGTTGATCTGGGCCGGATCGATGCGCAATCCGCCAAGCAGGTAATCTTCCAGAAGGTCCGCGATGCCGAGCGTGAGCGCCAGTTCGAAGAATTCAAGGATCGCGCCAATGAAGTCATCACTGGCGTGATTAAGTCGGTCGAATTCGGTCATGTGATCGTCAATCTCGGCCGCGCAGAAGGCGTTATTCGCCGCGACCAGCAGATCCCGCGCGAAGCAGCCCGTGTTGGTGAGCGCGTGCGTGCGCTGATCACCAAGGTAGAACGCAACAATCGCGGCCCGCAGATTTTCCTCAGCCGTGCACATCCCGATTTCATGTGCAAATTGTTCGCGCAGGAAGTCCCGGAGATTTACGACGGCATCATCGAAATCAAGGCCGCCGCCCGCGATCCGGGTTCCCGCGCCAAGATAGGCGTGATCAGCCATGACAGCAGCATCGACCCGGTCGGCGCCTGCGTCGGCATGAAGGGCAGCCGCGTTCAGGCCGTCGTACAGGAATTGCAGGGCGAGAAGATCGACATCATTCCATGGTCGGAAGATACCGCGACTTTTGTGGTCAACGGCCTGCAGCCTGCCACCGTCAGCCGCGTTGTGCTGGACGAAGAAGAAGGCCGCATCGAAGTTGTTGTTCCCGATGACCAGCTGTCATTGGCCATTGGTCGCCGCGGCCAGAATGTCCGTCTTGCCAGTCAGCTAACCGGTCACCAGATCGACATTATGACTGAGGAAGAAGCGAGCGAGAAGCGTCAGAAGGAATTCTCCGAACGCTCCAAGATGTTCGAAGAAGAGCTCGACGTCGACGAAACGCTGTCACAGCTGCTGGTCGCCGAGGGATTCGCCGAGCTGGAAGAAGTCGCCTATGTCGAACTGGCCGAACTCGCCAGCATCGAAGGCTTTGACGACGATCTGGCCGAAGAGTTGCAGAGCCGCGCTACCGAGGCGCTGGAACGCCAAGAAGGCGCTGCACGGACTGAACGCCGCGAGCTGGGTGTCGAAGATGATCTGGCGACCATGCCGCATCTGACCGAGCAAATGCTGGTCGTGCTGGGCAAAGCAGGGATCAAGACGCTGGATGATCTGGCCGATCTGGCGACGGACGAGCTGATCGCCAAGAAACGCGAAGCGCCGCGCCGTCGGAACACTACCGACGGCCCGCCGCTCAAGCGTCCGCAACGCACCGAAGACAAGGGCGGTGTGCTCGGTGTTTATGCCCTATCCGAAGAACAGGGCAACGAGATCATCATGGCTGCCCGTGCGCATTGGTTCGAAGATGAAGAGCCAGCTGCTGAAAAGCCTGTGGTCGAAGCTCCGGTAGTTGAAGAGCCAATCGTAGAAGAGCCGACTGCAGAAGAGCCAGAAGCTAAGAAGCCCGCCGCTAAGAAACCAGCTGCCAAGAAGGCTGCGGCAAAGAAGCCTGCCGCTGATACGCCTGTTGCTGATGCAGCCGCCTCCGACCCACAGGAGGCCGCCGATGCGGACTCCACACAATGAGCGCGTAAATTCCGCCAAAGCTATTCACCGCAAGATCCCTGCTTTTGGGTCTGAGAAGTCATGCCCTGAACGCAAGTGCATTCTGTCGGGTGAGATGGCTCCGCGGGATAGCTTGATCCGGCTGGCGATTTCGCCTGATGGGCCGGACGGGACGGCGCAGGTTCTGCCCGATTTGCTGGCGCGTGCCCCTGGACGCGGTGCATGGTTGGGCGTTTCGCGCACGGAGCTTGAGGCGGCCCTTACCAAAGGAAAACTGCGTGGCGCGCTGGCTCGGGCATACAAAGGCACGAAGTTGGAAGTGCCCGATGATTTGCCTGATCGGATCGAATTGGGCTTCAAGCGGTTATTAAGTGACCGGCTGGGCCTCGAAATGCGCGCGGGCAAGCTTATATTGGGTTCTGACCGGATTGCTGAACAGGCCCGTTCTGGCCGAGTGGCGATGCTGATGCATGCCAGTGATGCAAGCCAGGACGGCCGCCGGAAGCTGGATCAGGCTTGGCGAGTTGGCCGGGATCTCGAGGGCTCCGGGCAGCAAGGAACACGCTTGCCACTGGACCGGGCGGCTCTGTCTGTGGCATTGGGCCGCGACAACGTCGTCCATTTGGCGCTTGCCGATAAGGGATCGGCCGAACGGATCATGCCCGTTCTGGCGCGACTGTTACATTTCATCGGGCGTTTCGGCGGGGCCGAACAGGCCGGAAATGCTGCTGATGAGGACGCCAGCGGCCCGCAAGATGCGGATCGGCTGGACGACGAATTGAATTTTGAAGGATAGACGGGCTTTATGAGCGATACTGAAGACAAACCGACACGCACCCGCAAGCCCTTGAGCCTGTCGCGGGCGGTCGATGCCGGTGAGGTCAAGCAGACCTTCAGCCACGGACGTACCAACAAGGTTACGGTCGAGGTGAAACGTCGCCGCAAGCTGTTAAAGCCGGGAGAAGCCCCGCCGGCAGAGGCCGCCACGCCCGAACCTGCGCCTAAGCCAGCGCCTGCACCTGCTCCAACCCCCAAGGTTGCGGCCAAGCCTGCTGCCAAAAAAGAGCCAGCTTCAAACGAAACCGCGCAGGAACGCGTCGCCCGCATGCAACGTGAGGCCGAGGAAGATCGTCTGCGTTCAGGCGAAGAGACTCGTCGCCGCGAAGAAGAGCAGAAAGCCAAGGCGGCCAAGGACGAAAAGCAGCGCGCCGAAGCTAATCGCGAAGCAGATGAAGCCAAGCCTGAAGAACCAGAAGCCACGGCAAGTACGGCTGCCAAGAAATCTCCCAAGGTTGCTGCCAAAGTAGCTGCCAAGAAACTTGATGCGGAAGCGGAAGCTGTGGTCGAAGCGATCATTGCTGCCGATGAAGCCACGCCTACGCCTGCAGCGCGCCGTTTCACTCCGGTTGCCCGGCCTGAAACCAATCGTCCGGAGAAGAAAAAGAAAGAAGACAAGCGCACCAGCAAGTCCGAGGAAGATCGTCGGCGTAGCGGTAAGCTGACCGTCAATCGCGCACTGAACGAAGACGAAGGCGCTCGCGCCCGTTCGCTCGCGGCGCTCAAGCGTGCTCGGGAAAAGGAACGCCGCAGCCATGGCGGGGGCAACCACAAGCCGCGTGAAAAGCAATACCGAGAAGTATCTGTTCCCGAGGGGATCACAGTTCAGGAACTGGCCAAACGGATGGGCGAAAAGGGCGCCGATCTGGTGAAAGCCCTGTTCAACATGGACATGATGGTCACCGTCAACCAATCGATCGATCAAGACACCGCCGAATTGTTGGTCGAGGATTTCGGCCACACCATCAAGCGCGTTTCCGAAAGCGATGTCGACATCAAGGTCGCCACGGATCTGGATCCGGAAGAAACCCTACGGCCCCGGCCTGCAGTAGTCACGATCATGGGCCATGTCGATCATGGCAAGACCAGCCTGCTCGACGCCTTGCGCGGCACTGATGTGGTCCGCGGCGAAGCGGGCGGAATTACCCAGCATATCGGCTCCTATCAGGTCACCACCAAGGACGGCGCGCAGATCACCTTCCTTGATACGCCGGGCCATGCGGCCTTCACCGAAATGCGTCAGCGCGGTGCCAATGTCACCGATATCGTGGTCCTGGTTGTTGCTGCCGATGATGGCATAATGCCGCAAACGATTGAGGCGATTAAGCACACCAAGGCTGCGGGCGTACCGATGATTGTCGCGATTAACAAGATCGACAAGCCGGAAGCCAATGCGAAGAAAATTCGCGAACGCTTGCTCGAACATGAAGTGATCGTGGAAGCGATGTCCGGCGATGTGCAGGACGTTGAAATCTCTGCGAAGAACAAGACCAATCTTGACGAATTGCTCGAGAAAATCGCGCTTCAGGCTGAATTGCTTGAATTGAAAGCACGGCCTGATCGTCCTGCAGAAGCAACAGTGATTGAATCGCAGCTCGACAAGGGTCGTGGCCCCGTCGCGACGGTGCTGATTACCCGAGGAACCCTGAAGAAGGGCGATAATTTCGTGGTTGGTACCGAAAGCGGCAAGGTCCGCGCTATCGTCAACGACCAAGGCAAGCAGATCAAGGAAGCTGGCCCGTCCATGCCGGTTGAGGTCCTGGGCCTTGGCGGTGTGCCGAATGCCGGGGAACAGCTGACTGTGGTCGAAAACGAACAACGCGCCCGCGAAGTGGCACAGTATCGCCAGGAAAAGGCGACTGAAACACGCACCGCATTGGCTCCGACTAATTTCGATGCGATGTTCTCGTCACTCAAGAACGATGTGGTCGAATTCCCGGTATTGGTGAAAGCCGATGTGCAAGGTTCGGTACAGGCGATCAACACGGCGCTCAATGCGCTGTCGAATGATCTGATCAAGGTGCGCGTGCTGCATTCTGGTGTTGGCGCGATTACTGAAAGCGACGTGACCTTGGCTGCGGCATCCAATGCCCCGATCATCGGTTTCGGTGTGCGGCCCAATCCAAAGGCCCGCGCATTGGTTGCGCGTGACCGGGTCGAGATGAAGTATTTCGATGTAATCTATCACCTGACCGATGAAATCGCGAAGGAAATGGCCGGCGAGCTTGGACCAGAAAAGATCGAACACGTCATTGGCCGTGCCGAGGTCAAGGAAGTCTTCAAGTCGGGCAAGAAGGACAAGGCGGCTGGCCTCATGGTCATCGAAGGCGCTATCCGCAAAGGCTTGTTCGCACGCCTTACACGCGAAGATGTTATCGTATCCGCCACAACAATTGCCAGCTTGCGGCGCTTCAAGGACGATGTGGACGAAGTCCGTAGCGGCCTCGAATGCGGCGTTGTTCTGGAAGACACCAACGACATCAAATCTGGCGATATGCTCGAAGTGTTTGAAATCGAGGAACGTGAACGGGTTCTGTAATTCTATTCCCCTCCCGCAGGCGGGAGGGGTTAGGGGCGGGCCTGTCCTTCCCGAAAACGGGAAGGGGGAATATTAGCATGACCCAATACGTTGCCTTTCTCGGATCCATCAATGTCGGCGGTAATCGGCTGATGATGGAGGACTTGCGCAGCGCGCTGCGCTATGAAGATTTCGAGGATGTTGAGACTGTCATTGCCAGCGGCAATGTGCTGTTCCGGCATGAAGATCGGCCGACACCCGGGCTTTCGCAGAAAATCGCCTTCATCATGCGTGAGGAATTCGACATCAATACTGTGGTGGTCGTCCGCAGCCGCAAGGAAGTGCTCGCGGCGATTGCGGAAAACCCCTTTTGCGGCGAAAATGACGACAAGTTTGTCCATGTCCAGTGGTTGGAGCGTCAGCCGAGCCCTGAGCAATTTGCAGATTTGATCGACAGCTTCGTCGGGCCAAACGGGATCGGCAGGGGCGGCGAACGGATGGCGCCCGGGACCGGCGCGTTGCATATTGATTACGGCGAGAGCGTTGGCGAGTCGAAATTGACCGCAACGTATATTGAACGCAAATTATCCACTCGCGGTACGGCGCGTAACTTGCGGTCGCTCCAGCGGATCGCTGACAAGATGGACAAGAGTGATGGCTAAAACCCAATCCACCCCGGAACGGCAATCAGTTCGCGTCCTCAAGGTAGGCGAGCGGGTTCGGCATATTCTGTCCGAATTGCTCGCCCGTCAGGAAGTGCATGACGACGTGCTGACAGCGCGCTCAGTCTCGGTCACCGAAGTCCGGATGAGCCCCGATCTGCGCAACGCAGCCACTTATGTGAAGCCCCTGTTGGGCGAAGAAGAAGCTGTTGTGATTAAGGCGCTGAGGACGCATACGGCGTTTTTCCAGCGCGAAGTGGCAAAACGGCTTGGCCTGAAATTCGCGCCCAAACTAACCTTCCGAGGCGACGAAAGCTTCGATGAGGCAGAACGGATCGAAAAGCTGCTAAAAGATCCTAAGGTGACCCGTGATCTGGGCGAAGAAGAATAGGCCTAGCTTACCGAAATCGGCGCGCTAGCCGCCGGAGCGACCTCACCGGGAATTTCGATAAACACCGATGCGCCCGGTCCTAACGGCACATCGAGCACCACCCAGCCAATCGCCAAGCCGAGGCCAACCACCATTAATCCGATGGAGTATGGCAGCATGGTCGCAGCAAGACTGCCGAGCCCGAAACCCCTCTGCCAGCGCTGGCAGAATATCAGGATGAGCGGGAAATAAACCATCAGCGGGGTGATAATGTTAGTCGCGCTATCGCCCACGCGGTAGGCGGCAGTGCTCATTTCCGGGCTGATCCCCAGCAGCATCAGCATCGGCACCATCACCGGTGCGAGCAAGGCCCATTTGGCGCTGGCGGAACCGACAAACAGATTGAGCACGCCGGACAGCAGGATGATTGACGCCAACAGCGCCCATGCGGGCAGGCCGGATGAGCGCAAGGCGTCTGCGCCCTCCACCGCCAATATCAGGCCCAAGTTGGACCAGGCGAACATCGCCACGAAATGCGCGGCGGCGAAGGCCAGCACCATGTAATAGGCCAAGTCCGCCATACTTTCGCTCATCATCTTCACCAGACTGCGATGATCAGTGATGGTGCCTGCTGCCTTGCCGTAAGCCCAGCCGGTTAGCAGAAACAGCAGGAAAAATGCTGCGACCAGCGATTGATAGAACGGTGTCAGCCGCGCTTCTGGTGTTGCATCTTCGTTGATCAGCGGAGTGCCCGGTCCAACGGTAAACAAAAGCCACAGGCCGATGATGAACAATGCGGCGAGACCAGCCCACTTCAGGCCCTTGCGCTCGTCGGCCGTCAAATCACGGTCGCTGGCTTCCTCTGCGGTGGCGGAACCAGCCATGGCCGGGTCCCATTTGCCCAGTCTCGGTTCAATCATCTTGTCGGTCACAAACCAGATCACCGGAATGAACACGAAGACCATGGCGACGATGAAATACCAATTGCCCGCGATATTGGCGGTGTAATCCCCGAACACGGTTTCCACCGCTGCCTCGGTGATTCCGAACAGCAGAGCATCCAATTGACCCGGCAGGAGGTTTGCGGAAAACCCGCCGGACACGCCCGCAAAACTGGCTGCGATCCCGGCAATTGGATGACGTCCCGCGGCATGGAAGATAATCCCGGCCAGCGGGATCAGCACGACATAGGCTGCGTCAGCCGCCAGATTGCCCATCATCCCCACTAACACCACAATGGGGGTCAGCAGCGCGACAGGCGCACCGCGCACGCCGGCACGCATGGCGGTACCGAACAGGCCCGCCCGCTCCGCCACACCCGCGCCCAGCATCACCACCAGCACATAGCCGAGTGGGTGGAAGTGGGTGAAGGTCTTGGGCATCTCGACCCACAGGCGCTGGATATTGTCCGCCGATAGCAGGCTGGCCGCGGCGATTACGGTCTTGGTGCCGGTTGTTTCATCAATCTCAGTCGGATGCACTGCGGACCATCCGGCCAGCGAGGCAACGATTGAAACCACAATCAAGCCGGCAATCAGCCCAAAAAACAGAAAGACCGGGTCAGGCAGGCGGTTGCCGGTTCGTTCGATCCAGCCAAGAATGCCCTTTTGGCTACTGGCTGGTGCCGTTTCCGCTGCGCTCATGAAAATCCCCAATTAATCCGGGTCGGTACTTCGCAGGTCCGTTCGGACGCGCTAGGAAGACGAAATTATGGCCAAACTCTATTTCTACTATGCGTCGATGAATGCGGGGAAATCAACCACCCTTTTGCAAGCTGATTTCAATTACCGCGAACGCGGTATGGCGACCATGTTATGGACCGCGCAATTGGATAATCGCAGCGATGAAAAGGCGATTGAGAGCCGGATCGGGCTGGGCGCAGAGGCTCACCGTTTCACCGGCGAAACCGATTTGTGGAGCGCAATCACTGCGGCGCATGAACAAGTACCGCTTTCCTGTGTACTGGTCGATGAAGCACAGTTCCTGTCGAAGGAGCAGGTCTGGCAATTAGCGCGGCTGGCCGATGAAGCTGGCATTCCTGTCCTGTGTTACGGATTGCGGACCGATTTCCAGGGCGAGCTGTTTCCCGGTTCTGCGGCGCTGCTGGGCATTGCCGATACGCTGGTGGAGCTGAAAGCTGTTTGCCATTGCGGGCGCAAAGCCAGCATGAATTTGCGCGTGGATGAAAGCGGCGCGGCGGTGAAGGCTGGCGCGCAGACAGAGATCGGCGGCAATGATCGGTATCTGGCACTGTGCCGCAAACACTTTAGTGACGCGCTCGGTGGCTGACCTTTCGGACATTCTCGAGGATCATCGGGTCCGGCTGGAGCCGCTGGAGGATCACCATCTGGAGCCTTTGCGCGCCGCCTGTGCGCAGGACCCGGACATCTGGCAAATCTATCCGGTCAATATGTTGGAGGAGGGGTTCGACCAGGCCATGGCCCAGTTCCACAGTCTCGAAAGCTGGGTTAAGTTTGCGGTCATTGATCTCGAGCAGGGCCAGTTGGTTGGCATGACCAATTTTATAAATCCGGATCAGTTTGGTGTAGTGGAGATCGGCGGAACCTATATTTCCCCATCAGTGCGCGGGACCGGTTTCAACCGGCAGGCCAAGAAATTGTTGATCGAACACGCCTTTGCCAATGGCTTTACGCGCATCGAATTTCGGGTTGATACGCGCAACAAACGGTCGATGGCCGCAGTTGCCAAATTGGGCGCACTTCTTGAGGGAACCCTCAGGCGCAACCGTATGACCTGGACCGGTTACGTCCGCGACACTGCTGTTTTCGGACTGCTGCGCGAAGATTGGGCTGGTTGAGGGCGCCGCGCCGCCCTATCTGACCCGAATGGATAGTTTTACCCCAGAGAATCTGCTGCTTGCCGCGATTCTGATTCCGTGTCTGATCATCGCAATTGTATTTCATGAGGTCGCGCATGGCTGGACTGCTCTGGCGCTGGGCGATTCAACCGCCAAAGATCGCAACCGGCTCAGCTTCAACCCCTTGCGGCACGTCGACCCGGTGGGAACGATATTGTTGCCCGGCGCAATGCTGTTTTTGGGCGGACCGATCTTCGGCTGGGCCAAGCCGGTGCCGGTGATTAAGGACCGGCTCAATAACCCGCGCTTCGGGATGATGGCAGTGGGCGCGGCTGGGCCGGCGATGAATTTCTTTTTGGCGGCTGTCGGCGCCGTGGCGTTAGGCTTGTTTGCGTCTTACTTCGCAGGGGCAAGCAGTGAGTTCATTAAAGTCGCCGGGCAGGCGATGACGACCTTTATCGTGATCAATATATTCCTCGCCCTGTTCAATCTTTTGCCGATTCCGCCATTCGATGGATCACATATTGTCGAAGGGTTGCTGCCGCCAAGCGCCGCGCGGATTTACGAGAAAGCCCGTCCGGCAGGAATGCTGCTGTTTTTCGGCATCATCGCGCTCAGTTGGTTTGCGCCCGGTTTGGGGGTGGTTGAAAACTTCGTCTTGCCGCCGGTTACATGGGCTCTGAATAAGTATCTCGAACTGGCGCGGTTCGTAGCGGGTTCGTAGATTCAACTCGCGCTGACTTGATCGACAAAGTGGGCTTTTGGCTGGGCCTTCAGCAATTCGGCGAGCCAACGATCCCGCTGCTTCAGCTCCACACAGGCCACGATACAGCCGCCGAACCCGCCACCAGTGAGTCTCGCTCCGATAGCACCCAGTGTCTGTGCATCGGCGACCAATGCATCGATGGCGGGCAGTGACATCTCGAAATCGTCCCGCATCGAGATATGGCTGGCGTTCATGAGCGCTCCGAATGCCGCAGTATCGCCTGCTTCCAATGCAGCAACCGCCGCGAGCACTCGGCGATGTTCAGAGGCGCAATGGCGCGCGCGTCGGCGGATGATTTCGTCAACATCCTGCGCCGCTTCGATTGCCGCCGAGTCTAGCAGGCAAATATCGTATTGTCCGAACGCAGTGCGTGCCTGATCGCATTCATCCTTTCGGACGGCGTAGCGGCCTTCGTTCAGATTGCGGGTTACACCGGAATGGATCACCACCATCGTATGGCTAGCGGGTAGGGCGACCAGCCGGTGTTCGAGGGTCTTGGTATCAAGCGCCATCGCTTGACCGGGGACCGCCAGCGCGACTGCCATCTGGTCCATGATCCCGCAGGGCACCCCGATGTAATCATTCTCCACCCGCCGGGCAGCCAGCGCAATACTGACGTCCGATAAATCCGATCGGGCAAGCTCTCGAGCTGCTTTGAGCAAAGTCACAATCAGCGCTGCGGAGGAGGATAATCCCGCACCATGGGGGATCGACGAACAGATGTGGACGTTGGCGCCGACAGCCAGCAATCCGAGCCGCCTTGCTTCGATTAGCGCGCCCACCGCGGGGTCCGCCCAGTCGCCCTGCGCCGGATCATCGAAGCTGCGTTCTGCCTGGCTGTCAAAGCTATCCGCGCTGATGATTAGACGATTGTCGCCGCGCGGTTCCAGCGTTGCGGTCAGCGAGACGGACAGGGCAGCAGGGAGAACCATTCCGCCATTGTAGTCGGTGTGTTCGCCGATCAGATTCACCCGTCCGGGACTGGTCGCCGCAACCTTCATATCAAACAACGCGCAACGCGGCGGCGGCGGCATCTGGCATAACGTCTACCGTGAATACCCCGGTATGCTGCTCGACCGAAGCGAGATATTTCACCCTTCCCGGTGCGCGGAGCAGGGGGTAGAATTGTGCTGTCCAATGATAGCCAGCCGATCCGCCATTGGGCGCACAATGGAGCGCAAACATGGTCGGCGTGGGTTCCCCAAAAAACGCGTCATAGCGGCGGGTTATATCGCCCAGCAATTCGGCAAAACCGGCGCATTGTTCCTCATTCGCTTCCCACAATCCCTGCTGTTGTTCGCGCGGGGCGATCCAGACTTCATAGGGGAAGCGGGCGAAGCGCGGGCAGAATGCGGCCATTCCGCCAGCCTCGGCTAGGCCATAATCCGGCATTGACAGGCTGATTTCTGCTGCGAGATCGTAGCCTGCTGTGAAGGCGCTTGCGGCTTGCTGCTGGACCTGCGGGACAGTGCCGAAACCATAGATTTGCCCATGCGGGTGATGCAGCGTTACGCCCACAGCATCGCCGCGATTTTCAAACGGCAAAACATAAGCGCAGCCTGCGTTGAACATAGCCTCGTAACGGTCGATCCACACCGCAATCAACAGGCGGCGGCGGTCTTGGCCCAGTGAATGCAGATTGCCCTCAGCATCGGGGGAATAGACGATCACTTCGCATTGCCCGATGGCTGGCTGTTGCCGGATCCCGGCTAATGCAGCTGGCTCGGGCGCAAGAGGGTGCAATCCGGCAAATTTATTGTCGAACACTGCCAATTCAAAATCCTCGAAGGGGATTTCGGTTGGTGGTCCGTTCGCTTTGGTGGGTGCCAATGGATCGGCGCTGGCGGGGGGCTTGAAGGTCCGGTTCTGCCGGTGCGCGGCATAAATATTCCATTCCCCGCGCAGGGGGTGCAGCCGCAATTCCCCGCCGGTTGCAATCCGGTCTGTGTCCCGCGGCAAAAAAGGTAAATTGTGCTGAGTATATCCATACAGGTGCAGCATCCGTCCGTCGGCCTTGGCCAGACTGCGCCGAAAAACCGACCTTCCAGCGGGGGCAGAGGCTAGCTCGGCCATATGTTCAGAATTGCTCACGCCGCCTCGTCTGTCTGCAAATGCAGTATGATACAAGTATCGGGATAGAGCAGCGGCAGCTGGATGCCGTGTTGCATTAGCGCGCTGCCGCTAAATACTCTGCCGTCTGCGAGCAAGTCCGCCGCTTCGATGATCGATGGCATGGTGATCGACGGGTGGCTTTCCGGCCAGATCATACGCAAGCGGTATTTGCGGTCCGGATCCAACCCGTCCAACCTAAGGTGCGGGGGCAGGGGAGCTGGATGGGTGTCTAGCAAAGCGCAGGAAAACAGCGCTTCGGATTGGTCCGTGCTGACAACACCCATGGCATTGAGGAAATCCGGCGTGTCGATCCGGTAATGGTCACCCGAATGCAGCAGAGCGCGATGCTGATTATACAGCGCAATGGCGCGGGCGAGGGTGGCGCGGTCGGCAGCACTTTCTTGGGCCAGGGCGACTTCCATCCCCATGTGACCGAACATTGCGGTAGCGGCGCGAAAAGCCATTGGCAGCGTGCGCCGGGTGATGTGACAGGTGGCCGGGCCGACATGGCTGCCGGTGACCGATAGCGGAAAGAAATGGCTTGCCCCGCGCTGGATTGCCTGACGGGAGCGGGCGTCATTATTGTCCGATGTCCAGATCCGGTCGGTATGGTGCAGTATACCATAATCGGCGCGCCCGCCGCCAGACGCGCAGCTTTCGATTTCGAGTACGGGGTGGGCGCGGCGCAGGCGGGCGATCAGATCATACAGCGCCCGCGTTTGCCGATGCATTGCGGCGCGCCCGCCGCTGGCTGAGTGTAGCGTTTCGCGGTTCATGTCCCACTTGATGTAATCCACCCTGTATTCGCGGATGATCGCATCCATCGCTTCGAACAGATATTCGAAAACCTCTGGCTTCATCAGGTCGAGAGCCAATTGGTTGCGGAATGGGGTAGTCTCGTGGCCCTTGATTCCAAGCACCCAATCGGGATGTGCGCGATACAGATCGCTGTCGAGATTGATCATCTCTGGTTCGAACCAGATGCCAAACTCCATCCCCAAATCGCGAACCCGGTCTGCCAGCGGGCCGAGGCCCTCGGGATAGACATCGCGCGATACAGTCCAGTCGCCCAGTCCCGCACCGTCGCTGCGCCGCCCGCCGAACCAGCCGTCGTCGAGCACAAATCGTTCTGCCCCAACTTCGGCGGCGAGTTCGGCCAACTGAAGCAGCTTTTCGGGTGAGTGATTGAAATAGACCGCTTCCCATGTGTTGAAATGCACCGGGCGTGGTTTGTCGGCAGTCCGGCTGTCCAGTACCTGTGATCTCAGGTGCCGGTGGAAACGCTTTGACAGGCGGCTGAGGCCATCATTGGTCGTTGCTGCGAACATCACCGGCGTTTCGTATCGCTCGCCAGCAGCCAATTGAATCTCGCCCGGCAGCAGTAATTCGCCCATCTGAAGCATGGCGCGGCCATCGGCGAGGCGGTCGACCCTCAGCCGGTGGTTGCCGCTCCAACCGAGGTGGAAGCCAGCGCATAGCCCATCTCGTTCGCTTGTATGGGCGGCGCTGGCCAGCAGGCCGGGGAAATTGTCATGACTAGTCCGCCCGCCGCGGTTCTCGCGCAGATAACTGGCGGTGCTCAGCTGATGATGCTCGGTGGAAAACTCTCCTGCCCATTTGCCAGAGAAGCCGGTCACTTGGTTCAGTCGGTCATCCTGCGGCAGGCATAGCGCGGCGCACCAATCCACTGTTAGCGGCTCGTCCCGAAGGTTCTCAACCACGCAGCTCGCGGTCAGCATATCTGTTATGGAATCAATTGCCAGATGATGCGTGACTTGCACCCCGCATCGCGAATCCGTGCAGCAGATCGTGGCCGTATGTTCGCCAGTCTGTTCGGTCCTTACCACCCGTAAATCGGGGAGCCAGTCCATCCCCTGCCGTTGTATCACAAGCCCCGGAGGAGCTCCGCTCCAACCGCCCAATTCGCCGGACAAGGTGGGGTGGACCACTTCGGTCGGACCGCCGTGATAATGCTGGCGCGTGGCCAGCAGCGACAGCTCCGCCGGATCGAACCCTTCGAACAACGCGCCCCAATAGAGGATGTAAGGCCGTTCGCCCGCCACAGTGGACAGCAGCAATAGGCTCCTCTCGCTGCGGATCAGGGTCATGCTGTCAGGAACGATCATGAACGGCATTTATCAGGTCTGCGCGTGAATTCCACTTTGGAAACAGCCGCGTCTTTCGGTGGCGCTTTTGGGCCCATGCGGCTAGGTGATCTGGAATGTCAGATACCGCACGAACCAACGCCCAGAAAAAACCTGCGCCCCACGGCTGGATCATCCTCGACAAGCCGCGCGGGCTTGGCTCGACGCAGGCGGTTTCCGCGGTGAAGCGCAATTTGCGCGAAGCGGGTTATGCCAAAACCAAGGTAGGTCACGGCGGCACACTCGACCCGCTGGCCGAGGGGGTGCTGCCAATTGCGCTGGGCGAGGCGACCAAAATGGCTGGTCGAATGCTGGACGCCAGCAAGACCTATGAATTCACCGTGCAGTTTGGCGAGGAGACCGACACACTGGACACTGAAGGCGAAGTGATCCGCCGCAGCAACCAGCGCCCGCCCATGGCGGCAGTTGCAGCGATACTTAAGCACTTCACCGGCGAGATTGATCAGGTCCCCCCTGCCTATTCGGCGCTTAAAGTTGACGGCAAGCGTGCCTATGATCTGGCGCGGGCGGGCGAGGAAGTGGAGCTGAAGACGCGGCGCGTGACGATTTACTCGCTCCAGCCGGCGTCGACCTATGAAGCCGGTGAATTGCCCGATTCCACCTTTTCAATCAGTGCTGGACGGCCCGATCCATATGACCCCGGCGCGCCGCTTGAAATGGCCGATGCCGTTACGCTGGTTACAAATGTAAGCAAGGGCACCTATATACGGTCCTTGGCGCGCGACATTGCCCATGCGCTGGGCACAGTTGGCCATGTGACCTATCTGCGCCGGATCAAGGCCGGTCCGTTCGATGAGTCCCAAGCGATTTCGCTGGACAGATTGAACGAAATCGGTAAGGGCGCGCGACTTGAAGACGTAATTCTGCCGCTGGAGGCAGGGCTGGACGACATCCCGGCTCTTACCCTCAGGTCCGACACGGCAGAGGCGGTCCGCCAGGGCCGCGTCCTCACTGGACTGCCCCAAGCTGACGGGCTCTATCTTGCCAAGCACAATGATGTGCCTGTGGCGTTGATGGAGGTTTCCGGCGGGACGGTGAAAGTCGTCAGGGGTTTTAACTTTCCCGATGTCGCGGAGTAGAATTGAATGACGATTACCGCTGAAAAGAAACAAGAAGTTATCAAGGACAACGCACAGACCACGGGCGATACCGGTTCCCCGGAAGTTCAGGTCGCGATCCTTACCGAGCGCATCCGTAATCTGACTGACCACTTTAAGGCGAACCAAAAGGATAACCATTCCCGCCGTGGTTTGTTGATGATGGTCAACAAGCGTCGCAGCCTCCTTGCATATCTGAAAAAAATCAATGTGGAGCGCTACAACGCGCTGATCCAGAAACTGGGTCTGCGTAAGTAAGAATTTCGTGAAACGGCGGCTCCAACGTGGGCCGCCTTTTTGCATATGGGCCGCCTCTGCAATTCGGCGGAGAGCCTACAGGGCGCAAACAGCCCTGAACCGGTCCGGGCGTATTCCCGGAAACAAGAAGGCCCCGCGCGGCAATATGGCTGGCGGGTTCATAAGGAAAATACATGTTCGACACTAAAACCGTATCGATGGAATGGGGCGGCAAAACCCTCACCCTCGAAACCGGCCGCATCGCGCGTCAAGCCGATGGCGCCGTATTGGCTACTTATGGCGAAACCGTGGTGCTTTGCGCCGTGACCGCCGCCAAGAAAGTGAAGGAAGGCCAGGATTTCTTCCCGCTGACCGTTCACTATCAGGAAAAATTCTCCTCCGCAGGCAGGATCCCCGGCGGCTTCTTCAAGCGTGAACGCGGCGCGACCGAAAAGGAAACGCTGACCAGCCGCCTGATCGATCGTCCACTTCGCCCGCTGTTCCCAGAAGGTTTCTACAACGAAATCAACGTTATCGCGCAGGTCATGTCCTATGATGGCGAGACCGAGCCTGATATTCTGGCGCTCATCGCTGCTTCTGCCGCGCTGACCATCTCCGGTCTGCCCTTCATGGGTCCAATCGGCGCAGCTCGCGTCGGTTACGAAGACGGCGAATATACGCTCAACCCATCACAGTCGACCGCTGCCGAAGGCGCCCTCGACCTGATCGTGGCCGCCACCGGCGATGCTGTAATGATGGTCGAATCCGAAGCAAAAGAACTGTCGGAAGAAATCATGCTTGGCGGCGTCATGTTCGCGCATGACGAGATCAAGAAGGTCGTAAACCTGATCATCGATCTGGCTGAACAGTCTGCCAAGGAACCTTGGGAAATTGCTGTTTCGGACCATTCGGCAATCAAGGACAAGCTGGCCGGTGTAGTCGGCGGCGATATTGCCGCAGCTTACAAGTTGACCGACAAGTCCGAACGTTCCAACGCATTGAATGCAGTCCGGGCCAAGGCCAAGGAAGCTTTCGCTGACGAGGACGGTCAAACCCAGATGGCAGCGGGCAAGGTCGTCAAGAAGCTGGAAGCTGAAATCGTTCGCGGCGCTATCCTCAAGGATGGTCAGCGGATCGACGGACGTAAAACTGACGAAGTTCGCCAGATCGAAGCAATCGTTGGCTTCCTGCCGCGCGCGCATGGTTCATCGCTGTTCACCCGCGGTGAAACGCAGGCGATTTGCACCACCACGCTGGGCACCAAGGATAGCGAGCAGATGATCGACGGGCTGGAAGGCCTGACGTACACAAACTTCATGCTGCACTATAACTTCCCGCCGTACTCGGTTGGCGAAGTAGGCCGTTTCGGCGCACCAAGCCGCCGCGATATCGGCCACGGCAAGCTGGCATGGCGCGCTCTGCGTGCGGTGCTGCCAGCCAAGGAAGATTTCCCTTACACAATCCGTGTTCTGTCCGACATCACCGAGTCCAATGGCTCGTCTTCGATGGCGACGATTTGCGGTGGCTGTCTGTCGATGATGGATGCCGGCGTGCCGGTTATCCGCCCTGTTTCGGGTATCGCGATGGGCCTGATCCTCGAAGGTGACGAGTTTACCGTTCTGTCCGACATTCTGGGCGATGAAGATCATCTGGGCGACATGGACTTCAAGGTGGCCGGTACCGAAGAAGGTATCACTACGATGCAGATGGACATCAAGGTTGCCGGGATCACTCAGGAAATCTTCGCCGCTGCGCTCAACCAAGCCAAGGCCGGCCGCGCGCACATCCTGGGCGAGATGGCCAAGGCACTGACCGGAGCACGGACCGAACTTTCAGCCCACGCACCGCGTATCGAGACGATGCAGATCGACAAGGCGAAGATCCGCGACATTATCGGTACCGGCGGCAAGGTTATTCGCGAAATCGTCGCGGAAACTGGCGCCAAGGTGGACATCGATGACGAAGGCCTGATCAAGATCAGCTCCTCCGACGTCACTCAGATCGAAGCAGCCCGTAAATGGATCGCTGGCATCGTGGAAGAAGCCGAAGTCGGCAAAATCTACGACGGCAAGGTCGTCAATATCGTCGATTTCGGTGCATTCGTGAACTTCATGGGCGGCAAGGACGGTCTCGTCCATGTGTCCGAAATGAAGAATGAGCGCGTTGAAAAAGTCTCCGACGTCCTGTCCGAAGGTCAGGAAGTTAAGGTCAAGGTCCTCGAAATCGATCAGCGCGGCAAAGTCCGTCTGTCGATGCGGGTAGTTGATCAGGAAACTGGCGCAGAACTGGAAGATACCCGTCCTCCGCGTGAAAAGCGTGAAGGCGGTCCCCGTAGTGGGGGCGGCGATCGCGGTCCACGTCGCGGTGGCGGCGGTTCCAGAGATGGCGGCGGCCGTGATGGCGGCGCTCGTGATGGCGGTAGGGGCCGCGGGCCCCGCCGTGATGGCGGCGGTGGCGACAAGCCAGCTGGCGGTAATGAGGGCGGAAGCCCCGATCACATGCCAGACTTCCTTAAGGACGACTAAACTCGTTCCCCAATGGAACAAAAAAGGCCGCAGGGAGCGATCCCTGCGGCCGTTTGGTCATTTGCACCCCATGTGATACTCTTTCGAAATTCCAGAGTCGCTGCAATCCGATTGGCGGCTGTATTAATCCAACGGGTCGATCTTGCTCATATTTTGATGGGAGGTTTACCTATGTCTGAAGTTATTGATGAAGCCCGGCTGGAAGAGATTGCCGGGAAAGCGGTTGGCGACGTTGCTAGCGCCTTGAGCATATTCATGGCCTATCTTGGCGATCAAGCGGGCATCTTCGATACGCTTGACCGGATGGGACGGGTAACGCTCGACGGGCTGGCGCAAGAGACTGGCCTAATACCAACCTGCATTGATCACGACCCACGCGCCCATTTGCGACGGCCGATGGTCATGATGTGCCATGGCTGATCGACAAGCTTGTTCCAAGCCTCGCAGCAGTGGTCGACGATGTTGTCGTGGGATG
>Ga0209702_10004104_pt1 | contig 21741 bp, 19 predicted proteins | sample FRY01_FD_187210 | JGI IMG/M metagenome (GOLD analysis project Ga0209702, IMG submission 187210) | Freshwater microbial communities from Lake Fryxell liftoff mats and glacier meltwater in Antarctica - FRY-01 (SPAdes) (version 2) | ecosystem: Environmental > Aquatic > Freshwater > Ice > Glacier... | reverse complement strand
TTTGTGATTACAAAAATAGGCAAGGAAGCGTTCTAACCAATATCAAGTCTAAACTTCTTTGTTTCGCTAAGCTTCACAAAGAAGTTTAGACTTGATATTAAAAACAATAACGTTGTGAAACTGGACATTTACGCACTTTAATAAACACCAGAAAAAAAATACCAAATGCAATTATCAGAACAAGAAGTTGTACGTAGAGAAAAGCTTGTAAAGTTGCGTGCCCTAGGCATCAATCCTTATCCTGCAGATTTATTTCCAGTAGATTCAAATTCAACTGAAATAAAAGAAAATTATATAGAAGGGAAAAAAGTAATTATTGCAGGAAGATTAATGGTAAAAAACTTGCAAGGAAAAGCTTCTTTTGGTCAATTGCAAGACGGTGAAGGTAGAATACAAATTTACTTTAATCGTGATGAAATTTGTACAGGCGAAGACAAAACAAAATACAATACTGTTTTTAAAAACTTAATAGATTTAGGAGATTTTATTGGTGTTGAAGGTGAACTTTTCACTACCAAAGTAGGCGAAAAAACAGTACTCGTTAAAGATTTTAAATTACTATGTAAGGCTTTAAAACCTTTGCCTTTTCCGAAAGAAAAAGATGGTAAAATATTTGACGCTTTTACAGATCCAGAAATGCGTTTTAGACAACGTTATGTAGATTTAGTAGTAAACCCACATGTTAAAGAAGTGTTTATAAAACGAACAAAATTGTTTAATGCAATGCGTTCTTTTTTTAATGACGCTGGTTATTTTGAAGTAGAAACGCCTGTTTTACAACCAATTCCTGGAGGCGCGGCTGCAAGACCTTTTATAACGCATCACAATTCTTTAGATATTCCTTTATATATGAGAATTGCCAATGAATTGTATCTTAAAAGATTAATTGTTGGTGGTTTTGATGGCGTTTATGAGTTCTCTAAAAACTTTAGAAATGAAGGAATGGACAAAACTCATAATCCAGAGTTTACGGCCATGGAAATCTATGTTTCTTATAAAGATTACAATTGGATGATGGATTTCTGTGAGCAACTTTTAGAGCATTGTGCAATTGCTGTAAACGGAACATCTGAAACTACTTTTGGTGAGCACAAAATAGATTTTAAAGCGCCATATGCTAGAGTAACAATGGCCGATTCTATTAAACATTTTACTGGTTTTGATATTAGTGGTAAAACTGAAGATGAAATTAGAGCTGCTGCAAAATCGATGAATATTCCTGTGGATGAAACTATGGGGAAAGGAAAATTGATTGATGAAATTTTTGGCGAAAAATGCGAAGGAAACTATATTCAGCCAACATTTATTACAGATTATCCAAAAGAAATGTCTCCTCTTTGTAAAGAACACAGAGAAAATCCTGAGTTAACAGAACGTTTTGAATTAATGGTTTGTGGTAAAGAAATTGCCAATGCATATTCTGAATTAAATGATCCAATAGATCAACGCGAACGTTTTGAGCATCAACTAAAATTGGCTCAAAAAGGTGACGATGAAGCAACTGAATTTATAGATGAAGATTTCTTACGTGCTTTAGAATACGGCATGCCTCCAACTTCTGGAATGGGAATTGGAATGGATCGATTAATTATGTTTTTAACCAATAATCAATCGATACAAGAGGTACTTTTCTTTCCTCAAATGAGGCCAGAACAACGAATTGTTGCGGTAGAATTAAATGATAGCGAAAAAGAACTTCTTGCCATCATCAAAAAAGCAGAAAAAATAGAGTTGAATGAATTGAAAAATCAATCAGGTTTATCAAATAAAAAATGGGACAAGTCTTTAAAACACTTAACTAAAAATAACTTTGCAAAAGTCTCTAAAACGGATGAAGGTTTGTTTATAGAAATTGTTTAAAAAAGTATTCTCTTATAAAATATTGAAAAGGAATTGCAGAAATGTAGTTCCTTTTTTTAAGTATTGCATTTAAATTTTTCCTCCTGATTTAAAACATTAAAAAACAGTGGATAACTATAAAAAAATAATTGAAGATATTTATCTTGAAATAAAAAACATTGATGATATTGGTAAAGTTCCTAACTACATCAATGAATTATCGACTGTAAATCCTGATAATTTTGGCATTAACATTACAAAAATCGATAGAGAATCTTTTGGTGTTGGTGATTTTGATAAAAAATTTTCGATACAAAGTATTTCTAAAATTTTCGCATTAACCTTAGCATATAAATTAGAGGGCACAAAAATTTGGGAAAGAGTTGATGTAGAACCTTCTGGAAACCCATTTAATTCACTTTTGCAATTAGAAGCAGATAGAGGAAAACCTAGAAATCCGTTTATAAATGCAGGAGCAATTGTTATTTGTGATGTTTTAGTAAGTCATTTAGAAAATCCGAAAGAAGATTTTTTAAATTTTTGTAGAGAGCTTTCTAACAATAAAAATCTAAATTATTCTAAAAAAATTGCGCAATCAGAAAAAATTTCTGGCTTTAGAAATATCGCCTTATGTAATTTTATAAAATCTTTTGGCAACATAAAAAATGATGTTGATCAAGTATTAGATTTTTACTTTCATATCTGCTCTTTAGAAATGAGTTGCAAAGAACTTTCTGAAATAACACTTTTCTTAGCCGATGATAATTTTACAACCCACAAAGGCAATAAAGTTCTTTCCATGAGTGAAGCAAAAAGAATGAATGCTATTTTACTTACCTGTGGTTTTTATGATGAATCTGGCGAATTTGCTTTTAGAGTTGGTTTACCAGGAAAAAGTGGAGTTGGCGGGGGTATTGTTGCCATTCACCCAGACAAATATTGTATTGCAGTCTGGAGTCCAAAACTAAATGTGAAAGGAAATTCTTTTAAAGGAGTGTTATTTTTAGAAAAGTTTACAACAAGAACGGCATCCTCTATTTTTTAATTTTCTTTAAAAACATGGAGGGTTTTCATTATTCCTATTGAGAAAACTCAGTATTCCTTTTACTTTTTTTCAAAAGTTTTAATTAAAAAAAAGGGGAAAGGAATACGGTATTTACTATACAACAGATGATGATTAACCACGATTTAAACAACTTTTAAAGGTATGTTTAAAACTTAGGCTTTTTCATATTTGGATAGTTTTCTTCTCTTTGCTTTCTATTGGAGTACAGTATATTGTATATAGTTAGCCCCATGTAAATGGCAAATATAATACCACCTACGATAAAAAATCCTATGTTCATGTTGTTCTTCTTTGTCTAATTGCTATTGCAAACAATAATATTGTACCTGGCCAATGAGCTGAATATTGAGCTTCCGCTGTCATACCTAATATCCCGTAACCTACTGAATATAATAAACAAAGGAATGCTAAAATAATTGGATACCATTTTAAAATAAAACTTTTCATGTGATGAATCTTAAGTAATTAATTAGATATACAATATACGAAATTGGCAAGCATTTAAAGAAAAATAAAATCACGATTTTGCATCAATACGCTATTTAAATCTAGTCCATATAAGACCAATCTTTCCGAACATGTTTTCTTTAAAAAATCACATAAAAAAATTTATTTTTTTACTGCAACTTAGGCTGTTTCTAAAAAAAATAGTTGATATTAGTGTAGTAATTAGAACCTAAAAAGGTTAAAATAAAGACTAAACTTTTAAAACGCACATAAATGACCAAAAACAAGAAAATAGTAGCGTTCCTTTTTAATAAATTTCTTTCTGAAAGTACACGTGAAAAAACAGAAAAAATCATTCTAAAAATAGCACTATTTAGTTTTTTTATTCACCTGGCTATAATCTATTTTATGAAATTTAATTATATAGACTATCCAGCGAATTCAGAATTACTAAAAAATCCTATATCAGCAATTTATACTCCATTCTCTTTTATTCTTATTTATGAAGTTTATCTTCTAATTTACTATTTACCAAAGTCTTTTACAACCTACATAACTAAACAATACGAAATTATAACACTAATTATTATCCGTAAATTATTTAAAGATTTAGCTGCTTTAGAACTCACTGAAAATTGGTTTGAAATAAAAGGCGATTTGCAATTCACTTATGATTTGGTCGCTTCATTACTCCTCTTTTATTTAATTTTCATATTTCAAAAAAATGGCAAACAAAAAGCAATATCAGAAGAAAATAGTAAATCGATTATCGAAAAATTTGTTGAAAATAAAAAATTAATAGCAGTTATTTTATTGCCTTTGTTTTTTGTGATGGCTTTTTACACCCTAATCGGTTGGTCTGCAGGGATTTCAATGTCCTCAAGCAAATTACCAACCTTTGAAAGTATAAATAATCTATTTTTTGATCAATTTTTTACAGTGCTTATTTTAGTAGATGTTGTACTTCTTCTAATTTCATTCTTTTATACAGATCAGTTTCACAAAATTATTAGAAACTCTGGATTTGTTATTTCAACAATTTTAATAAGAATGTCGTTTGGAGTAAGCGGATTAATTAGCACTATTTTAATAGTTGTAGCTGTCCTTTTTGGATTAGCAATACTAACAATTCATAATAAATATGAGAAAAATTCTTAACCTAAAATTAAACATAAAAACTATAAATACATAGCACAATTTAGAAATCTTTGGACATTTAAAGAGAGTTAAATCTAATTTAGTTAGTTTCTAAGTTGAATAAAACATAAATTAGTAAAAGGTGTACAAGATAATTTTAGTATCGTAATTTTTATATTAAAGTGGATTTCTTAATAGGTAGTTTAGAGATTTATTCAATAAAAAAATTACATGTTTATATATCATCAATATAATATGGGGAAAATTATTATCGCATCAAAAAATCCTGTTAAAATTCTAGCAGTAAGAAATGGATTTGAAAAAATGTTTCCAAATCAAGAGTTCGAATTTATTGGCATTTCTGTTGCTTCGGATGTTGCAGACCAACCGCTTAGCAATACTGAAACCTTTCAAGGAGCAAAAAACAGAGCAGATAATGCATCAAACGAAATTAAAGATGCAGATTTTTATTTTGGTATAGAAGGCGGTATTGAACATGTAAATGATGAAATGGAAGCATTTGCTTGGGTTGTTGCAAAGGCTGATGGTAAATATGGTAAATCTAGAACTGCAACATTTTTCCTTCCAAAGCAAGTGGTTCAGTTAATAAATGAAGGTAAAGAACTTGGCGATGCAGACGATATTGTTTTTAATCGTAAAAACTCTAAGCAAGAAAGTGGTGCAGTCGGAATTTTAACGGGAGATATTATTGATAGAACTAACTACTATACAGAAGCAGTGATTTTAGCGTTAATTCCGTTTAAAAATATTGATTTATATTAGAAAAAATTTATTTCCTTTTTCAATATTTAAAGCAAGTTTATAGCAAAAAAATGTAATCTATAATGATTGATGTAATTAAGACCGAGAATCAAATCCAATATGTTACCAATTTTCAAGAGCTAATTTCCACTTCTTTTGAAGCAAAAATTAATGCAATTTGTTTTACTCGTAAACTAATAGGCGATTTTTCTGAGATTGTTAAAAAGGTACCATTAAGCGGAAATATGACGGAACTTGATGCAGCGGAACTTTGCGAACTTCAATTAACCAAACAAGGTCAACTAGCTCGTGAAATCCTTTTAAATGATTTAAAATTATTGACAGCTCATGGCGCATTGCCCACACTAAATATTATTAAATGCTATGATCTAGATGATGCATATCCGTTTTTTCCTACGGATGTATATTCTTTTCATGTAGATCGGTCACCAATTGCAACAGACACGTTTTTATGCACTTATCATGGTGAGTCTAGTGAAATAGTGCCAAATGCACAAGCAATCCAAAAAATACTGATTCCAGAAATACGTGCTGAACTCAAAAAACTATATGATGGCGAAGATGCAGGATTTGAATCCTTTTTAAGTGAGTATTTTTTTGATTTGCATTACCAACCAAAACCGAATGCAAATATTATCAACTTAGGTATCGGAAACTTATGGAAATTAGCAATTGACCATCCAAAGAGCAAAGTGGTTCCTTGTCTTCATCGAGCACCTCTTGAAAAAACAGGAGAAAATCGATTAATGATTATTTGTTAATTTTAAAAAACTATTTATTTAAATTTCATTCCTAAATGAATCACCTTTTTGGTTTCATAGAATTCCTCTTCAAAATAATCAGTTAGATTATAAATAGTAGCAGACGTATACAGTTTTAATTCTTCTGTTAAATCTCCTCCTTTTAAGTAAAGAATTCCGTTTTTTAACGAATGATTTTGTTTTTTTGAAATTTTACCTTTTGTCCAACGTACAAAAGTTTCCATTTCTGCAACAGCTCTACTTACAATAAAGTCATAGGTATCTTTTAATTCTTCTACCCTACCATTTGTAGTTTTTACGTTTAATAAACCTAAACCTTCTACAACTTCGTTTACTACTTTTATCTTTTTACCAATAGAATCTACTAAATGAAACTGTGTTTCTGGAAATAAAATTGCTAATGGAATTCCAGGAAAACCACCACCAGTGCCAACATCCAACACTTTTGTGCCGGGTTTAAATTGAATCACTTTTGCTATTCCTAAAGAATGTAAAACATGACGCACATACAATTCATCAATATCTTTTCTAGAAACTACATTAATCTTTAAATTCCAATCTTCATACAAAACCTGAAGTTTAGAAAACTGTTCAATTTGAATTGCCGTTAAATCTTTAAAATATTTGTGTATAATTTCCATCAATAAAAATAATTTGAGCTGCAAAAATAGTTATTTGTATTCAACAATTCTTAACAAAAAATGACGTTTATCATATTAAGCAACTTTAAATAGTTTATTTTTGTATTAATATTTGGTAATATATGAAAACAATAAAATTCTCGAAAGTAGACAAAGCAAAGTTTTTTAGAACTTTGAACAAAAGAGTTAATTTATATTTTAAAGAAAACAATATTAAAAGAACAGGAAACTGGAAATTATACACGAAAGCCATTGTTATGTTTTCGTTATTTTTAGTTCCGTTTATTTTAATTTTAACAATTTCTATGCCTCAATGGCTGATGGCTATTTTAATGGTTATTACAGGAATTGGTATGGCTGGTGTTGGTATGAATGTAATGCACGACAGTAACCATGATTCTTTTTCTAGTAAAAATTGGGTAAATAAATTAATGGGAAGTAGTATTTACATCCTTGCTGGTAATGTTTATAACTGGAAAGTACAACACAATGTCTTACACCACACTTTTACCAATATTATTGAACATGATGAGGATATTGATGCAGGCAGAGTTATCCGTTTTTCGCAACATTCAAAATGGTTAAAGATTCATAAAATACAAAAATATTATTCTATATTTTTGTACGGTTTATTAACTATTAACTGGGCTATTACTACGGATGTAAAACAAATGCATGGTTATTTAAAGCGTAAATTATCTTATGGTGAGTTTCCAAATCCTGCAACAGAATGGACAAAATTAATAATTTCTAAAATTGTATATTATGTACTTTGGATTGTTTTACCCTTATTGGTTTTAGACGTTTCTTGGTGGAAAGTTTTAATCGGCTTTTTTGTAATGCACTACACTGCTGGTATGATTTTAAGCTTGGTTTTTCAATTGGCACACATTGTACCAAACACAGAAATGCCGATTCCAGATAAAGAAGGAAATTTAGAGCATACTTGGGCAGTCCATCAATTATACACAACCTCTAACTTTGCACCTAGTAACTGGTTGGTAAATTTCTATACAGGGGGTTTAAATCATCAAGTTGAGCATCATATTTTTCCACATATTTCTCATGTGCATTACAACAAATTAGCTAAAATTGTAAAAGAAACAGCTAAGGAGTTTAACTTGCCATACAATGAATACGAAACAATGCGTAAAGCTATTGTAGAGCATTTTAGACATTTAGGCGTTTTAGGACAAAAACCTGAATTAGCATCATAAAAAAAACAACTAAGAGTAAAATGACACATCCATTATCGGACAGAATTAACAGCTTGCCAGTTTCTGAAACTTTAGCAATGGCTGCTAAAACAAGAGAATTAAGAGCAGAAGGAAAAGATATTATTGGTTTAAGTTTGGGTGAACCAGATTTTAATACGCCCGATTTTATTAAAGATGCTGCAATTGAAGCAATCAATCAAAATTACAATTCGTATTCTCCAGTAGACGGATATGTAGAATTAAAAGAAGCTATTTGCGTAAAGTTTAAGCGTGATAACACTTTAAACTACAAACCAAATCAAGTGGTAGTTTCTACTGGCGCAAAACAGTCTATTGCAAATGTGATGCAAGTACTGTTAAACCCAGGAGACGAGGTTTTATTACCAGCACCTTATTGGGTAAGCTACTCGGCACTTGCTATTCTTTGTGAAGCTAAGTATATAGAAATTCCTTCTTCTATTGATGATGATTTTAAAATTACACCTGCACAATTAGAAGCAGCTATTACACCAAAAACTAAAATGGTGTTTTTTAACTCTCCTAACAATCCTAGCGGAACAATTTATAGTGAAGCAGAATACAGAGCATTGGCAGTTGTTTTAGAAAAATATCCAAAGATTTTCATTTTATCAGATGAAATCTACGAACATATTAACTATGAAACAAAACCATTTAGTTTTGCTGCAATAGAAAGCATGTATGAAAGAACCATTACTGTTAATGGTTTGGCAAAAGCATTTGCAATGACAGGTTGGAGAATTGGTTATATTGGCGCAGCAGAATGGATTGCAAAGGCGTGTACAAAAATGCAAGGGCAAATTACATCTGGCGCAAATTGTATCGCCCAAAGGGCAGCTATTACCGCAGTTTTAGCACCTGTTTCTAAAATACAATATATGGTAGACGAGTTTAAAACTCGTAGAGATATCGTTGTTGGTTTGTTAAGAGAAATTGAAGGTTTTAAAGTAAATGTACCCGAAGGTGCTTTTTATGTTTTCCCAGATATATCTTTTTTCTTCGGGAAAACTATTAATGGTGTAAAAATTGAAAACGCAAATGATTTTGCTTTCTATTTATTAGAAAAAGCAGGCGTTGCTACCGTAACTGGAGATGCTTTTGGCGCACCAAGTTGTATTCGTATGTCTTATGCAGCATCAGAATTGCAAATTAGAGAAGCAATTAAAAGAATTAAAGAATCTTTAAGTTAAGCTATATTGTCATGTAAAGTTTATAACAATATTTAAAATCCATCTTTTTAGGTGGATTTTTTATTTTGGCATGTTACGCTAAAAAGCGAAACCGCGCTATTCACTGTATCTTTTTTGCAAAATACCCAAACTAGTTTCAACTTTTAATAGCTTTTAGTTATAAAGTTATGAATAGAATATTTAATAAAAGCAAAAAAGGATGCCGTTTCTATCGCTCATGCAAGTAACTTTTTTAGTATAACTATTTCTCATATAAATAACTTCTTACTATTACTAAAAAAAGCAACAAAGATTTTTGTGAATATAGAACATCTTTTTACGAACTCTGTAAGTTCAAAATATGAATACCGGCAGTTTAAAAGTTATTATAAAGTAAAAATGAAAGAAAAATTAAAAATAGATATCGTTTCAGACGTGGTTTGTCCTTGGTGTACAATTGGTTACAAACGATTAGAAAAAGCAATTATAGAACTTGGTATTAAAGATCAAGTAGAAATTGAATGGCAACCGTTTGAACTAAACCCTAATATGGTAGCAGAAGGTCAAAATGTAACGGAACACCTTACAGAAAAGTATGGATCTACTGTAGAGCAACAAAAAGAGTCAAAACAAAATATGACGAACATTGGAAAAGAACTTGATTTTACCTTTGACTATTTTGATGAAATGAGAATGGTAAATACTTTTGAAGCGCATGTTTTACTAGAATATGCTATAAAGTTTGGAAAACAAACCGAATTAAAAATGTGTTTAACAACTGCCTTTTTTAGCGAAAGAAAAGATGTTTCTAAAAGAGATATTTTAAAAGAAGCTTTGCAAACTGTTGGTTTAAATGCCAAAGAAGGCTTAGCACAATTAGACAATAATGAGGCTCGAAAAGAAATACGAAGTAAACAAAGTTATTGGAAAAACTTATGTATTAATTCTGTTCCTACAATTGTGTTTAATAGAAAAAGTTCTTTAACTGGTGCGCAACCTGTGGATACTTTTAAGAAAGTGCTATCAGAGTTAATTACTAAACAGAAACAAATTTAGACTTTGCTCAGTACTAAAAGTGAACCAATATAAATTTATTTAGAATCCAGCTTTTTAAGACGGGTTTTTATTAAAGAGCCTTTTATTTATTTTTAAAAGGCAATTAAAATTATTGCAAAAGCAAATAATAAGACCTTTGGAATAACTTCTGTTTGACTTTTTATTTTTCCTTCGTGATTTAAAATCATCGATTTAATTTTAGATATTAATTTAGATTTCTCTAATCTCATATTCATTTTAATTTCTTGTTTGTAAGCTGATGTTAAAACCCCTCTTACTTTTATGTATACTGCTTTTAAACATTTTATGCTATTTCGTTTTATTGATTCCGTATTTTAGACGAGATATAAAAAACTTTGTTAAAAAATAAAACCTTGAAAAATAAAAAAAGTTTGTTCTTATAGGATTAATTGTTGATGACAATCAGAAAAAATAAAAAAAATCTAAAAAATAAAAAAATCACATCTAGTAGGATGTGATTTTTTTTTGATAAATTTCGAATTAAAAACTAATCTACGTTATCGTGTAAAAATGAATTATTAGATTTAAAATTGATATCATCATCTTCTTTTTTTAATACTGTTTCAGATGTGCTTATAGATGTATTTCTATCTAAACTTACTCCCATTCTTTTATATGCTGGTTGACGCTCAATTTCGTCAATATTTTTATTTAATTGATCTGTAAACTTATAATTGAAACCTTTCATCTTTCTGCGACGCTCTTCTGCTCTTTTTTGTAATTCAGAAATTGTTAAGTCTAGAGGAGAAACTTCTTCACTCATTGTATCGATTTCATTAATTACTTCTTGAGGTTTTCTAGTTTTAAGTTCGAATTGAATTTCTGGTTCTTCAATTTTTTTCTTTTGTACAAAACCAGAACTTTTACCAATTGTTGGTTGTGCATCAAAATCTTCTAAAACGTATCTCTTTTCTACTTCTTTTCTTTCAAACTTAATTTCTTGAGCTCCAAAAACTTGAATCTCATGAATGTTTAATTCTTTTTCAATATTTAAGTTAAATCTAATTTCTTCTTCAGATTTCTCTTCTATATTAGACGTTAGAGGCAAATCAAACAATAAATCTGCTTGTATTTGTATTGGCACTTCTTTAATTTTTTCCTCAACTTTTACAACATCAGTAATTATAAAATCCTCTTCAATAACTGTTTTATAAGAAACCTCTTCAAAAATTACTGGCATACTTGCTATAATTGGATTTGTAGATACTAAATCCATTTTTGGTTTCGTGTCCTGAATTTCGTCCTCTAAAACATGTACAATATTTTTAGGAACCGCATTGGAGATAGTTGTTTCTTCTATAAGTGTAGATTTAATTACTGTGTTTTCAGTAAAGTTATAGGTCGCTTTTTGTTCATCCTCTAAAGTGTGAATGATTTTTTGAACTTCAGTATTTGTAATTGAGCTTTGTTGATCCGCAGCAAAACCAGTAGCTACAATTGTTACAGCAATAGCGTCTCCTAACTCCTCATCTTCGCCAATTCCCATAATAATATTCGCATCGTAACCCGCTTCATCCTGAATATAGTCGTTAATTTCTCCTATTTCATCAAGTGTAACTTCAGTTTTACCAGAAACGATTAACAACAATACATTTTTAGCTCCGGTAATTTTGTTATCATTCAATAAAGGGGAATCTAATGCTTTTATAATTGCATTTTTAGCTCTACTTGTTCCTTCTTCTTTTGCAGAACCCATAATCGCAGTTCCACTATTTGAAAGCACAGTTTTAGCGTCATGCAAGTCAATATTTTGTTTGTAGTGATGTGTAATTACTTCTGCAATTCCTTTGGAAGCAGTCGATAAAACCTCATCAGCTTTAGAAAAACCAGCTTTAAAACCAAGATTACCGTATACTTCTCGTAATTTATTGTTGTTGATAACAATTAAAGAATCGACATTTTGTCGCAGTTGGTCAATTCCTAATTGAGCTTGTTTTGTACGTCTTTTTCCTTCAAAAGCAAAAGGCATAGTTACAATCCCAACCGTTAAGATATCCATATCTTTCGCAATTTTTGCAATAATTGGTGCAGCTCCAGTTCCTGTTCCACCTCCCATTCCAGCTGTTATAAACACCATTTTTGTTTGTGTGTTCAACATTTTCTGAATTTCTTGCATACTTTCTTTAGCTGCCTGCGCTCCTATTTCTGGGTTTGCACCTGCTCCTAAACCGGAAGTTAAATTTGCTCCTAACTGAATTTTATTAGGTATTGGACTATTTTCTAGAGCTTGTGCATCTGTATTACAGATTACAAAATCTACGCCTGTTATGCTTTGGGTAAACATATGATTTACTGCATTGCTTCCACCACCACCAACTCCAATTACTTTTATGGTGTTAGATTGTGTTTTTGGCATGTCAAATAAAATGTTATCGAAATCTGCGCTCATAATAACGTTTATCTTTTTAGGTTGTTATTGTTGTTTGTTCTTTATGTTATAATCATCAATACTAAATACTTACTCAGCATTGTCTAAAAAATCTTTTAATCCTTCGGTAAATTTTTCGAAAAAAGATTTCTTTTTTGGCTTTAATTTCTTTTCAATTAATAACTCTGGTTCAATTTTCGATGCTAATTCTGGCTCAATTTTAATTTGTGCTACAGCTTTAGCCTCTTTAATTTCTTCAATCTTAATACTTCTATCTAAACCTACCATCAACAAACCAACCGCTGTTGCGTATGCAGGACTCGATAATGCTTCATCAGAATCGCCAGCTAAGTGCTCGTTAGGAAAACCGATTCTTGCATCCATGCCTGTAATATATTCTACTAATTGACGTAAATGCTTTAATTGTGAGCCACCACCTGTTAACACTATACCTGCAATTAGTTTCCCTTTGGCTGTTTCGTGTCCATAATTTTTTATTTCTAAATACACATGTTCGATAATCTCTTGAACTCTTGCATGTATAATTTTTGATAAATTCTTTAAAGTAATTTCTTTTGGTTCTCTGCCTCTTAAACCCGGTATTGAAACTATTTCTGTTTCTTTATTTTCTCCTGGCCAAGCAGATCCAAATTTAATTTTCAATAATTCAGCTTGCTTTTCAATTATAGAGCAACCTTCTTTTATGTCATCAGTAATTACATTTCCTCCAAAAGGGATCACCGCTGTGTGTCTTATAATTCCGTCTTTAAAAATGGCTAAATCTGTTGTTCCACCACCTATATCGATTAAAGCGACTCCTGCTTCTTTTTCTTCTTGACTTAATACTGCAGATGCAGATGCTAAAGGTTCTAAAGTAATATCACTTAAACCTAAGCCCGCACTTTTTACACAACGCCCTATATTTCTGATGGATGAAACTTGCCCAACTACCACATGAAAATTAGCTTCTAAACGACCTCCATACATACCAATTGGTTCTTTGATGTCTGCTTGAGAATCTACTTTATATTCTTGCGGTAACACATGAATAATTTCTTCTCCAGGCAACATCACCAATTTATGAACTTGATTTACTAAATTATCAATATCCGCCTCATTAATAACTTCTTCTGCATTATTTCTGGTAATATAATCGCTATGATGTAAGCTTCTAATATGCTGACCAGCAATACCAACAACAACATCCTCTATCTTTACCCCAGAAACGCTTTCTGCTTCATCTACGGCTTGCTGTATCGACTGTATCGTTTGTGTTATGTTGCTTACAACACCACGCTTTACACCTAAACTTTTTGCTTTACCAATACCAACAACCTCAATCTTGCCATACTCGTTTTTACGACCAATCATAGCAACAATCTTCGTGGTACCGATATCTAAACCAACAGCTATTTTGTTGTTTTCCATTTTTGATTTATTTAGTGCACACAACTTGGTTGTGATATTTTAAATTTATTGCTTTATAATTTTGAATAGTTTCATCTTCAAATGTTTTATTATAAAACGCTTTTAACTTTTTAAATTTGATATCAACCTCGGTTAAATTCCCAAAATCAATTTTATAATCTCCGCTTCTAACGGCGAATTGGTATTCATCAGCGTCAGATTTATCAATTCCAACGATCTCTTTTTGCAAAAATTTATCTTTTAAAATAAAAGAAACTAAAGGCAAAACCTCCTTAATTTCCAGATCATTTTGCACTCCTGAAACCAACAAAACTCTTGCCGAATAATTATCTGACAAAGGCACTTTGACTCCTTGTTTATCAATATAATAAGAATCATTTTCTTCAATAATTCTTGCTACTGGAGTACGCTGTTTAATGATCGTTTTTAATTGACCATCTATCGTTAAAAATACAGATGCACTTTCTACATAAGGATTTTTTAAAACCTTATTTTCTAATCCGTATAAATTTAACATAGATTTTGCTTTGTTTTTTACAGTTTCTTTATTTTGTATTAACAATTTATTAACCATTGAATGTGTTAAAAAATTATTGTCTCCTTGCTGAAATTGTATGACTGGATTTCCTATTTTTATTTGTAAATTTCTAGAAGACGAAAAGCTATACAAAAACCCCAAACAAACTACCAACACTACAAATAACAGGTATTTTACAAACTTTTTAAACTCCATTTTTTTGCGATTTTAAAAGTTGATTTGTTACCTCATTTATAAGCACACCCACATCACCAGCGCCTAACATTGCCACTACTTTTGCTGATGAATCTTTAATATCTTTTATTAAATTATTTTTTTGTGTCAATTTTTTATGTCTGTTATTAATTTTACTTAATAACCATTCAGAATCTACACCGGCAATCGGTAATTCTCTTGCAGGATAAATGTCTAACAACAATACTTCGTCAAATTTTGAGAGTGCTGCGGCAAAATCATCAATAAAATCTCTGGTTCTAGAAAATAAATGTGGCTGAAAAATAACCAGCACTTTTTCATTAGGATACATTTCTCTAATAGAGTTTTCTACTGCATTTATTTCTGTTGGATGATGGGCATAATCATCAATCAAAACAAGATCTGCTGTTTTTATTTTAAAAGAAAACCTTCGTTTTACACCTTTAAAAGTTGATAAACGTTGTTTGATGTTTTCTAACGAAACCCCATAAGTCTCTGCCATTGCTAAAGCAGCTAAAGCATTCATGACATTGTGTTTACCTGGTAAATGGAATTCAATATTTTTTACAATTCCTGATGGTGTTTGAACATCAAAAATATATTTTCCGCTTTCAATTTTCACATTAAAAGCTTTGTAATCTGCATCTTCATTTACGGCATAGGTTAATCCTTTTAAAGGCAAACCTTTTGCAATAATTAAAGTATCCGAAACTTTTTTAGAAAAATCTAAAAAGGTTTTTTCTAATTCTTTTGCATCACCATAAATATCTAAATGATCTGCGTCCATCGAAGTTATACATGCTATATTAGGGCTCAGTTGCATAAACGATCTATCGAACTCGTCTGCTTCTACTACAGAAATTTTATCATCTCCTAAAATTAAATTGGAGTTATAATTTTCTGCAATACCGCCTAAAAAAGAAGTCGCTTTTTCTTGCTGCATAATATGGCCCAAAATAGAAGAAGTTGTCGTTTTTCCATGAGTACCTGCAACAGCTAAACAAAAAGTACTTGCTGTTATTTTTCCTAAAATTTCTGCTCTTTTTAAAACAGTAAAGTTATTCTCTAAAAAGTAATTAAGCTCTGTGTGGTTTTTAGGAATTGCTGGCGTGTACACAACCAAAGTTTCATCCGCTTTTAAAAAAGAATCTGAAATAAGTTTTACATTATCTTCAAAATGAATTTCAATACCCAACGCTTCTAAGTCGTCAGTTACCTGAGAAGGAGTTTTGTCATAACCAGCCACCAGTTTACCATTGGTCGCAAAATAACGAGCTATTGCGCTCATTCCGATGCCTCCAATTCCGATGAAATAAATGTTATGTATAGTATCTAAATTCACTTTTTTAATAATTTTTCTATTTCATTAACAATCGCTGTTGTTGCTCCTGGTAATGCTAATTCTTTTATATTTTCTGCTAAATGCTCTTGTTTCCCTCTATCTCTTATAAGCGTTTCAAATACAATAGGAAAGGTTTCTAACTCGCTTTCATATATTAATATAGCGCCGTGTTTATCTGCAATCGATTTTGCATTTTTTGTTTGATGATCTTCTGCCACATTTGGAGACGGGATAAAAATAACCGGCTTACCAACAATACATAATTCTGATACAGAACTTGCACCTGCTCTAGAAATAATAATATCTGCAGCTGCATAGGCTAAATCCATTCTATTTACAAACTCATAAACCTGTACATTATCGTGTGCATCATATTTTTTATATTCATCAAAATAAAGCTTTCCACATTGCCAAATAATTTGAACTTTTTGCTTTTTAAAAAAATCTAAATTGCTTTCTATTAATTGATTTATTTTTCTTGCGCCTAAACTTCCGCCTAAAATAAAAATTGTTTTTTTGGATTTATCCAAGTTAAAAAAGTCGTTTCCTTCTTTTTCTTTAAAATGAATGGTTAACAAATCTTGGCGTACAGGATTACCTGTTTTTATTATTTTATCCAAAGGAAAAAAACGTTCTAAATAATCGTAAGCCACACAAATTTTATGTGCTTTTTTACTCAACATTTTATTTGTGATACCTGGAAAAGAATTTTGCTCTTGTATTAAAGTAGGAATTCGTTTTCTATTTGCCATTATTAATGTAGGTCCACTAGCAAAACCTCCTGTACCAATGGCTACATCTGGCTTAAATTGTTTAATTATTTTATTTGCATTCCATAAACTACTTATAAATTTAAGAGGAAAAGACAAATTATCAACTGTTAATTTTCTTTGAATTCCAGAAATCCATAAGCCTTTTATATCATATCCCGCTTGCGGAACTTTCTCCATTTCCATTCTATCTTTTGCGCCTACAAATAAAATATTTGCATCTGGATACCGAACTTTAATTTCATTTGCAATTGCTATTGCGGGGTAAATATGCCCGCCTGTTCCGCCTCCGGAAATAAGTATATTAAATGGTTTCATGTAATATATTTAAAGGGTTATCGTCTAAAATATCTTCTTCTGTTTCTTCTTTTGATGCGCTTACACTTAAAATCATTCCTAGCGCAAAACAGGTCATCCAAATAGAAGTACCACCACTACTAATTAGTGGTAAGGTTTGCCCTGTTACCGGAAATAAATTGGTAGCAACAGCCATGTTTATAGTTGCTTGAAATATTATAGGGCAACCAACTCCTACAACTAATAAGGTTCCAAAAATGGTTGTTGTTTTTCTAATAACTACAAACATTCTAAAGAACAATAAAAAATAAATCGAGATAATTAAAAGACATCCTGCCAAACCATATTCTTCTATAATAATTGCAAAAATAAAATCTGATGTAGACTGGGGTAAAAAGTTTTTTTGAACACTTTTACCAGGGCCAACACCAATTGGACCTCCCGTTGCAATTGCTATTTTAGCTTTTTCTACTTGATACGCTTCCTTTTCATCCGGATTAGAGAAATTTTCTATTCTATTTTTCCATGTTTGTACTCTATTTGGCATTGCATCAGGAAAAGCCTTTGCTACTAATACAAAAAAGGTTAACGCAACAAAGCCTGCACCCATAATAAATGCAATGTATTTAATTGGGTAACCTCCTATAAACGTTACCACTAATATCATCACAAATATAATAGCAGTTGTAGAAAAGTTTGCTGGTAAAATTAGTATCAAAACAGCGGCAACTGGCATCCATAATTGAAATAGACTTTCTTTAAATTTAATTTCTTTTTCTTTGTTTCTAGATAAATATCTTGCCACATAAACCATTAATACCAAACCTGCCAATGTTGATGTTTGAAAACCAATACCAACAAAAGGTATATTAATCCATCGGCTTGCATTTGCACCGCCAATAGTTGTTCCTTGTGTTAACGTAAAAATTAACAAAATAATTACTATGGGCATCATAATTACAGATCCTCCAGAAAAATATCTGTACGGAATTTTATGAACACCATAAATAATACCAAAACCCATAATTAATAAAACCATATGTTTTACTAAATAGCCTAATGTAGAACCAGAGCCAACAAGATACACCAAGTTTGTGCTTGCGCTGTAAACAGGCATAAATGACAATATAGCCAAGACGGCAAAAATTGCCCAAATGGTTTTATCTCCTTTTATATGTTTAAAAATGGTTTTCATTTTAGCCTTTTGGATACTTAAATTTTTAAATTAGTTAATAAATTAACTTTTCATCTTACTTCAATTAAACAACTTAAAGATTTCTAACCGCTTCTTTAAATTGACGACCTCTATCTTCGTAATTCTCAAACAAATCAAAACTTGCACAAGCAGGAGATAATAAAACTGCGTCACCTCTTTCTGCTAACTTATGAGAAACTTTTACCGCTTCTTCTGCACCAGCTGTTTCTACAATAATATCTACTACATTGCCAAATGTGTTTTTTATTTTTTCATTATCAAGACCTAAACAAACAATTGCCCTAACTTTTTCTCTAACTAAAGGCAATAAATCATTATAATCATTTCCTTTATCTACACCCCCAACAATCCAAACGGTAGCTTTATCCATGCATTCTAATGCGTAAAAAGTTGCATTTACATTTGTAGCTTTAGAATCATTTATATATTCTACATCTTCAATTTTTGCAACATTTTCTAAACGATGTTCTGCACCTTCAAAATCTTCTAAACTCTCCTTAATGGTTTGTTTTCTTATTTTTAATAATTGAGCAGCCATTGTTGCAGCCATTGCGTTTTTAGTATTGTGTTTTCCTTTAATTGATAGGGTTGATATTGGCATGTTAATTTTATCTTTAGTAATGTTGATAATTATGTTGTTGTCTTTTATATAAGCTCCATACGCTAACTCTTTTTCAAGCGAAAACGGAACTAATTTTGCGCGAGTTTTGTTTACTTTTAACCAATTATGTATTGCTTCGTCATCTGCATCATAAATTAAATAATCTGTTTCTTTTTGATTCTTGGTAATTCTAAATTTTGATGCTATATAATTATTAAAATCATACTCATATCTATCTAAATGATCTGGCGTTATATTGGTTAAAATTGCAATATGACTGTTAAAATTCTCAATACCATCTAACTGAAAACTACTTAATTCTAACACGTAATTTTCATACTTATTTTCTGCTACCTGTTGCGCAAAACTGTCTCCAATATTACCAGCAACTCCAGTATTTAAACCCGCTTTTTTTAAAATATGATGTACTAATAATGTTGTTGTTGTTTTACCATTTGAGCCTGTAATACCAATAATTTTTGCATTGGTAAATTGAGCAGCAAATTCAATTTCTGAAATAACTGAAATTAAATTTTCTTTCAACTTTTTAACCAACTCAACTTTATCAGGAATTCCGGGGCTTTTCATTACAACATCTGCATTTAAAATTTTGCTTTCTGTATGTTGATTTTCCTCAAAATCAATTTCATTATTTAAAAGAACTTCTTTATATTTTTTTGATATGCTTCCTTTATCCGAAACAAAAACATCATATCCTTTTTGTTTTCCTAGAATTGCGGTTCCTACTCCACTTTCTCCTCCACCTAGAATTACTAACCTTTTCATTTACCTTAACTTTAAAGTTACAATTGTAAAAACTGCTAATAAAACTCCAATAATCCAAAAACGGACTACAATTTTACTTTCATGGTAACTTTTCTTTTGATAGTGATGATGTAAAGGCGCCATTTTAAAAATCCTTCTACCTTCTCCAAATCTCTTTCTGGTATATTTAAACCAAAAAACTTGCATGATTACCGAAAGGTTTTCTATTACAAAAATCCCTGCTAAAATTGGTAGCAATAATTCTTTACGAATTGAAATAGCAATTACAGCTATAATCCCTCCAATTGTTAAACTCCCTGTATCGCCCATAAAAACTTGGGCAGGATAGGTGTTGTACCACAAAAAACCAATTAAAGCCCCTGCAAAAGCGAGAATAAATACTGTCATTTCACCAGAATTTGGGATGTACATAACATCTAAATAATCGGCAAAAATAATGTTCCCAGAAACCCACGCAAAAACTGCTAATGTGATGACAATAATTGCAGATGAGCCTGCTGCTAAACCATCTATTCCGTCTGTTAAATTGGCTCCGTTAGAAACGCCTGTAACAATAAAAACAGTTACAAAAATGAAAAATATCCATCCGTATTTTTCAAAATCTTCTCCTAAAAAATTAAAGGATTTCGAGTAATCTAATTCATTATCTTTAAAAAACGGAACCGTTGTTTTTGTTGATTTGTGCGCTTCACCAAAAACATTTTTTTTGCCATTTTCTTGAACTATTTGCTCGTTTATTGGTAATTGCTCTTTAATAGTTACACCATCATTAAAATATAACATTGAGCCTACAATGACGCCCAAACCAACTTGTCCCAAAATTTTAAACCTACCTTTTAAACCATCTTTGTCTTTTTTAAATACTTTAATATAGTCATCTAAAAAACCAATAAAACCCATCCAAACTGTAGTAATTAGAAGAATTACAATGTAAATATTGTTTAGTTTTGCTAATAAAATTACAGGGATTAGAGTTGCTAAAATGATGATAATTCCTCCCATCGTTGGAGTACCCGTTTTTTGCTTTTGACCTTCTAAACCTAAATCTCTTATTGTTTCACCAACTTGCTGTTTTTGTAAAAAATTAATAATTCTTTTACCATAAATTGCTGAAATTAGCAGAGACAAAATAAATGCTGCTGCTGCCCTAAATGTAATAAATTGAAACACACCTGCTCCAGGTATGTTAAATTGACTATCTAGATATTCGAATATATAATACAGCATTATTACTTATTTTTTAGTTGATTAAAACAGTTTTTTACTTCTTCCAAATCATCAAAATGAGAACGAATTCCGCTTATTTCTTGATAATTTTCATGTCCTTTTCCAGCTATCAATATAATGTCTCCAGTTACTGATATTTTACAAGCTGTTTTTATTGCCTGTCTTCTATCTAAAACTGTTAATGTTTTTCTGTAATTTTCTGCAGAAACGCCAACTTCCATTTCGTCTAAAATATTTTGTGCGTTTTCTGTTCTTGGATTATCCGAAGTAAAAATTGCTTGATTGCTTAATTGAGAAGCAATATGTGCCATTTTTGGTCTTTTTGTTTTATCTCTATCGCCACCACAACCAACAACTGTAATCACTTTTTCGTTACCGGTTCTAATATCATTAATGGTTTCTAGTACATTCTTTAATGCATCTGGAGTATGCGCGTAGTCAATGATTGCTGTAACACCCTCATCAGACATTAGGTATTGAAAACGACCATTTACACTTTCTAGCTGACTTACAATAGTTAAGATTTCTAATTTTTCTAAGCCTAATAATTCTGCTGTGGCAATAATTGCTGTTAAATTGTAGATATTAAAAACTCCAATTAGCTTCGTCCAAACTTCAATGCCATCCACAGAAATTAAAGTTCCAGAAATTTGCTTTTCTAAAATTTTAGACTTGTAATCTGCAAGTGTTTTTAAAGCGTAGGTTTTCTTTTTTGCTTTGGTATTTTGCAACATAAAGTCGCCATTTTTATCATCGATATTTGTCAATGCAAATGCTGATTTTGGCAAATAATCAAAAAATGATTTTTTTACATTTCT